>Ga0209582_1000241_pt1 | contig 46032 bp, 44 predicted proteins | sample KloWWTmetKNB5Kit_FD_187176 | JGI IMG/M metagenome (GOLD analysis project Ga0209582, IMG submission 187176) | Active sludge microbial communities from Klosterneuburg, Austria, studying microevolution and ecology of nitrifiers - Klosterneuburg... | ecosystem: Engineered > WWTP > Aerobic digester >...
ACAATCTCAATCAGCTCCCGCGAAGGATCGTCGTCGCTGGGCGCGCTGCGCAGATCGTAAACCGCCTTGCGTATATCTTCAACAACCTTTCCCAGCATGGCGCTGACAGAATCCAGTTGCGCGCTGGCATCAACAATCTGGCTTTTGCGCTCGGCCTCCGCCGCCTTATCTGGCGTGGGCATGGCGCAGGCAGATTGAATTGAAAGACGGGCATCCTCCAGCACCAGCCCAGAGGCGTAAATGGTTTGCAAGGTGCCATCATGCAAATCGCGGCTGATGCGCTGGCGTTCTTCGTTGAGGGATTGCTCCTGCTCCAGTTGTTTTTGAATGCGCGAAGTCTCGACCTGAAAGACCTCCAGAGCGCGAAAGAAGAAAACCAAAATCATGCCACCAGAAAGGGCGCGCGCAAGGGAGATGGGAAAACCGGTGACCCCCAGAAAAAGATCCTCGTTCAATGTATTTGTGGGAAAAAAGGCATTGCGCGGGGCGAACAGGCCCTCAAACAAACCAAAAAGCAGAAAGCCAATTCCGGCAAAGCGCAAATTGTTGATCACCCCTTCGTGGTCATACGGCCCAATCAACCCGCTGGCGCGGATACGCAACCCCCAGGCGATCAAAAACGCGCTTGGAATGTAAATCAAATAGCGCAAGGCGGCCTCTGAGTATTCGCCAGTAATTAGCCAAGACAGCACGCTGGCCGCCAGAGCAGCAATAAAACCTCCAACCAGCACAACCCCTCTGGGCCAGTGTGGTTTGATCAAGTGCATCCCGTAACTGAGTAGTGCACCCGAATTGATCACCAGCAGCGCGGCATGACCAAGTTCAAACGCGTCGGCAACCCGCGGGTTATCCAAAGAGTTAAAAAAAGGCAGAAAAATATCGCCCCATTCATGAAAGGCCTCGAAAAAGCCAAATACCGCCAGCAAAGGCAGCCCGGCGGCCAGCTCCAGCCGAGATTTCTGCCGCCATTGCAACATCATGATGGTGCCCAGCAAAAAGAACACCTGACCGTATAAAAACTGCAGAAGCAATCCAATAATTTCGGCCAGCGGGATGGGTGTGTGTCCTATTCCAACACTCATGTACCCTATAATACCCGTGTGGCGTCTTTGGATTACATCGCTGCTGTCGCCGCCGCCCTCGCTGCCATCTGCGCGGTTGTCACGCTTCTTGTCTCTTTGCTGGAGGCGTCTCGCGCCCAGCGCGCCGCATACTACGCTGTTCGTCGAGCAATGATGCAATCTGCCGCGCGAAAGGGTTTTGCGGGGCTGGCCTTGGCGGGCATTGCGGTTGGATTTGGCCTTACCGCGCTTTTGTTAAAGGCAGATGCCGCGCCGCCTATTGCGCCATCGCCCCCACCGCCCACAATAACGATTTTGCCCACCCGGCCCGCGCCAACGGCCACGCCCAAGCCGATGAATACCGCCACGCCGCAGCCCACGCTTGTTTTGCCCACGTTCACGCCGTCCCCGGTTCCCATCACCCCAACCCCCGCGCCCACCACCACCGAGCCGCTGCTGACGCTGCGCGTGATCAGCCCCAAAATTACGGCCTCTGGCGAGCCGCTGGGCGCGGCGACGGAATTTACGCAGCCCACAAAAACCATCTACATTTTTTACGAGTATAAAAATTTGCCGCCCGCGCAAACCCTGGTGCATGAGTGGTTCCGGGGCGGGGCGTCGCAATACCGCGCCAGTGAGCTGCTCAAGTTCAGCGGCGATGGCATCGCGTATGTGGCGTGGGTCTCGCCACAAAATATTTCTGGTGGGTTGTATGAAGTGCGCTTTACGCTGAACAACAAGCGCATGTTTGTGGCTAATTTCTCGGCGCGGCAATAGCTGGGCGGCGTGTGAAGCGCAATTGGTTTGGGGCGGGCGCGCACGCGGCCAGCGCGAGGGCCATCAAAAAGACTGTTATTTTCTATCTCTTTTGCATGGTGTTGAACAGTGCCGCGAAAAACTTTTGATTTATGGCTTAGAGGCTGACCTCCAGGACCGTTGCTACTTGCGCCAAACCACCTCCCAAGGCGACCACAATTTAGCTGGCTGCACATCTAGCTGATTGGTTTTAAAGGTGTATATGGCGAGTGGTGGTGGTTCTTTTGATCCGTCTTGCCCAAGGATTACGGCCATCCGCGATCCATCTGCGTTCCATGCCTGATTAGCTGGTTTCCCATAAAAATCCAATTGTTTTTCTGCTCCATTCTGCTTTGCTTCTATAAGCCAAACACCCCCCAAACCAATACCAACCAAAACAGAGTTGCTATCTGGTGACCAGTTTACGCTCGTAAAACCAACAATATTTTTCATGGTTTTGACCGTCAGCGTTTCTGCATCCAAGCTAAGGATATCAAGCACGTCGCTTTGGAGTTGGGTGTCATACCAATTAACGGCCAGCAGCTTTTTGTTTGGCGAAATTGAAATTGCGTTGTGCAGCCCGCGCAGCGCAGGGCGAACAGCGAGCGGGTTGAGTCGAAGGAGCGTTAGCGGAACTATTTGACCGCTGGCCGCTGGTTCGGGGATATACCATGCATTATTGACATTCACCCATTCAAGACGAGAAACTCTTTCATCAATGGGCAACTGAACATACGACACATCTCCTCCTGAATTGAAATTCATCACCCCTCGGCTGTTTTGAATAGTCACGGCGCTTGAATCTGACATCCACGCCAACACTTTAATTTGCGCATCATCGAACAAGATGACACGTGCCATGTCAGAAATCACATCAACAAGGATAAGCTGGCTACCAGCGCAATCGCCGGCAAATGCTTTGCGCACCAGAGCCAACCGTTTGCCATCAGGTGACCATGCTAGTTGCTCCAAAGAAATGTCATCGGTTTTGGAAATAATGAGTGACGATTTTGCGCTAGCGGTATCAAATATAAATACTCCGTCTCTTCCCGTGTATGCAATGATGTCTGCTTTATCAGAGATTGGCGCAAACTTCATTTGGTTTGGCTGAGTTTGTAAATCAGGGCATTTTGATGGCTTAGGGGTCGGAATCATATCGGTTGGTTGCGGTGTCCAGGTGGGCAACACTTTTACTTCTGCGCCGCTGGGCGATGGCGTTTGAGTTGGCGCAGGTTCGCGCGTGAGTTCGTGCGTGGGCGCAGGCGTAACGTTGGCGGGCGCGCACGCGGCCAGCGCGAGGGCCATCAGCACAACCAATGATTTTTTGGTTTTCATTTTGTTTAAAACAACCCTTACGGTGAATCCACAATCCACGCATTCTTAAGACCTTTGCATTTTAACGACCACGCTGCGCCACAGGCTTCTGCGCTTGCCGCGCTAAGCCAAACTGCGCTGTCTGCGCACACACCCAGAGCGCAGGCGTTAAACTTGGCTGCAATGGCAGACACACGCCCACCCGCATTAAAAATTGACTCGCGGCGGAACTTCACCGCTTTTACGCTCGACATCATGTTGTTCATGGTGGGGCTGAACTTTTTGCCCACCGCCACCGTGCTGGTGGGGTTTGCCAACCGCCTCACAGATAACCCGGTTCTCATCGGCATTGTGGGCATGGCGTGGGCGGCCTCGTGGTATTTGCCGCAGCTCATTGCGGCGCGCATTGTGCATGGCAAGCACAAGCAAAAGCCGTATCTCATTTGGCCCAGCCTGATTGGCCGCCAAATGTTCTTTATTCTGGCCGCGTGGGTGTTTCTCACCAACGCTGCGCAGCCGCTGCTCACCATTTGGATCATGGTGGCGTGCATCGTGTTCTTCAATATTTGCGATGCGCTGGCGGGCGTGTCGTGGTTCGACATGCTCAGCCGCGCCCTCTCGCCCAGGCTGCGCGGGCGGGTGGTCGCCATCGGCCAGTTTGCAGGCTCAATTTTGGGGCTGGGCGTGGGGGTGGTGGTGCAGCGGGTGCTTGCGCCAGATGGGTTGCCGTTTCCACAAAATTACGCCTTCATCTTTGCGTGCGGGTGGATATTTTTTAACTTCTCGCTCATCGCCGTTTTGCTTTTGCAAGAGCTGCCCATGAGCGAAGAGCAGCGCCAAACCGCCAACGAGCATGGGTTTGGCAAGCACCTCCGCGAGTCGCTCACAGACGACCCGCTCGTCCGCCAGACCCTCATCGCCCGCGGGCTAACCAGCCTGGAGGCGATGGCCGCCGCGTTTTACCTGGTGTTCATCACCAACCAGCTTGGGCTGACCGATGAATCGGTGGGCACGTTTACGATTGCGGCCATCGTGGGCGGGGGCGTGGGCATCGCGCTGTTCGGGGCGGTCTCGGAGCGGGTGGGCACGCGGCGCGTGGCACAAATGGCCTCGGCGTTGCAATTTCTCAACCCGCTGATGGCGCTCGCGGTGGCTTTGTTTCCATCGGTGGCGGGCGTGCAAATTGCAGGAACAAGCCTCGCGTTTATCATTTTTATCATCATCATGGCGGCCAACGGGGCCATTGGGCACTCGCTGGTGCTGGGCTTTCTGGGCTATCTCATGGATATCGCGCCAGAGAGCCGCCGCGCCATTTACGTGGGCATCATGAACACAATGGGCGGGGTGATTGCCCTCGCGCCGCTCGTTGGCGGCATCATCATTGAGATGGTGAGCAAAGTTGCGCCCACACATGTGGCCTACGCGGTTGTGTTTGGCCTCGTCGCCATTTGCACCGGGGTGGGGTTTGTGTTGTCTTTGCGTCTGCCAACGCGAGAAACGCGGCAGAGCTGACAAATTTTAAGGAGCAATCATGCAATTAAAAGACAAAACGGCATTGGTCACCGGCTCGGCAAGCGGGATTGGCCTTGCCATTGCCCAAAAATTTGCCGCCGAGGGCGCGCGTGTCATTTTGCATGATGTATCGCCTGGGGTCAACGCCGAGGCGAAAGCCATCGGCCAAACTGCTTTGGTGGCCGATCTTGCCAGCCCGCAGGCTGTGCGCAACTTGGCCGCGCAGGCGCTTAAGGCGTGCAATGGCCGTGTAGACATTCTGGTGAATAACGCAGGTTTTCAAAGCATTTTTGCGGTGGAGGATTTCCCCGAAGAGCGCTGGATGCAAATGATTCAGGTGATGCTGATCGCGCCGTTTCAACTCATCAAGCACACCCTTCCGGCCATGAAACAAAACAAGTGGGGGCGCATCATCAATGTGAGCAGTCTGCACGGCGTGGTCGCCTCTCCATTTAAGAGCGCGTATATCAGCGCAAAGCACGGCATGATTGGTTTGACCAAAACTGTGGCGCTGGAAGCAGGCGAATTTGGCGTGACCGTGAATGCCATTTGCCCGGCGTATGTGCGCACCCCGCTGGTAGATAAACAAATTGCAGATCAGGCGAGCACACAAGGCATATCCGAAAACGAGGTGATTGAGAAAATCATGCTCGCCCCGGCGGCCATCAAACGGCTGATTGAGCCTGATGAAATTGCCGAGTTTGCCCTGTATTTAGCAAGCGATAAAGCGGCGGTTATCACCGGTGCATCTCACTTGCTTGATCTCGGCTGGACGGCGCGCTGATTTTGCCTGTGATAATATGCGAAAATCAGGTCGAGCTTGATACATCATGCTTGAAAAATATTTACCGATAGCTATTCTTTTCATTCTGGCTACCGGCCTTGCGGGGCTGGTGGTTTTGATCTCGATTTTGTTTGGGCCGCGCAAGCGCAGCCAAAAACAAGCCAAAATTGTGCCGTATGAAAGCGGCATGACAGCCATTGGCCCCGGCCAGCGCCGTTTCCCGGTGCGGTTTTATCTGGTGGCGGTGCTGTTTATTTTGTTTGATCTGGAGATCGTGTTCTTCTATCCCTGGGCGGTGGCCTTTCGTGAGCTTGGCGCGGGCGGGTTGATTTCCATGCTGAGCTTCATGGGCATTTTGCTGGTTGGCTTTATTTGGGTGTGGAAAAAAGGCGCGCTGGAATGGGAGAAAATGGATAAGTGAGTTTGAAAGTTCAAACGCCCGCGGGTTGGCAAATTCAACTTTCGGGTTTTTGAAGCTTTTAATCTGAGAATTAAAAATGGGCGTAGAACAAAAACTTGGGGATATGGGCGTGGTCACCACCACGCTGGAGAAGGCCGTTGGCTGGGCGCGCAGCAACGCGGTGTGGCCGCTGCTGTTTGGTCTGGCTTGCTGCGCCATCGAGATGATGAGCACCGAAGCCCCGCGCTACGATATGTCTCGGTTTGGGATGGAGCTGATGCGAGCCAGCCCGCGCCAGAGCGATTTGATGATTGTGGCCGGGCGCGTGAGCCGCAAAATGGCCCCCGTGCTGCGCAATTTGTATGACCAAATGCCAGAGCCAAAATGGGTGATCGCGATGGGCGATTGCGCCTCGTGCGGCGGCGTGTTTAACAACTACGCCATTGTGCAGGGCGTGGATGAAATTGTGCCGGTGGATGTTTATATTGCCGGCTGCCCGCCCCGCCCAGAAACACTGATTGACGGCATCATCAAACTGCACGAGAAGATCAAGGCTGAGCCGCTGAGCAAATGGCAATAATCAATTACTAATTACGAATTACTAATTACGAATTTTTGCATTCGCCAACTCGTAATTAGTAATTCGTAATTAGTAATTAGTAATTCACATGAGTGATTTGATAAACATTCCAGACGGGCTGGTGAGCAAAACAGATGTGTTCCGCGGAGAGGTCACGCTGAATGTGACGCGCGAGAACGTGATTGCGCTGCTCACCCATCTGCGCGATGAGCAGAAATTTGACATGCTCACCGATGAGACCTGCGTGGATTACCACCCGCGCGAGCCGCGCTTTGGCATTTTGTATCAGCTTTACTCGGTGTCTCGCAATACGCGGGTGCGGGTAAAGATGATGCTGAGCGAGCATGACGCCGTTGCGCCCAGCGCCACCGGTTTGTGGAAAAACGCCAACTGGATGGAACGCGAAGTGTATGACCTGTTTGGCATTCATTACGAAGGCCACCCGGATATGCGCCGCATTTTGCTGCCCAACGATTACGTGGGCCACCCGCTGCGCAAAGAAATCCCGGTGGCTGTTGAGGAGAATCAATTTTCATTCAACCGCGAGCGCGTGGACGCGGGAAAGATTTACGTGACGGAGTAGTTAGTGGCTGGTGGCTAGTTACTAGTGGCTGGTAAAACGACCAGCGACTAAACCACTAGCAACCAACGACTAACAACTGGCAACCAAAAACATGCAACCAGAACCAGCTTTGATTATTGAAGAGTCGCCAAACAATTTGGTGACCGCCAAAGACGCGCAACTGGATATTACGCTTGACCAGTTGAAGAAACTGGTTAGCCCACGCGCGTTGACCGGCGAGAACATGTTGTTGAACATGGGGCCGCAACATCCCAGCACCCACGGCGTGTTGCGCCTTTTGCTGGAGCTGGATGGCGAAACCGTCATCAACTGCATCCCAGATATTGGGTTTTTGCACACCGGCATTGAAAAAACGCTGGAGAGCAAAACCTATACCCAGGGCATCCCGCTGCTGGACCGCACCGATTACCTCGCGCCGCTGATCAACAACCTGGCGTTTTGCGGGGCGATTGAAAAGCTGATGGAGGTCGAAGTCCCCATCCGCGCCCAATACATCCGCGTGATTCTGGCCGAACTCACCCGCATGAACAGCCATTTGGTGTGGCTGGCCACCCACGCGCTGGATATTGGCGCGATGAGCATGTTTTTGTATTGCATGCGCGAGCGTGAAATGCTGCTGGATGTGTTTGAGTGCGTGAGCGGCGCGCGCATGATGAGCAGTTACTTCCGGCCGGGCGGGTTGTGGCGCGATGTCCCATCTACCTTTGAGCCGCTGGTGCGCAAAGTGCTGGAGGTTTTCCCGGGGCGCATTGCGGAATACGAGAAACTGCTGAAGGAAAACCCGCTCTGGAAAGAGCGCACGGTGGGCATTGGCGTCATTAGCGCCGCAGATGCCATCAACTACGGGATGACCGGCCCGTGCCTGCGCGGCAGCGGCGTAAATTACGACGTGCGCAAGGCCATGCCGTATTCCTCGTATGACCACTTTGAGTTTGATGTGCCGCTGGGAACAAATGGCGATGTGTATGACCGCTACCGCTGCCGCGTGGAAGAGTTTAACCAGAGCCTGCGCATCATCAAACAGGCGCTGGACAAGTTGCCCGCCGGGCCGTTTGTGACCGATGACCGCAAGGTCGCGCCGCCGCCCAAACACGAGATTGGCTATTCGATGGAGTCGCTGATCCATCACTTTAAGTTGTGGACAGAGGGCTTTCGCGCGCCGGAGGGCGAGGTGTATTTTGCGGTGGAAAGCGGCAAGGGCGAATATGGCATCTTGCTTTCAAGTGATGGGTCTTCGCGCCCGCGCCGCGTGCACATCCGCTCGGCCTCGTTCAGCAGTTTGCAAACGCTGCCGCAGCTCAGCAAAGGCTGTTTGATCGCGGATATTGTGGCCGTCGCCGGCTCGATTGACATTGTGCTGGGCGAGGTGGACAGGTAAGAAATGCCAGCTATTAGTCGTTTCTTTGGCATCGTAATTGCGATGTATTACGATGATCACGAACCGGCGCATTTTCATGTTAGATATGCGGAGCATTCGGCTAAGATAAATATTGAGACGCTTGAGTTGATTGACGGAGAATTGCCACGCAGGGCGATAGCATTGACGCTTGAATGGGCGGCATTGCATCGTGAACAATTGCGACAAAATTGGTCAAAAGCCAGACAAGGCGTTCAGCTTATGGCGATTGAACCGCTTGAATAAAAAATGGTTTACGTTAGGTCTGTTAAACATCTTGATGGATTTCGGGTAAAACTGGAATTCAGCGATGGCACACGCAAAGAGGTGAACTTGGAGCCTTTTTTGCGAGGCCCGATTTTTGAACCTATGCGCGCCAGCCAGGAAGTTTTTCGCAGAGTTCGAGTGGACGAGGAAATTGGCACAATTGCATGGGACAACGGAGCGGATATTGACCCAGAGGTTTTGAGAGGATTACATACGCCCGCTTGGATGAGCGAGGTGGACATGTAAACGTTATTGGATGTTGGATGTTGGGCAAGCACGAGTTTCCCAATGCCCAATATCCAATACCCAATTAGATAGACGATGCTAAAAGAAAAATACGCCGCCGAAATTGCGGCCATCTTTGCCAAATACCCGCCGGAGCGCAAGAAAAGCGCGACCATGCCATTGCTGTCTTTGGCGCAGAAGGAATATGGTTATTGCAGCGATGAGGCCATCCGCGAGGTGGCCGATTTGGTTGGCTCCTCGCCCACGGATGTAAAAGGCGTGGTGGGTTTTTACACCATGTATTACGAGAAGCCGGTGGGCAAGGTTGTAATTGATGTGTGCGACGACCTGCCCTGCGCGCTCAAAGGCGCGGATGGCTTTCTCTCGATGTGCGAGAGGCGGCTGGGCATCAAGGCGGGAGAGACCACGCCAGATGGCAAGGTCACCCTCAACGCGGTGATGTGCCTTGCCGCGTGCGACCATGCCCCGCTGGCGCAGGTGAACGGCGAATACGCCTACGATTTGGATGAGGCGAAGTTTGACGAGTTGATTGAGAAATCGAAGTAGTGATAGTTGATAGTTATCGTGAGTTACGCGCTCGCCTGGCTATCAACTATCACTATCCGCTATAACTAAACATGACAACAACGATGGACAAACACGTTTTGCTGAGAGATGAGGATATTCCCAATATCCATCAGCTTGACGTGTACACACAGAACGATGGCTACGCGGCGTGGAAAAAGGCGCTGACCAGCATGAAGGGCGAGGAAGTGCTGAACGTGGTCAAAGACAGCGGCTTGCGCGGACGCGGCGGCGCGGGCTTCCCCACCGGCCTCAAGTGGAGCTTCATCCCCAAAGACATTTTTCCAAAATATGTCACGGTCAACTGCGATGAATCCGAGCCGGGCACGTTCAAAGACCATCAGTTGATTCGCAGCAACCCGCATCAAGTCATTGAGGGCACGGCGTTGTGTTGCTACGCCATTGGCAGCAATCTGGCATATATCTATTGCCGCGGAGAGTTTAGTGAGCCGGGCAAAGCCTTGCAGAAGGCGCTGGATGAAGCGTACGCGGCGGGCCTCCTCGGCAAAAACATTTTGGGCACGGGCTACAACCTGGATATTCAATTGCATTTTGGCGCGGGCGCGTATATTTGCGGCGAGGAAAGCGCGCTGCTGGAATCGCTGGAGGGCAATCGCGGGCAGCCGCGCCTAAAGCCGCCTTTCCCGGCGGTGGTGGGGTTGTATGGCAAGCCCACCGTCATCAACAACGTGGAAACGCTGGCGAATGTGCCGCCCATCATTTTGAACGGCCCGGCGTGGTACAAGCAGTGGGGCACAGAAAGAAGCCCCGGCGTAAAGCTGTTTAGCGTGAGCGGCCACGTGAAGAAGCCCGACAACTACGAGCTCCCGCTGGGCAAATACACCATTCAAGATTTGCTGGACATGGCTGGCGGCTCCAGCACGGGCAGGCCAATCAAGGCCGTGCTCCCCGCCGGTTCGTCATCGCCCATCATCCCAGCGGCCAACTTTGGCACAAAGATGGATTACGAGGCGATGGCCGGAATTGGCAGCGTGCTTGGCTCGTGCTCATTTATTTTTATGGATGAGAGCGTGAACATGGTGTGGGCCGCCCGCAAGATGATCCGCTTCTTCAAGCACGAGAGCTGCGGCAAATGCACGCCCTGCCGCGAGGGCACGTATTGGGCGCTGAGCATTTACGACAAGCTGCTCAGCGGCGTGGGCACAATGGAAGATGTGAACCTGCTGGCCGATGTGAACAAACAAATCATCGGCAAGTGCTTCTGCCCGCTGGGAGAGTTCGCCACCAGCAGCATGACCTTTACGCTCAAGCACTTCAAGAAAGACTACGAGGATTTCATCGCGCAAAAGATGGGCGGCTCGAAAGAGTTTATGGCCGAGCTAAACCGCGACCATCATGCGCACACGTTGGCGCACTAATTTGTTGGACACACGGATGAGTTTCATCCGTTGACAATTAAATAAACCGGGTTGAGGGTGTCTGCTGTTTTTAATCGCCGGGGTGTTAAAAATAACAGACAAAGAGGAGGCCGCAATGAAGCGCGTCATTGCATTGGTTTTCTTGTGCGTGTGGTTGATGGGTGTCTCGGCGGGTGATGTATTCGCTGCGGAGAGCGTGTTGCCCATCGGCAAAATTACAACTGAATACAAAGACAAATACGTGACGGTTCAGGGAACGGTGAGCGCGGTGTCTCGTTTTAGCGCGGGAATGCGTTACACGCTGGGCGATGACACGGGCAAGGTGACGCTGGTGGTGTTTGACAAAACGCTGGCGAGCATTAAATCACCAGAAGCGCTGGATGTTGGCGCAGAGTTGCGCGTGAACGCGCGGGTGGATGTGTATCAGGGCAAGGTGGAGCTGGCGCTTAACAAAGCCAAAGACCTGACCGTGCTCAAGCCCGCGCCAGTGGCAACTAATGCGCTTGCCCGCATTGGCGAGCTGACGCCCGCGGACAAAGGCAAACTTGTGACGCTGGAGGGGGTTGTGATCAACACGGCCAGTTTCTCCGCCGGGTTCAAGTTCACCCTGAACGATGGCAGCGGGCAAATGGTGATGACGCTGTTTGAGAGCGCGTATGACAAGCTGGCAAAGCGCGAGGCGTTGAATTTGGGCGCAAAAGTGCGTGTAAAAGGGCGGCTGGATGCATATAACAACCAGTTGGAGATTGCGCCCAACGCGGCAGATGTGAGTGTGAGCGCCGGAACGCCGCCCGCGATTCAGAATTACGCGCTGGGCGCGATAAGCGGCAACGATCACAACGCGCTGGCGCAAGTGAGCGGCGAGATCGCAGGTGTGGAAAAATTTGCGGATGGCGTGAATTTGATTGTTAAAGATGCCACCGGCGTGCAAAAGATCGTGTTGTATACAAATATTGCAAAAAGAATACCGGCGGGCGTGAAGCTGACCGCCGGGAGCAAAATAAGCGTAATTGGGCGCATCAAGGCGTCTAGAGCTAGTGGCATACGCATAGAAGTGGCGTTGCCATACGATGTGAAGAATGTGAAGTAGATTTGTAAGAGGTAACGAGTAAAAAAGCGAGACGGAGGACGGAAGACGGCAACCGAGTTTGTCAAAAACCTGTCTTCTGCCCTCCGTCTCCCGTCAAATTACACATTGCAACTTACTCAAAAATTCAATGGCTGATCTTGTAAATGTAATCATTGACGGCATAGCAACCGCTGTGCCAAAAGGGACGAATATCGTTGACGCGGCCAAGATGATTGGCAACGAGATTCCCGTGTTCTGCTATCACCCCAAGTTGAAGCAGGTGGGCATGTGCCGCATGTGCCTGGTGGAAATTGGCACGCCAAAAATGGACCCGGCCACCAAGCAAATCGTGAAAGATGAGCAGGGCAATGTGGTGATCGCCTGGCAGCCCAAGTTAAGCACCGGGTGCACCACGCCTGTGAGCGAGGGCATGTCCATCCGCACAAAGACCCAGGTGGTGAAAGACGCGGAAGAGGACGTGCTGGAATTTTTGCTCACCAGCCACCCGCTGGATTGCCCCGTGTGCGACAAAGGCGGCGAATGCTCACTGCAAGACCTGACCCTGCAACACGGCCCCGGCACCAGCCGGTTTGAGTATGAGAACAAACATCACGGCGCCAAGCACGTGCCGCTGGGCGATTTGATTTGGCTGGATCGCGAGCGCTGCATTCAATGTTCGCGCTGCATCCGCTTTCAAGATGACATTGCCGATGACCACGTGCTGCAATTTAGCGAGCGCGGTCGCAACATGGAAATTGTGACCATGAGCCAGCCCGGCTTTGATTCATATTTCAGCGGGAACACCACCGATATTTGTCCGGTGGGCGCGCTCACCACCGCCGACTTTCGGTTTAAGGCGCGGGCATGGGAAATGCAAGCCACGCCCAGCGTGTGCGAACATTGCCCGGTTGGGTGCAATATCACCCTCAACACACGGCTGGAGACCAAGACCGGCGGCCACGAGATCAAGCGCGTGATGCCGCGCCAGAACGAGCAGGTGAATGAGATTTGGCTGTGCGACAAAGGCCGCTTCACCCATCACTTCACACGGGCGCAAGACCGCATTCAAACCCCGCTCATTCGCAAAGATGGCAAGCTGGTGGAGGCGACTTGGGAGCAAGCCCTGCAACTGGTGGCCGACAACGTTCGCGCCGCCGGAACCAGCGTGGCCGGTGTGCTGGGTGATCGCATCGCCAACGAGGACGCCTGGCTGTTTGCCAAACTCATGCGCGATGTAATTCACGCCAACAACGGCAAAGCGCCGGTGCAGTTGGGGATGTCGCCTGCGGTCGCCGCCGCGTATGCCGGTGTTGCCCGCGCGTATGGCGTTGGCAAAGACTTTGACATGACAAAACTGGGCAAGGGCGATGTCGTTGTGATTGTGAATGGCGACGTGGAAGAACAAGCCCCGGTGTGGATGTTGCGCCTGCGTCAGGCCATTATTGAACGCGGCGCAAAGCTAATTGTGGCGCACAGCCACGGCACAAAAATGCACCGCTACGCCGCGCAGATTTTGCACTACGCGCCGGGCATGGCCGCAAACTGGGCGCGCCAGCAAGCCGCCGCGCTGGCCGAGCAAACCAAAGATGCCCGCAACCTGCTGGTGGTTTTTGGCGATGAGAAATTGAACGGCCAACATGCCGGCGCTTTGGCGCTGGCTCTGGCCGAGCTGGTTAAACCGCACGCCGGCAAAGCCAACAGCGGGTTGCTGCCGCTGTATGCGCACGCGAACACGCAGGGCGTTTTTGACATGTTGGACGATGGTTCGCTGGCCTCATCGTCCATCGTCCATCGTCCATCGTCTGCAATGGCCGCCAAAGTGGGCTGGTTTGTGGGCGTTGGGGCGATGGAAGACGCGCCGCGCACAGCCTTTAGCGTGGTGCAAGAGCTGTTTATGACCGAGCTGGCCGCCAAAGCCGATGTGGTTTTGCCCGCGCTTAGTTTTGCCGAGCGCGAGGGCAGCTTCACCAGCGCAGACCGCCGCGTGCAACGCTTTTACCGCGCCCTGCCCGCCTTCCATCAGGCCAAGCCAGATTGGTGGATTGCGCAAGAGGTAGCCAAACGATTGGGCGCAAGCTGGAGTTTTGCCAGCGCCGCGCATATTTTTGCGGATGTGGCGGCGAATGTGCCGCAATATGCCAGTCTCTCGTACGTGGCCATCAGCCAAACCACCGCGCAATGGCCGCCGGTTGGCCGCGATGATATGTATTACGGCGGCACGACGTATGAAAGCGATGGCGGGCTGGGCGTTCGCTACGCCAGCGACTCGGAGCGCGGGGCGATCCCGCCGTTCGAGACGCCATCAACCTTGAGCGAACCAACCGTGGGCGACCTGACCCGCCCAGAGCCAAAGCTTTACCGCGATGGTGAGTTGATTCGCCGCAGCTCGGTTGTGCAGAAACACATTGAACATTGAGTTTGAGAACTAAAAAGAGACGGATGACTGATGACGGAAGACGGTAATTGAGCGTATTGAAATACCGTCTTCGGTCTCCAGTCTTCCGTCAAACAAAAAACATGACGCCCTTATTACAGGCCATCATCACCTCGGTTTTTATTCTGGCGGTTGCGCTGGGAGGCTTTGCCTACACCACCGTGCTGGAGCGCAAATTTATTGCGCGGCTGCAAGCCCGCATTGGCCCCAACCGCGCTGGCCCGTTTGGCCTGCTTCAACCCGTGGCCGATGGCATCAAGCTGATTTTTAAGGAGAGCATTTTCCCGGCGCAGGCCGACAAGTGGATGTATTTCCTCGCGCCCATGCTGGCGGTCATCCCCGCGCTGGTCATTTTTGCGGTCATCCCCATGTGCAAGTGGGAAATTTGCAACCTCGCCAGCGATGTGAACATCGGCGTGTTGTATATCGCGGCCATTTTGGGCACGGCGGTGTATGGCATGGTTTTGGCGGGATGGAGCAGCAACAACAAATACGCCTCGCTGGGCGGCCTGCGCGCCAGCGCCCAAGTCATCTCGTATGAGTTGGCGATGGGTCTCTCAATGGTGGCGGTGGTGCTGATGGCGGGCACAACCAGCATGAAGGGCATCGTAGATTTTCAGCAGCCGGGCAACATTTTGGGCTGGCTGATCTTCCGCCAGCCAGTGGCGGCGGTTGTTTTTGCCATCACCTGTCTGGCAGAGCTGGCCCGCGCCCCGTTTGACCTGGTTGAGGCCGAGCAAGAGCTGACCGCAGGGCATATGACCGAATACGGCGGCATGAAGTTCGCTTTGTTTTACATGAGCGAATATGTGAAGATGATTGGGCTGAGCATGTTGTTCGCCACGTTCTTTTTGGGCGGCTGGAGCGGCCCGTTTGTGAATGATCCGAACCTGGGCGGGCTGCTCTCGTTTGTGTATATGGCGGTCAAAGTTATCATTGGCTTGATGATGATGATCTGGATTCGCGCCACCCTGCCGCGTTTCCGCTACGATAAACTGATGGCGTTTGGCTGGAAAGTTTTGCTCCCGCTGGCCTTGGCAAATATTGTGATCACGGCGATTTTGATCGCGGCGGGCGTTCCGGGATACAAATAAAGAGTGAAGGGTGAAGGGTGAGATGAAGCTTAGTCAGGATTCATCAACCTGTAACCAATAACCAACAAATAAATGGATATACGAGAACTCATCAACGGCGCTGCCAAAATACCCGCCGGGTTTGCCACGGTGTTAAAAACACTGTTTGTAAAACCAGTGACGATTGAGTACCCCAAGCAAAAGCGCGAGTTCACCTCGCGGTTTCGCGGGCGGCACGAGCTAAAGCGCCACGACAACGGGCTGGAGAAGTGTATTGGCTGCGCCTTGTGCGCGGCGGCCTGCCCAGCCGATGCGATTTACGTGGAAGCCTCGGAGAACAGCAACGAAAAGCGATTCTCGCCCGGCGAGCGATATGCCAAGACCTACGAGATCAACATGCTGCGCTGCATTTTTTGCGGGTATTGCGAAGACGCCTGCCCGACAAACGCCATCGTGCTGGAGCAAATTGAGTTTCCCAGCGGCTATACCCGCGAGAGCATGATTTTCAAGAAAGACATGCTGCTGGTCAAACCGCCTGAGGGCGTTCCGGCCACACCGCAAGTGACACCGCCCGGCACATTTGACCGCTCAATTGTCCCGTATCCGCCCATTGACCAGAACGTATAAAACATGACACCCGAATTTTTAGTTTTCCTTGTTCTTGCGTTTATCGCCGTTGTGGCGGCGGTGGGCATGATTTTGAGCCGCAACGCCATTTACGCCGCGCTGTTTTTGGTGCTGGTGATGGCTTCGCTGGCGGTGGTGTATCTGCTGCTCAACGCGCCATTTTTGGCGGCGGTGCAGGTCAGCGTGTATGCGGGCGCCATCATGGTGCTGTTTATTTTCGTCATCATGCTGCTTGGCGCAGAAAAGCTAAACCCCGCCGAGACATTGCCCGCTTTCCAATGGCAGCGCCCTCTGGCCATTGGCCTGGGCGCATTGCTGGCGTTGCAAACGGCGTATGTCATCTTCACCCGCTCGGCGGCCTCCAGCGCGATGGGATCTGTGATTGACTCCAGCCCGCTGGCGATTGGCAAAATTTTGTTCGGGCCGTATCTGCTCCCGTTCGAAGCCGCCTCTATTCTGCTGCTGGCCGCCATGGTTGGCGCGGTGGTGATGACCAGGAAAGAGTAGCCAGCGCAAAACACCCATCAAACAAAAAACAAAGAGGCGGAACCGAGTTTCATCGGTTCCGCCTCTTTTTGTTTAACGTGAGTTTTGGACAAGCAAAACAAGATAAAAAATGTCATTCTGAGCGACCGGAGGGAGCGAAGGTCCTCTCTGGCTAATTCTTTCTTAGCCAGGATTTCGCAGAGATTCTTCGTCGCACAGCTTTGCTTCGCGTCGCTGTGCTCCTCAGAATGACAGACTTGCTCTTATCCAAAACTCACGTTTGTTTATGCGAAGGCGTTATCTCTGCCTGCGCCAGCCCAACACGCCCAAAACCACCGCCGCCACGAGCGAGGCGAACGCCCCCGCAACCCACGCCCATGAGAGCGAGGCGGTGTGCGGCACCGGCACACTCACCACCGGCGTGGGCGTGGCCGTTGGCGTAGCGGTTGGGGATGGAATCGCGGTGGGCAATGGCGGATTGGTGGGCACCACATCTGGAATTTGCTCACCTAAATTTCCTGGCGGGCCACCACCCAAACCGCCAATATCCGGGCCGCCGCCGCCCAGCAAGGGCGCGTCGCGCGGGATGGGTATGACTTTGGCCGCTGGCGCTTCCATCGCCGACATGACCATGGGCGCTGGCGATGTGCTGGTGGGGGTGGCTTCTACCAGGGCCACGCGGGCGGGCGGGGCGCTGGCGTTCAGCAGACCCATCCCGGCAAAAAAGACAAACAAGGCAGTGGCAATGGCCGAGCCGAAGCGCATTATTTTTTGCGCCTGGGCCGCATCGCCAAAAAGCCGCTGCCAAAACGAGAGCGTTGGTTTGGTGTTGGGCGGCAGGGTGAACGAGCGTGGCAGCCGGGCCGCCGGAAGCGCGCGGGCGGTCTGGCGCAACAAGCGGGTGATCTCAACTTTTTCAACCAGCTCGGGATTGGCCGCCAGAAGCTCCTCAAAACTGGCAAGCTCACGCCCGCTCAGCGCGCCATCTACATACGCGCTGATTTGTTCGTTTAGCGTTTCGTTTGCCTGTTCGTTCATTGTTTTGTGCGTTTGCCCTGTGATTGATCTACGCCAGAACTACGCGCCCATGCTTGTTTGACGATATTGGCCGGGCAAAAGTTCCCGCTGCTCCAGCAGGCGCTCGCGCAGGCGGGCGCGGGCGCGGCTGAGGCGGCTTTTGACCGTGCCCAGGTTGGCGCTGGTGATCTCGGCTACTTCTTCGTATGTCATGCCCTGCACGTCCGAAAGGACGAAAGCGATGCGCTGGTCGGCGGGCAGGTCGTTCATGGCCAGCACAATCGCGTGGCGCAGTTCGGCCCGCTCGGCAAAGGCGTGCGGGTTTTCATCATCACCCGCCACAAATGCGTCGTAATCGCCGTCTCCCTCGTCATCTTCTGCGCCCAAACCTTCCAAAGAGGTGGCCGGGCGGCGTTTGGCGTAGCGCAGGGCATCGTAGCATTGGTTGGTGGTGCTGCGCAGCAACCAGTGTTTGAATGATCCACCCCGGAAGCTGCGGATGTTTTTGTAAACCGAGATAAAGACATCCTGGGTTACATCGGCGGCAGAAGCGCCATCACCCATGATGCGGTACGCCACGTTATAAACCTGCGCTTGATGCGCGGTGACGAGGCGATTGAATGATTCAACATCGCCTTTTTGCGCTTCCGTTATCAGCAGGTTTTCGTCCACGGGGATAAGTTTAGCATTTGACGCAGCGAGGGCGACCTGTGACGTTGTCACTTTGCCGGCATGTCATCCCGTATAATTGCCCCAACAAAATTCAAAACAAAGGTTCAACGCGCTGCGGCACGGTGTGTCGCGGCGTCTTGTCATCGAAGGTGAGAGTATGTCTGGACATAGTAAATGGGCAACAATTAAGCGGGCCAAGGGCGCGGCAGATGCCAAGCGCGGCGCGGCGTTCACCCGCCTGGCGCGCGAAATTACGATTGCGGCCAAGGAAGGCGGCGGCAACCCGGATTCTAACTTTCGGCTGCGGCTGGCGATGGATAAAGCGCGTTCGGCCAACATGCCGAAAGACAACATTGAGCGGGCCATCAACCGCGGCACCGGCGCGGGCGAAGACGCGGCCAGCTACGAAGAGTTGATGTATGAGGGCTATTTGCCGCTCAAGGTCCCGGCCATGATCAAGGTGACGACCGACAACCGCAACCGCACGGTGGCGGAGGTGCGCAAATTTATCACCAAGGCGGGCGGGTCTCTGGGAGAGGCCGGCTCGGTGGGCTGGCAGTTCAACCGCAAGGGCTACATCGCCATTTTGCGCGAGGGCAAGGTTGACCCGGATGAGGTGTTTATGGTGGCCGCCGACGCTGGCGCGGATGATGTGCAAACCAGCGATGAGGCGGTGGAAGTGTATTGCGAGGTGGAGCATCTTCGCGCGGTGCGCGAGGCTTTGGTCAAGGCCGGGTACGCCCTTGAATCTGCCGAGATTTCCATGATCCCCACCACCCAGACCAAGCTCAAGAATCAGGAAGAGATTGACCGCGTGCTTCAGGTGGTTGAAGAACTTGAGGAAATGGATGACGTGGATCAGGTGTATCACAACCTGGATTTGTCGGAATAAATGAGTTCAAAGTGCAAAGTTCAAAGTAAACCAACTCACTTTGGACTTTGCACTTTGAACTTTGCACTTTTTGATGATCGCCCTTGGCATTGACCCCGGCATTGCGATTTGCGGCTACGGGGTGGTGCGCGAGGAGCGCGATGGCTCGCTGAAGCCGCTGGCGTATGGGGTGATAACAACGCCAAAAGAAGACACCCTGCCCCTGCGATTGCAAACCCTGCACACCGAGCTAAAACATTTGATTGAGGCCTGGAAGCCCGCCGAGAGCGCCATCGAGGAATTGTTTTTTGTCAAGAACGTGAAGACGGGCATCACGGTGGCGCAAGCGCGCGGGGTGGTGATGTTGACCCTGGCCGATTGCGGCGTGCCCATCCACGAATACAAGCCCACCATCATCAAGCAGGCCATCACTGGTTACGGAAACGCCGCCAAGCCACAAATGCAAGAGATGGTGCGGATGTTGCTGGGGCTGAACGTCATCCCCAAACCCGATGACGCCGCCGACGCCCTGGGCATCGCCATCGCGCACATCCAATCGCGCAAATGGCGGGCGTTGGAGAGACTTGGATGACAAGGTGACAAGGATGATCTAATGACTTTGCACTTAGCGCTTTAGGACTTACCATGATTGCACGACTTCGAGGAACCATCCTTTCTGTAAAACCGCCCAGCGTTGTCATTGACGTGAACGGCGTGGGCTACCGCGTGATGTGCTCGCAGGCCGCGCTGGACAAGTGCGAGCCGGGCCGCAACGCCGACCTGCACACGCACATGATGGTGCGCGAGGACGATGTGTCTTTGTATGGCTTTGCCAGCGAGGACGAGGTGGCGCTGTTTTTGCAATTGCTCAGCGTGCAGGGCGTGGGCGCGCGCACGGCCATCGCCATGCTCAGCAAACTCTCGCCAGAGACATTGCGGGCGGCGATTGCCAACGGCCAAATTGACACGTTGAGCCGCGTGCCGGGTATTGGCAAAAAGACAGCCGAAAAGATTGTGTTTGCCTTGCGCGGCAAGCTGGGTGGGATGGACGCCGCGCCGGGCGGGTTCACCGCCGCCCCGCTCAGTTCGGTGGATGCGGAGGTGATCTCCGCGCTCACTTCGCTGGGGTATTCCATTGCCGAGGCGCAGGCCGCGCTGGGCGCCATCCCCCGCGAAGAAAAGCTGGACCTGGAAGAAAAAATTCGCCGTTCGCTGGCGTATTTTGGCTAAAAAATCAGGCTACAAACACGTCATCCTCTGAACACGCCTGCTCGCCGCGCACAAATTTGCGCGCCTTTTATCAAACACATGTTCTGGTTAAAATAAGCCATCATGTCTGATGGGATTCCTTCGCCCGCCTGTTATATCAATCGTGAGGCAAGCTGGATTGAGTTCAACCGCCGCGTTTTGCAAGAGTCGCAAAACAAGGCCCACCCGCTGCTAGAGCGGGTCAAGTTTCTCGCCATATTTGCCACCAATTTAGATGAGTTTTTCATGATCCGCGTGTCTGGCCTGCGCGAGCAACTGGCCGCGCGGGTGCAAGAGGTCTCGCCAGATGGGCGCACCCCGCGCGAGACGATGGATCTCATCCGCGAGCGGCTGCAACCGCTGATTCACGAACATTCCGAGACATGGCTGCACGATATTAAACCCGCGCTGGAAAAAGAAGGCGTGTTTGTGTTGGATTACGCCGAGTTGAGCGAGGAGCAACGCGCCCAAACACAGGCGTATTTCCGGCGCGAGGTGTTCCCGGTGCTCACTCCGCTGGCGTTTGACCCCGGCCATCCCTTCCCGCACATCAGCAACCTCAGCCTTAACCTTGCGGTGGCCCTGACCGATGAAAAAGACCGCGAGCGCTTTGCCCGCGTCAAAGTGCCACCCATCCTGCCCCGCCTGATTGCGCTTGAGCCAAAGCGCGATGACAACGGAAATGGCAACGGCGATGGCAACGGCGAACATCACTTCATCTGGCTGGATCAAATGATTGAGGCCAACATCCAGGATTTGTTCCCCGGCATGAGCATTCAGGGCACGTATGTTTTTCGCGTCACCCGCGATACGGATATTGAGATTCAGGTGGATGAGGCCGATGACCTGCTGGCGACGATTGAGAAATCTATTGACACGCGGCGCTGGGGCGATGTGGTGCGGCTGGAGATTGACCACGAAATGCCAGATCACATCCGCGATATGCTGATGGACAACCTGGAGCTGCATCATCGTGATGTGTATAGCGTAAGCGGGCCAATGAACATGGCTGATTTGTGGGAGGTGGTGAAGCTGCCGCTGGCCGCGCTGAAAGACCCGCCCATGCCGCACTACATCCCAGATGCCATCAGCCGGCCCAGAACCGACGGCATTTTTGAGGCGATCCGCGAGGGCGATATTTTGCTTCAGCACCCGTACGACTCGTTCACGCCGGTGGTGGATTTTGTGCAAACCGCCGCCCGCGACCCGCAAGTGCTGGCGATCAAGATCACGTTATACCGCGTGGGGTCAAATTCGCCCATCGTTAAAGCCCTGATTGAAGCAATTGAGAACGGCAAGCAGGTGGCGGCGATGGTGGAGCTGAAGGCGCGCTTTGACGAAGAAAACAACATCGGCTGGGCGCGGGCGCTGGAAAAAGCGGGCGTGCATGTCATTTATGGGTTCGCCAACCTCAAAGTTCACACAAAGGTGTGTTTGGTGGTGCGCAAAGAGCAGGATGGAATTCGCAGGTATGTGCACTTGGGCACCGGCAATTACAACGCCACCACCGCGCGAATTTACACCGACATGAGCATGTTCACCTGCCGCGATGAAATTGGCGAGGACGTGAGCGGCTTGTTCAACATCCTCACGGGTTATTCCAACCAGCGCGAGTTTAAGCAGTTGCTTGTGGCGCCCGTGACCATGCGCGAGAAACTCACCGCGCTCATCCATCGCGAGATTGAGACTCACAAGCGCGCCGGCAATGGCTACCTTTTGTTCAAGGCCAACGCGCTGGTAGACCCGGATCTAATCGCCCAGTTGTATGAGGCCAGCAAGGCCGGCGTGAAAGTGGATTTGCTCATTCGCGGCATGTGCAGCCTGTGCCCCGGCGTTCCCGGCCTGAGCGATAACATCCGCGTGGTCAGCATCGTGGGGCGCTTTTTGGAACACAGCCGCGTGTATTGCTTTAACAACGGCGGCGATGAAGAGGTGTATATGGGCAGCGCGGATATGATGCAGCGCAATCTTGACCGGCGGGTGGAAACCATTTTCCCGGTGATAGATCTTGACCTGCGCAGGCTCATCCGCCATGAGATTTTGGCCTTGCAGTTGCAAGACAATGTCAAAGCCCGCAATTTGGACGCAACTGGGCAATATCATCTGGTTAGCCCGCAAAATGGGCAAGAGATGGTAAACAGCCAGGAAATCTTTTTGGGACGCAGAGACATGTAAAGAGCAAATCGGTTAATTTTTCTGTGAGCCAAACGATTTTTGCCGCATGTTTAGGCGGTGGGGCGAGGCATACCTCGCCCCACCGCACCTTTCTTCGGGTAAAAGGAAGTCTTTTATTCGAAAGTTGATCTTAAAGACATCCTCTTGGAATAATTCCGGGTAACACAGCAACGCGAAACAGGGTTGCTTATTCAAAACTCCCGCTAAAATACATTTCTATGACCTCATCCATCATTCAGGAAAAACTTTCTCAAGCGATTGATCTCTTGCGCGAGCACAATTTAGACTGCTGGCTCACCTTTGTGCGAGAGACATCTCAAACCCGCGACCCCGCGCTGGATAACCTGCTGGGGTTTGGCCTCACTTGGGATTCGGCCATCATCCTGACCAAACAAGGCGAGAAGATAGCCATTGTTGGGCAATATGAAAGCGACAACGTAAAAAAGCTAAACGCCTATGACCGCGTGATTGGCTACAACTTTGGCATCGCCGAGCTTCTTCGCGCGGAGCTAAAGCGCATCAACCCGCAAAAAATTGGGCTGAATTACTCGCTCAGCGACACCGCGGCAGATGGCTTGACATTTGGCATGTATGCCCGCCTGGTTCAGATGCTGGCTGGCACGCCGTATCCGTTGCAATTCACAACCGCGGAGGATGTTGTGCGCAAGCTGCGCGAGCGCAAGAGCGCCGCCGAGCTGGCGCGTGTGCGCGAAATCCTCGTCATCACCGAGCAAGCGTATGGCGCCATTTTGAGCGCCCCGCTCATTGGCAAAAACGAGACCGAAATTCACGCCATGGCCGGAGAGATGGCGCAAGAGTTGGGTGTGGATTTTGGCTGGGAGCGCCTGACCAACCCAATTGTGAACGCAGGCGAACATTCATCGTTTGGGCATGGCATTCCAAACCCGGACCTAAAAGTTGAACCGGGCATGATTTTGCACCTGGACATGGGCTTGAAGAAAAACGAGTATTGCTCGGATTTGCAGCGTTGCGCGTATGTGCTGCGCGATGGCGAGACCGAGCCACCCGAAGCGGTGACCCGCGCCTGGCTGGCCTGCTGGCGGGCGATGGAAGCCGGGAAAGCCGCAATCAAGCCCGGTGTGCAAGGCTGGGTGGTGGATCAAGCCGCCCGTGATGAATTGACAAAACACGGCTACCCGGAGTTCATGCACGCGCTGGGGCATCATGTGGGCCGCAATGTGCACGATGGCGGCAGCGTGCTTGGCCCGCGCTGGGAAAAATACGGCGAGAGACCCATCAAACCAATTGAGCAAGGCGCAATTTACACGATTGAACTGGACGTGATTGTGGAAGGCTACGGGATGATTGGGCTGGAAGAAATGCTTGTGGTCACCGCCGATGGCTGCGAATATTTGAGCACCCCGCAACGCGAGATTGCCCTGATACGGCATTAAACAATCCAGCCCGAAAAGACAAACCAGGCGTATGTCTTTTCGGGCTGTTTATTTCAAGACAAACTTTTCAATCGCTGCCGCCGCGCCATCTTCATTCACGCTGGGGGCCACCCAGTTGGCAACCTGTTTGATGGCATCCGGCGCGTTGCCCATCGCCACACCCAGCCCGGCCCATTCCAGCATGGTTTTGTCGTTGTCCTGATCCCCAATCGCCATGACCTGAGATTGCGGGATGCCCAAATACGCGGCCAGCTTGCTCAGCCCCATGCCCTTGTGCGCTTCTGGGTGGTTCACTTCCACAAACATGGCGTGAGATTGCACCACAATGCCGCGGTCTCCTACCGCCGCGCTCAACTCGCGCAGGCCCGCCGCCGCCTCGGATGGATCCAGCACAAACAACACTTTGTCGGGGTCGGTCTCGTTCAGCGCCTCGCACAAATCATTCACGATGATTGGGCGGTGATCGGTGAGCAGGTCAAAGTAAAACTTTTCGTCAAACTTAAACCCGGTGATGTAAGTTCGGTTCAGGTGGTAAATCACGGTCTGCCAGGTTGGGTGGCGCTTGCCAAACTCAATCATTTCGCAGGCCAGCTCGTGCGGCAGGCGCACCTCGCTGATGAGTTTTTCTTTTTGCACGTCATACAGCACGCCGCCTTGCAGTGTCAGAGTGGGCGCGTTCACGCTGAGCGGCGCAACAAATTTGCGCGCGCTCGCCACGTTTCGGCCAGTGGCAATCGTCACATACACGCCCTGCTCGGCGGCCATCTTAAATGCCCGCGCCACCCGCGGCGAAATTTCTTGCTTGTGGTTCAAAACGGTGCCATCCAGGTCGGCGGCGATGAGGCGGATGGGTGGTGTATTGGTCATTGGTTGTTGGTTCAAAGATGGACGGAAGACGGAAGACCGGGGACGGTGGCTTGGCCGTCTTCCGTCCTCCGTCTCCCGTCTGTTCGATGCAAAATCAAAACCCTATCCAGCCCCGCCAAATCTTTTTTTATTTCGGCGTGGGCCGATGGGACAAGTTGTTGCGCGGCGGCCAGCACATCGCGGCCCTGCGATGCGCCAAACTCTAGAAACGCGGCTTTGATGCCGGGGCGGGCGGCAATTTGGGTGAGCAGTTTGCGGATGAGGCCGAGGCCGTCGCCGGTGCCATCCAGCGCCACACGCGGCTCGTGCGCCGCAATTTCTGGCGGCAACACATCAATTTCTTCGGGCGAGACATACGGCAAATTGGCGGTGACAATCTCCGCGCCCTCCGGCACGCCATCCAGCAAATTGGCTTGCAAAAACGTGATGCGATCTGCCACGCCGTGCCGCCGCGCGTTTTCTCGCGCCACATCCAGCGCATCGCCAGACACATCGGTGGCAATGAGCTGAACCTGCGGCGCGCGCTTGGCAATGGCGATGGGAACAGCGCCGGACCCGGTGCCAACATCCATGAGACGGGGGACGGGAGACGGGGGACTGGTAATTTCCGTCTTCCGTCTTTCGTCTTCCGTCTTCATTTGTTCCAACGCCAACTCCACCAGCATCTCCGTTTCTGGGCGCGGGATGAGCACGCGGGGGTCAACGAGCAAATCCAGCCCGTAAAACTCGCGGTGGCCGAGGACGTAAAAAAACGGCTCGTGCGCCATCACCCGCGCCAGCATGTTTTGGAATGTGGCGATGGCTTCTGCGGCGGGCGTGTCTTCATCATGCGCGGCAAGCCACGCCTTGCTTTGGCCCATCGCCTGCGCCAGCAGCACCCGCGATGTGTTGGCGGGCGCATCCACCCGCGCGGCGTCCAGTTTTTGCCGCGCCTCGCTCAGCAGTTGGCGAATGGTTAAAGAGCTAAGAGACATGCTCGCCGACCAAGAAGGGAGAAAATCTCATGCCACTGCCTCTAGTTTCTCGGCCTGGTCGCGGTTGATCAACTCGTCAATAAATTCGTCAATGTCGCCGTTCATCACCATCTCCAGCCGGTACAAGTCCATGCCAATCCGGTGGTCGGTGACGCGGTTTTGCGGGTAGTTGTAGGTGCGAATTTTCTCGCTGCGCTCGCCGGTGCCAACCTGGGCGCTTTTTTCTTTGGCGTGCGCCTCGTTGATGCGGCTTTGCTCCAGGTCAAACAATTTGGAGCGCAAAATGCTCATGGCGCGCAAGCGGTTTTGGGTCTGGCTGCGCTCGTCTTGCACGGCCACAACCGTGCCGGTGGGTTTGTGGGTGATGCGAACCGCGCTCTCGTTTTTCTGCACGTTTTGGCCGCCCGCCCCGCGCGAGCGAAAGGTCTCAATCTCAATATCGCCCGGCGGGATGTTGATCTCAACATCATCAATTTCTGGCAAAACCGCCACCGTGACCGTGCTGGTGTGAATGCGCCCGTTGGATTCGGTGGATGGAATGCGCTGCACGCGATGCACGCCGCTTTCCCACTTTAGCCGGGAATACGCGCCTTTGCCGTTCACCGCAAAAATCACTTCTTTGAACCCGCCAATGCCGGTCTCGCTCTCATCCAGTTCTTCCACCTTCCAGCGGCGGGTTTCGGCGTACCGGGTATACATCCGGTAGAGGTCGGCGGCAAACAGCCCGGCCTCATCGCCCCCGGCGCCCGCGCGAATTTCCACAATCACGTTGCGGTCATCGCGGGGGTCTTTGGGCAGCAACATCGTGCGGAGCTGCTCGTTGAGCGCGGCAACCTGCTTTTCCAGCGGCTCAATCTCCGCGCGGGCCATCTCGGCCATGTCCGGGTCCTCGCCGGCGGCCATGGCGCGGGCGTCGGCCAGCTCGCCATCTGCCTTTTGCCTGGCGCGATACGCCTCCACGGTCGCCTCCAAATCACTGCGCTGTTTGGCCAGCTCCGCGTATTTTGCGTAGTCGTTCGCAATCTCAGGGTCTGCAAGCTGCTCGGTGAGCGCGTTAAATTTCGCCTCAATCGCAGCCAATTTTTCGTCCATTGCGTGCTAGTATAACGGGCAGACAAAATTTTTATGAACACGCAGGATATTCGCTGGGTTCAGCGGTTTAACCATTTTGGCAAAGCTTTTGCCCAATTGAAAGAGGCGCATGATCTGGCAGAGAAACGCCCGTTGTCAAAATTGGAAGAGCAGGGGCTGATTCAGGCGTTTGAATTTACGCATGAAATGGCCTGGAACACGCTCAAGGATTTTCTTGTCAGCCGCGGGGCCAGAGAGTTGTATGGCTCGCGCGATGTCACCCGCGAAGCGTTTCAGGCCGGGCTGATTGAGAACGGCGAGGCGTGGATGGACATGATCAAAAGCCGCAATCTCACGGTGCATACTTATAACGAAAAAGTGGCCGCGCAGGTGGCGCAGGCCATCACCGATGTGTATGTGCGGGAATTTGATGCGCTTCTAAAAAAACTGGAGCCGCTCAAAAGCAAGGACGAAGGCGAATGAGATTTGGCCTGAGCGAGACCGCCATCCAAAACATGCGCGATGTTTTTGCCCGCCACCCGCAGGTGGAGCGGGTCATTTTGTATGGCTCGCGCGCCAAGGGCAATTACAAAAACGGCTCGGATATTGACCTGACCTTGCAGGGCGATGGCCTGACCCTGCGCGCGCTGTACCGCGTGATGGACGACCTGGATGAGCTGCTTTTGCCGCATTCGATTGATTTGTCCATCATGGCGCACATTGACGACCCTGCCGTGCTGGATCACATCCGGCGGGTGGGCGTGGTGTTCTACGCCAAACCGGCCCAGTTGAAAGACACGCCCGAACAAGCGCCATCCAACCCGCAACAAATGCGATAATCAACAACATGGCAACAACAGAAGAACTCTCCTTTGATGTGGCAATTTTGGGCGGCGGCCCCGGCGGATATGTGGCAGCCATCCGCGCGGCGCAACTGGGATTAAAAGTGGCGCTAATTGAGCGCGACAACCTGGGCGGCATTTGTTTGAACTGGGGCTGCATTCCCACCAAAGCCCTGCTAAAAAATGCCGAGGTGCTGGAGACGGTGAAAGATGCCAAAACATTCGGCATCACCATTGACGAATTCACCGCCGATTACGCAGCAGCCCAAAAACGCAGCCGCCAGGTGAGCGACCGGCTGGTGAAAGGCGTGGAATTTTTGATGAAAAAGAACGCCGTGCAGGTGTTCAAAGGTGAGGGAGTTCTGGCAGATGCAAACACCATCCGCGTGGAAAACCGCGCGGAAGAGCGCGTGATCAAGGCGAAGAACATCATCATCGCCACCGGCGCAAAACCGCGCACATTACCCGGCCTGGAGCCAGATGGCAGCCGCGTGTTCACCTACCGCCAATTGCTGGAAGTAACCAGCGTGCCAAAGACCATGATTGTGATTGGCGCAGGCCCCATCGGCATGGAATTTGCGCACGTGTTCCACGCATACGGGGCGCAGGTCACGGTGGTAGAGGCGTTGCCGCGCATTGTGCCGCTGGAAGACGAAGAAGTCAGCGCGGAGATGAGCAAAGCCATCAACCGCGCCGGGATAAAAACCATGCCCGGCGCAAAAGTGGAGGGCGCAACCGTGACACCAGACGGCGTGACGCTGCAAGTGACCGACGCCAAAGGCGCGCAAACCCTCACCGCCGAGCGCGTGCTGGTCTCAATTGGCATTGTGCCAAACAGCAAAGGGATTGGTCTTGAGGCGGCGGGCGTCACGCCCGACCAGCGCGGCTTTATTCCCACCAACAGCCAAATGGAAACCAGCGTAAAAGGCGTGTATGCCATTGGCGATGTGACCGGCAAACTGGCGTTGGCCCATGTTGCCAGCGCGCAGGGCATCGTGGCGGTAGAGAGCATCGCCGCGGGGATGGGCAAATACACCGGCCATGTGGCGCACCTGGATTACGACGCGATGCCGCGCTGCACCTACACCCATCCACAAATTGCCAGCATGGGCTTGACCGAGGCGCAGGCCAAAGACAAAGGCCACGAGGTTAAAGTGAGCAAGTTCCCGTTCCGCGCCATTGGCAAGGCCCTGGCCATGAACGACCACGAAGGTTTTGTGAAAATTGTGGCCGATGCGAAATATGGCGAAATTCTGGGCGTGCACATGATTGGCCCCGAAGTGACCGAGCTGCTGCCAGAGTTTGTACTGGCCCGCAACGCAGAGCTTACGCCAGATGAGATCGCGCATGCGGTGCACGCGCACCCCACCCTGAGCGAAGCCCTGATGGAAGCCGCGCACGGCATCAGCGGCTCGCCCATTCACATTTAACGGGTGGCTGGCAAACCCAACCCAGCCAGATGGGTTCTTCTGGGGGCGCTGCTGTGCGCCGGATGCGCCGCGCCCGCGCAAATTTTGCCAACGCCGCGAGCCAGCGCGCCGGCCCGCGCAGAAATACCCGCGCCAACGCCATCGGCCACGCCCGCCCCGCTGTTTGATGGCGCCCGCGCCTACGCCTGGGTGACACGCCAGGTGGCGCACGGGCCGCGCATCACGGGCACGGCGGGCAACCGCGCTTTGGGCGATGAGATTTTGGCCGAGCTTGCGGCGCAGGGCTGGCGCGCTCTGGCGCAAGACTTTAGCTACAAAAGCACCGCCGCCCGCAACCTCATCGGCACAAAAACAAACCCGCAAAGCAAAGAATGGGTGGTGCTGGGCGCGCATTACGACACGCGCAAACGCGCCGACCAAGACCCCATCCACCCAGACCAGCCCGTGCCGGGCGCAAACGACGCCGCCAGCGGCGCCGCGGTTTTGCTGGAGCTGGCGCGGGTGGTGGATGTGAACGCGGCGGGCAAAAACATTGCGCTGGTCTTTTTTGATGCCGAGGATAACGGCGACCTGGACGGCTGGGATTGGATTGTTGGCTCAGAGTATTTTGCAGCGCACCTGAGCCAAACCCTGCCCGTAACGCCCTCTGCGGTTGTGGTTTTGGACATGATCGGCGACAAAGACCTGAACATTTTTTACGAGAAAAATTCTGACCCGGCGTTGAGCGCCCAAATTTGGGGTGCGGCCCAGCGGCTGGGGTTTTCTGGGCAATTTATCCCATCCGCCAAGTGGAGCATGGAAGATGACCACACCCCGTTTTTGCGGCGCGGCATCCGCGCGGTGGATGTGATTGATTTTGATTATCCCGACTGGCACCGCGTGACCGACACGCCCGACAAAGTGAGCGCAGACAGCCTGTTCCGCGTGGGGCGCACCATGCAGGCATGGCTGGAATTGAAATAGCGCCTGTAAAATTCAGGTTGAAGCAGACAAAAGCGCAAAAACATGGCAGAAAACTCAACACAAAAAACGGCTCTCATCACCGGCGCAAACCGGGGCATTGGCTTTGCAGCGGCGCAGGCGCTGGCGCAGCGCGGCTGGCGGGTTCTGCTCACCTCGCGCGATAAAAAACGCGGCGAGGAGGCCGCGCAGGCCATCCGGGCGGCCATCCCAAATGCCCGCGTTGAGGCGTTGCCGCTTGATCTTTCATCTTTGGCGGGCGTGCGCCGTTTTGCGGATGGGTTTCTGGCGGTGGGTTACCCGCTGCATGCCCTCGTGAACAACGCGGGCGTCATCGGCTCCACCGGCCCCATTCGCTTCACGGCGGATGGGTTTGAGGAGGAGTTTGGCGTCAACCACCTCGGTCATTTTCTCCTCACCAGCCTGCTCATGCCCGCATTACGCGCTTCTGCGCCCGCGCGGGTGATTGTGGTCTCATCCATCCGCCACATGCCGGGCAAAGGCGGCCCCGGCGCAAATTTTGACTTTGGCAATTTGAAAGGCGAAAAGTCGTATCAGCCGCGCATCACGTATAACAACACCAAATTGGCAAATGTGTGGTTTGCCTACGAGTTCAACCGGCGCATGGCGGGCAGCGGCGTGACCGCCACGCCCATTTGCCCTGGCTTTGTGCCAGAAACGCTTGGATCTCAACAAACCGGCGCAAAACGTTTTTTCTACAACCGCGTTTTGCGGCTGGTGCCGGGGGCGCGCGGCGTCCAAACTTCTGGCGAGGAAATTGCGGCCTATGCCAGCGATCCGGCCATCCACACCGGCGCGTTTTACGCCAGCGGCAAAGAAATTCGCTCCAGCGAGGCGTCTTACGATGAAGCCAAGGCCGCCCAGCTCTGGGATTTGAGCGAAAAATGGGTGGGGTTGAAGTAAGGAATTAAGATGAATGAGCAGAAAAATCTCGCTCATCCATCTTAACTGGCTTGCAAAATTCCTTCCAGCCGCGCCTTTATCGCGGGCCATTCGTCATCAAGGATGGAGTAATACACCGATGAGCGCTGGTAGCCATCGGGCATGATCATGTTTTTGCGAATGACGCCCTCTTTCACCGCGCCCAGCCGCTCAATGGCGCGTTGAGAGCGCTCGTTGCGCACATCGGTTTTTATTTGCACGCGGATGCAGCCCCAGGTTTCAAAGGCGTGGGTGAGTTGCAGATATTTGGCCTCGGTGTTGGCGGCGGTGCGGCGGTGCGCCACGCCCAGCCAACTGCCGCCAATTTCCACGTTGCGATCCTGCCGGTGAATATCCATGAAGCGGGTGGCGCCAATGGCTTTGCCAGAGGCCAGGTCAATCGTGGCGAAGGGAAGATCATTGCCCGCGCTCTGGCGGCGCAGCATTTCCTCCACCCACCAGCGCACGCGCTCTTGCGTGTCAATTGGGCCATACGGCATAAAAAACCAAATGCCAGGGTCCATGGCGTGCGGGGTCAGATCGGCCACATGCGCCAGCGAGATCGGCTCCAGCCGCACGTATTTACCCGTGAGCGTCACGGGTTGAATGTTCATGTAAGACATTTTTGGAAATTAAGAATTAAACGGGAGTTTTGGATTAAAAAAGCCTGTCATTCTGAGGAGCGCAGCGGCGCGAAGCAAAGCTGTGCGACCCTTCGGCAAGCTCAGGGGAGGCTGAATCTCTGCGAAATCCTGACTAAGAAAGAATTAGCCAGAGATTCTTCGCTCCCTCCGGTCGCTCAGAATGACATATTTCACTTCATTTTGCTTATCCAAAACTCACGTAAACTGAAACTGGACTTACGCAAAGCTAAATGTAAATCACTCAAAAAACGATGAAGTGTCATGCTGGGCGGAGCGAAGCATCTCTAGCTAACTCATTCTTAGACTAAATTTGCCAGCGACCCTTCGCTATCACTCAGGGTGACAAGTATTACTTTTTCGTGAATAACAGGTTTTGCGTAAGTCCAGTTAAAAATTAAACGAGAGTTGCGAATCTATCAACCTCGCAGGTTGGCCCGCAAAGCCTCGGTTTTCCAAAATCGTGCGGGCCAACCTGCGAGGTTTTAATAAAAAGATTGCGCCGCAAGATTTCTTATTTCCTGCGCTTCGCTATTTTTCAATACGCACATCCACCGAAAGCTCTGGCTGAATTTCCAGTTGGCTGCGATATTCGGTGAGCAGCCCGCTCACCAGCAGGGTGTCGCCCACTTTGAGCGTTTGCGAAAATGGCAATTGCTGCCACACCTCAAACAGGGTCGCATCAATTTCCGCGCCATCATCCAGCGTGATGCGCGTGACGGTTTTGGATGGGCGCAGGTCGCTGACCACGCCGCGCACCGTGACCCATTGGCCGAGCAAATCTTTGCTCAGCGCCGCCACCGGGCGCACCTCATCGGCCAAAGCGGGCTGGGTGATGGCGATGTCCTCGGCGCGGCTGAGCGCGAGTTGTTTGGCGTCGCGGTATTCGGTCACGCCCGCCGTCACGCTAATCCAATCGCCGGGTTTAATGCTGAGCGGCGCAGCGCTTTGCAACGTGGCATCGGCCTGCGCGTTACCCTTCCGCAAAGAAATAATTTTTAGCCCGCCCGCGTCTTTTATTTTGCGGGCCTGCCCGCTGGTGATGGCCCTCTCGCCCACATTGAGCGCCTGCAACCCGGCCAGCTCAATTTTGAGGGCGGGCATTGGTTCAACGAGGAGGGCCTCGGCGGTGTTGAGCGTGAGCGTGGGTTCATCGTCTCGCACGCGCAGGGTTCCTTCTACCGCAATTTTGTGGCCGGGCATGGGGATGGCCCCTGCATTTGCCAACGCCTGCGCCGCCGCGCGATACGCGAACACCCGCATCTCGCCGGTGTCATCGCGCACACGAAACGAAAGGTAATCGTTTTGGGGTGAGAGCGAAGGATACGCCGGCACCACGCCTTCCAGCCGCACATACGCAAAATTCATGCTGGGCGTGATGGCCGAAATGACGGTGATGGGCCGCGCCTGCGCCCGCGAAGCCATCACCAGCGCGGCCACACCCGCCACCGCGAGTATGACCACCAGCGCGCGAACCAAACGCATTTCTCTAATTACGAATTACGAATTACAAATTACGAATTTTGTAAAAGCGCAGGCTCTTAATTCGTAATTTGTAATTTGTAATTGCTAATTGGCTGGCGGCGGCACGGGCAGGTCTTCTACCTTTGTGTTCACCCATTTGTCGCCCTCGGTGATCAGCATGATGGGAATGCCCTCGCGGATGGGATATTTGCGCCCGCAGGTTTCATCTACCAGCCACACTTCTTTGTAAAGCGTGAGCTTGCCCGGGTCATCGCCCGGCTGGCGGGTGCTGCCAGAAACGCAATACGGGCAGCGCAAAATGTCTAGAAGTTCAGTGCTAATTGATGCCATGCGGGTATTGTAACGGAAATTGGCCATGCACTTCTATTTCAGACGGGAGACGGAAGACGGATTATTTGACCGTCCTCCGTCCCCCGTCCATCGTCTTGTGATACAACTCTGCCCATGAGCGAAATGACCGAGAAAGACCTGCTGGCCGCGCGGAACAGGCGCTACCGCCGCCTGCAAACCTTGCGCTGCAAAAATGCCAACGACATTCGCGCGTTTGTGAATGACATGGGCGTGTGTTTGCTTTTCCCGGTGCAAGGTCTGGAAATGCCAAACGTGTATCAGGCGGTGGCGGGGTTTGATAAAGAAACCACCTCCAAGCACGACGACCCCACCATTTCGCTCACCTGGGGCACGAAGGATGAATCGCTGGGCAAACGCTGGTGGTATTACGGCAAACTTTTGCGCGGCAAGGCCACCCTCGTCTCGCTGGAGCTTTTCCCCGCCTTTTACGCCCTCTCCGAAAACTTTGGCTCCGAAGATGACTACCTGCTGGAATACGAGGCGGGCACGCTGAGCAACGATGCCAAACGCATTTACGAGGCGCTGCAAAAAGAAGGCAAACTGCACGCCATTCAGCTAAAACGCGCATCTGGGATGTATGGCGATGAAAACAAAACGCGCTTTGACCGCGCATTAACCGAATTGCAAACCGGCCTAAAGGTGATGCCGGTGGGCGTGGCCCAGGCGGGCGCGTGGCATTATGCCTTTATCTACGAGATCGTGTCACGCCATTTGCCAGAGGAATGCGCCGCCGCGCAGGCGCTCACCCGCCCGCAGGCGCGAGACATGATTTTGGCGCGGCACATGAAGAACGTGATTCAAGCCACGCCGCAAGAGTTGAAGAAAGTGTTTGGGAAGATTCTGATTTGACGGGAGACGGGAGACGGCTGAAAATTCCCGTCTTCCGTCCTCTGTCCTCCGTCTTCATCAAAGCGGTCAGACCCCTTGATCTCAACTCACCCTATCCAACGCCGCGGCAAAGATGTGCAACGCGTCGTTGATCTGCTGCTCACTCACCATCAGCGGCGGCACCCAGCGAATCACGTTGGCATACGGCCCGCAGGTCAGGGTGATGAGTTTTTGGTCAAACAAAGATTTGTGAATCGCCTGCATCACGGCGCTGTTCGGGTTGCCATCTTTGTCCACAAATTCTGTGCCCACCATGCAGCCCAGCCCGCGCACATCGCCAATCACATGGAAGTCTTTTTGCAGCTCGCGCAAGCCGGCCATCAACTGCGCCCCGCGCGCCGCGGCGTTCTCAACCAACTTCTCATCGCGCATCACGCGGATGGTTTCCACCGCCGCCGCAGCCGAGACGATGTTCGGGCCGTAGGTTCCGCCGTGCGAGCCGCTGGGCCACTTCGCCATCAACTCGCGCCGTGAGGCAATCGCGCTGAGCGGCAGGCCGCTGGCCAGCCCTTTCGCCATCACCACGATGTCTGGCACGATGTCAAAATACTCCATGGCGAACCATTTGCCGGTGCGCCCAAACCCGGTTTGCACTTCGTCCAAAATCATCAAAATGCCGTGTTCATCGCAAATTTGGCGCAATTCTTTTAGAAAGGAAACCGGCGGGACGACATAGCCGCCTTCGCCCAAAACCGGCTCCACCAAAATGGCCGCTGTTTCGGATGGGGCTGTTTGCGTTTTAAGAATCCAGCGCACGCGGTCGGCGGCCCAATTGCAACATTTGCCGTCATCGTGCGGGTTGCTGGCGCTCAGCTCGGCCCGCTCGGCGTGGGTCATGGTGCGGGTGCTGATGGGGCAGTGGTAGCAGTTGGCATACGGCGCGGCAAACACGCCGGAGGGCAGCGGCTGAAATCCCGCGCGGTAGCCCACCTTGCTCATGGTGAGTGCCATCGCCATGTGCGTGCGCCCGTGAAACCCGCCCTCAAATGCGATGATGTTGGGCCGACCGGTGGCGGCCTTGGCCAGCTTCACCGCCGCCTCAATCGCCTCGGCGCCCGAGTTGCTAAAGAAAAATGTGTCGAGCGAGGACGGCAGGATGGTCTTGAGTTCATCCACCAGCTCCAGCACGGCCTTGCCCGTGCCAATGCCAAGCTGGGCGTGCAAAATTTTGGCCGCCTGATTCTGCACCGCCTTGACGATGCGCGGGTGGGCGTGGCCAGTGTTTGTTACCGCAATGCCGCTGCCAAAATCCAAATAACGGTTGCCGTGCGTGTCGTAGAGATAGGCGCCTTCGCCGTGGTCAATATCCACGTCGAACCAGCGCGACCAGACCGGGGAGAGATTGTCCTTGCTCATGGCGGGCAAGTATACGGCGAAGTTGGAATGCTGAATGTAGAATGCTGAAATCAAATGCGACGCGAGCATTTGAATTTTAAGCCGTCATGTTTTTTAGGGTGCATTATGGTCAATTTCTTTTTAGCTCGCCACGAAGAGCAAAACCGTTTCCGCGAGGCTTTGCGCTCAACATCCCGGAAAGCAGTGGAAGGCAAGCCATTTATCTTTTTGTTTTACGGTGAAGGTGGCATGGGCAAAACGACTTTGGTCAAGCGATTACAAGACATCGTTACAAACGAATCTCCGTTTGAAAATGGTTTTCGCTCGGTATGGATAGATTGGGAAGTAGAGCGCCAAAACCGTCAAAAACTTCAAGTGGGGCATGATTCCATTCAACCAGAGGCGATCTTTCAAGCCATTTACGATGCCTTAAAACAGGCTGGTCACGAGCAACATTTCAAAGAATATCTAAAAGTGATCGCCGATATTGTGAGCGTAAAAGAGCGAATTGAAAAAGCGTTGCGCAGCGGCCCCGAAACACAGCTAGATCCGCTTTTTAGCGAGTTGGGAGCGGAAGGATTGATGTATGCAGTCAAGCAAATTCCCGGCGCAAGCGCTATTCCTGATCGCCTAAGCAGCAAGGTTCAATCTGGCGCTCAGAAAATTCTTGCCAAAGGCGGCGATGAATTGGCAACACGGGCGCGAGGATTTGTAGAGCGCATTTTGAGCAAACCCCATGAGCGCGATTTGTTTAGCAACCCCAGCGCGCAAATGGCGCAGGCTTTGGGCAAAGGCATAGCCAACATCACCAAAAGCGTGTTGGCAAAGCCGATGGTTTTATTTTTGGACACATATGAAATTGCAGATACGCCCGCTTGCGATTACGCCTTGCGGCAGGCGATTGAAACAAGCGGCGGCAAAGCCATTTGGGTGATCTCTGGGCGCAAAAATTTGGCGGAGAGTGTGCGTGGGTTTAATGGGTATCGAAGCCGATTTAATGAGGATGTTTTATATAGCCGTTCGCTGATTGAATTTAGCGCCGGCGAAACGCTGGAATTTATCAACTTGTATGCCGAGGAGCACGAATCGCCGCGCAAAATCGCACAAGAAGAAGCGCAAAAACTAGCCGATTTTACGCTAGGCATCCCATATGCGGTGGAATGCGCCGCGCGGATGTGGGTGAACAATGACCCGCTTGAGCAGATTATTGCGCCCATAACCCGAGGCGGCCAAAACCCGCACAAAAAGATTGTGGATGAGATGAGCGAGCGGTTTTTGGTGCATTGCGTGTATTTGGATGAAGCGGATCGCGTAGCTTTGGAAGCCCTGGCTTTGCAGCGCGGCAGCAATGTTGCCATTGTGCAAGAATTGCTAAACACGCCAAACTCCGCCGAAACATTGCGGTCTTTGCAAAGACGGCACGGCTTTTTAAATGTGGACACAGGTGAGTTGGCCGACAAATTAAGGACATTTTTGCAAGAAAGCCTGCTTTCTTCTCCCATACGCCGCGCCACGCCCGCTTTGCAAGAGGCGAACGCCCGCGTGTTGAAAAAGCTGAGCGCGGATGTGGATGCCCGCACCGCTGAAATTGGCGCGTTTGAGGAGGCAACGCAAGACAAAGATTGGGCCGAAATGCAGGTGGATATGATCCATCACTCTTTCTGGAAAAGCGAGGAGGAAGGTTGGCGGCGGCTTTTGCCCCTCTATCTGCTTGGTTGCGCGTATGACACTGACCTGGCCGAGAACGCCTTACAAATTGCAAAACGGTTTATGCCTATCCTGGGCAAAGACGGGACGCGTCGCTTGCGCGATTGGCCTGGGCTGACAGACTGGTTTGGCGACGATGCCAAAAAAGCCGCCACGCTTGAGGAAATGCAAAAACTGGCCCGCCACGGATGGTTGCAGGGCGACTGGCAGGCCGAATGCGAGAACATTTTGACCTTGCAAAACATTGAATTATTCATAGACCAGAAAAACTATGAGCAGGGATTTGCCTTGTGTAAAGAGCTAAGGCGAGATATTGCCAAAAATCAGGAAGGGTTGAAGAAAAGACTGGCCAGACAAGCCGAGAGAATTGGCGACCAATTGGGTTGGACACATAGTGAGGCGGTTCCTTCAACCATGGCTTTGCAGGCTTATGAATTCGTTGTTGATTTGGACCCCAAAAATCAATCGGCTTGGTATGGCTTTGGGGTTCAGAACAAGCAAGTCGGATTTTATGATAAAGCGATCAAGGCCTACGAGAAAGCGATTGCCCTTGACCCCAAATTGGCCTACCCGCACAACGGGCTGGGAAATGTGTATTCTGACCAGGGAGATTATCCCGCCGCGATCAATGCCTACGAGAAAGCCATTGCCCTTGACCCCAAATTTGCCGACCCGCACTACAGGCTGGGAAGTGTGTATTCTGACCAAGGAGATTATCCCGCCGCGATCAACGCCTACGAGAAAGCCATTGCCCTTGACCCCAAAGATGCTTATCCGCACCACGGGCTGGGAATTGTGTATCGTTTGCAGGGAGATTATCCCGCCGCGATCAATGCCTACGAGAAAGCCATTGACCTTGACCCCAAATATGCCACCCCGCACAACGGGCTGGGGCTGACATATTTGGGGCAGGGAAAACCTGAACGAGCGATTGACGAATTTAACGAATACCTAAAAAAGGATAAAGAGGACTACTCTGTTTTGTTCAATCTCGGTTTGGCGCATGGCATGTTGGGGCAACCCGAACAGGCCAAAGACTTTTGGCGGCGCGGCATGATTTTGTGCCAGGGGCAAGGCATCTATGACAAAGTAAATCGCGCCTTGTATACGCTGGCCTTGGGAGATGCGGAAGACGGGCTGGGCCAAATGCGGGGGTTAATCGCCAACCATGCGCCAAAGGGCCTTTTACAAGAGGTGCTTGACGATGCGCGTTTTCTGGCGCGGGGTCTTCCCCCGCCCGCGCGGCTAGATGAGATGATCGCTCTGCTGGAATCGGCGGTGGCGTGAGGTGGGCAGGCGCACAAGCCGAGCTTCGATGCTTCGCTATGCACAAGTCCGACGCGTTCTTGCGCGACAAGTCAAACTCGCTCACACCAGTCGCATATTTTTCATACGCATCAGCTTGTAAATAACGTCAGTTTTGGATAAGCAAAACGAAGTAAAAATGTCATTCTGAGCGACCGAAGGGAGCGAAGAATCTCTGGCTAATTCTTTCTTAGCCAGGATTTCGCAGAGATTCTTCGTCGCACAGCTTTGCTTCGCGTCGCTGTGCTCCTCAGAATGACAGACTTACCCTTATCCAAAACTCACGTTAAAAAAACTCACCCGCCTTTCACCGCCCGCGTGGCGAAGTAGCCGGGCATGTATTTGGCGGTCTCCGAGGCGTGATGCGGCAATTCCTCAAACCCGGTAATGACAAAACCGGCCTCCAGTTGCCCGGCAATTTGCTCGGTCATGGTGTGGCTAAATTCAAACGGCGCATCGCCAAACGCGGCTTCTTTTTCCTCTGGTGTCAAATGAGCCGCATCCGAGTACGGCAGGCTGAAGCGCACCTTTAGCTCGCCTGTTTTGTCCATCAGCGCCGTGTCAAAAATGTAAAGATCGGGATTCATAAACCCAACCAGCAGCGCCCCGCCCGGGCGCAGCACGCGGGCGCACTCGCGCCAGACCGGGCGCAGCTCCGGGCAAAACACGTTGGAGACCGGGTTAAAAATCAGGTCAAAGCTGGCATCGGCAAACATGGATAAATCGCGCATGTCGCCCTGCATAGTTCGCAGATCAAGGCCGTCGCGGACGGCCACGAAGCGGTCGCGTTCAAGCTGGGCAGCCGAGTTGTCAAACACGGTCACGTTTGCGCCCGCCGCGGCCAGCGTTGGCCCTTGCTGGCCGCCTCCGCTGGCAAGACACAACACGTCTTTGCCGCGCAAATCGGCCGGAAACCACGCGCGTTTCACCGGCTGATGCCCAATCAGCACCACCGACCAATCGCCCCGCCTGGCGCGGGCGATCACCTCGCTGCTCACCGATTGCGTCCACTCGTTGCCCTGCGCCACCTCGCGGTCCCACGCCGCGCTGTTATACGAAACAATATCGGATGTGTTCATGATAAATAAGAAATAAGAAAAAAAATGGCTCATCTTCCAAATTGATGGACAGGCATTTGACAAGAGTTTGTCTTTTCCACCGCAGAGGCGCGGAGACGCAGAGAAAGAGAGAATTCTTCGCGTCTCCGCGCCTCTGCGGTGAAAGACAAAAAATAAAGCGATCTCATTTTTCCTCAGTCCAGTTTTTCAGGAGATACGCCAAAAAAAATTACGCGCCGGGCGCAAAAGGCTGCGCTTGCCCGGCGAACAAAAAACTGTTTACCTCGCCCAGCGAGCCGCACACCCGCCATGCCAGCGCGGCCACCTCTGGCGGGGGCTGAACCTGATCTGGCACGATGATGACGCGAATATGAGCCGCCACCGCCGCCCGCGCGCCGGGAACGGCATCCTCCAGCACAAGGCAGACCTCCGGCGGTTGGCCCAGTTTGCTCGCCGCCGCCAGAAAAATATCCGGCGCGGGTTTGCCGCGCTTCACTTCGTCACCGCACACAACCGCGTTAAAAAAATGAATAAGCCCCGCTATTTGCAATTTATGCAAGGCCAGGTCGCGATACGTGGACGTGGCGATGGCTCTTGGAATGCCCCGCGCATCCAGCGCGCTCAGCAAATCGAGCGCGCCCTCTTTTACCGGCACAGTTCGTTCATAAGCCTGGCGCAAAAGCTCGTTTTTGCGGTTGGCAATTTGGTGGATGGCGCTCTCGGTCAGGTTATGCGCCTCGCAAAGATACTGGTTTGTGTCGGCGCTGGTGCGCCCAATAATTTGAGGGTAAACATCTTCGCGAAGCGTTACCCCGGCCTCGGCAAACGCCCGCGACCAGGCCGTGTGGGCGATGGGTTCCGTGTCTAACAAAAGGCCATCCATATCAAAGATGACGGCCCGCGGATGAAATTTTTGCATTGCGCAAGAATTGTATCCGCGCCAGATGCGCCGCCCGCCGGGTCCGCATCTGCCAAAGTTAAAACCATTTTGGGGAGATAAAGATTATTTTTTAGTAATGATAAACTTTCCCTTTATTAAACCCCTCCTCTGGGCCGCGAAGCATCCCGAGGCGGTTCGCGGTGTTATTTTATTGAAATCACGCACACAGGATTTTTCTAATGGACAAAGAGAGTTTGCTTAATTTGTACCGCCAAATGCTCCTCATCCGCAATTTTGAGGACAAATCGGCGGAGATGTATGCCAGCGCCAAAATCGCTGGTTTTTTGCATCTGTATAACGGGCAAGAGGCGGTTGCGGTCGGCTCAATCTCGGCATTAAACCCAGACGATGAAATCATGGTCAACTACCGCGATCATGGCTGGGCGCTGGCGCGCGGCGCAAGCCCCCGCGCGGTGATGGCCGAGCTGTATGGCCGAAGCGGCGGCACAACCGGCGGGCGCGGCGGCAGCATGCACCTGGTGGATGTGGATCATCACTTCTGGGGCGGCTACGCCATCGTGGGCGGGCAAACCGTGCTGGGCGCAGGGCTGGCCGTGGCCGCGCAATATTTTGGCACGGGGCGCGTCACGCTCTGCACCATGGGCGATGGGTCTACGAACATCGGAACGTTCCACGCGGGCATGAACTGGGCCAAGTTGTGGAATCTGCCGGTCATCTTCATGGTGGAAAACAACCAATACGCGATGGGCACGGCGTATGACGTGCACAGCGCGGTGCCCATGCTGACCAAAGCCGCCGGCTACGAGATGCACGCCGAAGAAGTGAACGGCATGGATGTGATGGCCGTGCGCGAGGCCGTTTGCCGCGCCGCCGAGTACGCCCGGTCCGGCAAAGGCCCGGTCTTCCTCAACGTGCTCACCTACCGGTATCGCGGGCACTCCATGGCCGACCCAGACGTGCAGCGCAACAAGAACGAGATCGCCGAGTGGAAGAAACGCGACCCCATCCACGCTTTTGCGGCGGATGTGTTATTCCCCAAGGGCGTGACCGAGAAAGACCTGGCGGCAATTGAGAAAGATGTGATGGCCGTTGTGGAAGACGCGGTTGAATTTGCAGAGAACAGCCCGGAGCCGTCTCGCGCCACACTTTACGATCACATTTACAGCCAGCCCGTTGCCAACATGCAAGTGGATGGCTCTCTGATTAAACCAGCGGTAACAACAAAGTGAGTGCAAAGTGCAAAGGCCAAAGTGCAAAGCAATTTTAGGTGAACACTTAGCCTAACCCGGCGATTACTTTGCACTTTCCACTTTGAACTTTGAACTTTGAACAAAAGACATGGCAGAAATAACCTACCGAGAAGCCCTGAAGCGAGCGATGCGCGAGGAGATGTTGCGCGATAAGGCCGTTGTAATTTGGGGCGAAGATATTGTGGCGTATGGCGGCGGCGGCGCGTATGGCGTGACCGCTGGCCTGGCCAAAGAATTTCCGGGGCGCGTGCGCGATGTGCCAATTGCCGAAGAAGCCATCATTGGCGTGGGCGTGGGCGCGGCCATGGGCGGCATGCGGCCCATCTGCGAGATCATGACCGTGAACTTTACGCTGGTGGCGTGGGATCAAATTGTGAACCACGCGGCCAAGCAGCAGCACATGTTCAACGGCAATATCAAAGTGCCAATGGTCATCCGCACGCCAAACGGATTTGGCCGCACCGGCGCAACGCACAGCCAAAACTTTGACGCGTGGTTCGCCCATGTGCCCGGCCTCAAGGTCGTGGCCCCATCCACCCCATATGACGCGAAGGGTCTGCTCAAGACCGCCATCCGCGATAACGACCCGGTGGTGTTTTTGGAGCACCTGGCGCTGTATGGCACCAAGGGCGAAGTGCCCGACGAGGAATACACGGTTCCCATCGGTGTGAGCGACAAAAAGCGCGATGGCAAACACCTGACATTTGTGACCTGGGGCCGCATGACCGTTGAGACGCTCAAGGCGGCCAAAACACTGGCGGCTGAAGGCATTGAGGCCGATGTAATTGACCTGCGCAGCCTGCGCCCGCTTGATCTTTCGCTGGCGCTGGAGAGTGTGAAGAAAACCAACCGCGTGATTGTGGTGGAAGAAGGCATGCGCACCGCGGGCCTCAGCGCAGAGATCGCCGCTTCCATTCAAGAGCAGGCGTTCAACTACTTGGATGCGCCGGTGGCCCGCGTGGCCGGGCTGGATGTGCCAATGCCTTACGCAAAAAACCTGGAGCGCGCCACGCTCCCGTTTGCGGATGATGTGGTGGCTGCTGCCAAGGCGATGATGCAGAATCAATATTAGTTCCGAATTAGTTCCGAGCACTCAGCACTTACAAAAATGGCAAAAGAAATCTTAATGCCCCAGATGGGTTTCGACATGACCGACGGAACGGTGGCCGCCTGGCTGAAGAAGGAAGGCGAAGCCGTGACCAAGGGCGAAGCCATCGTTGAAATTGAGACCGACAAAACCACGATTCAGGTAGAAGCATTTGAAGGCGGTGTGTTGGGCAAAATTTTTGTTCAAGCGGGTGAGAAGGTCCCGGTTGGCACACCCATTGGGCTGATTTCTGCGCCCGGCGAGGCCGTGATTACACCGGCAGCGACGGCTCCAGTTGCCGCCGCGCCAAGCGCACCGGCAACCGCGCCCGCGCAGGCGGCATCCGCAAGCGTGAACGCATCGCCCGTGGCGCGGCGTATGGCCGAGGACAAGGGCATTGACCTGAGCCAAATTACCGGCACGGGCAAAGACGGCCAAATTACCAAGGCCGATGTGGAAAATTTTGCGCCCGCGCAAAAGCCAGTGGCGCAAACCGGCGGGCGCGTGTTCGCCTCGCCCGCTGCCAAGGTTTTGGCCGAGCAAAAGGGCGTGGATTTGAGCGCGGTGAAAGGTTCTGGGCCAGAAGGCCGCGTGGTTAAGGCAGATGTTGAAACCGCCCCAGGCGCCATCAGCCAAAAGGCGCAGCCGGTTGTGACGCAACAAGTAGCGACGCAACAAGTAGCGACGCAACAAGTAGCGGCGCAACAAGTGGCGGCGCAAACGTCCGCCGGGGCCACATCCACCAAAAAGATGTTTACCCGCATGCGCCAAACGATTGCCCAGCGCATGACGCAGGTGAAAGGGCCGGTGCCGCATTATTACGTTTCCATGCAAGTGGAGATGGACGCGGCGCTCAAGCTGCGCGAGCAGATCAACGAGTCGCTCAAGGGCGATGGCATCAAGGTGAGCGTGAACGATTTGGTCGTCAAGGCCAGCGCCAGCGCCCTGAGGAAGTTCCCCAATTTCAACGCCGCGTTTGCGGGTGATGGGATTGAGCTGCGTGAGCAAATCAACATCGGCATTGCGGTGGCGATGGAAGGTGGGCTGGTTGTGGTCACCCTGCGAGACGCGGACAAGAAAACGCTCAAGCAAATTGGCGCGGAAGTGCCAGAAATTGCCAAACGCGTGCGCGAGGGCAAGGGCCAGGCTGGCGACATGGGCGGCCAGACCTTTACCACCAGCAACCTGGGGATGTATGGCGCAGAGAGTGTGATCCCGATCATCAACATGCCAGATAGCGCCATTCTGGGCATTGGCGCGGCTGCGCCAACGCCGGTTGTGCGCGAAGGCCAAATTGTGGTGCGCAGCATGTTGTTGCTCTGGATCAGCGGCGATCACCGCGTGACCGATGGCGCAGAGGGCGCGCAGTTCCTGCAAGAGATCAAGCGCCTGCTGGAGAACCCATGGGGGTTGGTGCTGTAAGGCAGACGGAAGACCAAAGACGAAAAGAGGTCTGAGCGTAAAAACGCGTTCAGACCTCTTTTTGTTTGTATATCTATTTATTCCGAGTCGCCGTTCTACCGGCACCGGATAAAATCCGCCGCCTAAGCATTAGGAAACCCGCTGGCGCGGGTTAAAAACGCGCACATAACCCGCGAGCGGGTTTTCTAACGACTAGCCGCCGGATTTATCCGGTGGCGGCGACCGATGCACAACGCATCAAGGTGATTTTCTCAGAATTGCCCGCGCCATCGTAATTCGAAGAGTGGTCGGCCAACAAATGGCGGTCATCATTTCCGCGCAAGCGGAAATCCATAACGCGCCAAGCTCAAACGCAAGGAAAATCGGCCTTCAGCATGTGTTTTTGTGAGTTTGTTATAGATTCCCGCTTTCGCGGGAATGACGGGCTTATTTTTTGCACAAGCCTGATTAAGTTCATTTCATTCCCTAATTGACCACTTTCGTAATTGGTAATTGGTAATTCGTAATTTTTAATTGACCTTGAAGTCAATCACCTGCAACTGCAACTTTTTCTCCCCGTTAAACTCATTCATGTCCAGTTGAAAAGCCACGTCTAGTTTTGCGCCGGGCGGAATTTCGTTGATGCGCTCGCCCTTGCGGAACGCGATGGCCGACCAGTTGCTGTGCGTGAGTTTGAGGGTCATTTGCAGGTGTTGGCCCGCCGTGTTCTCATCCCCCTTGCCCACCCGCCGCGCGGTGAGCACCCGCGCCCCCTGCACCGCAAAAGTTGGGCGCGGGTTGGCCTCGCCGTGCGGCTCAAGACTTTGCAGCGCGGCATAGGCTTTGCCCAGAACGTCATCGCGGGTGATGAGCGCATCCACCTGCAAAGCCCGCGCCCAGCCGCCCGCAGGCCGCTGCATGGCCGCGATCTCGCGAAGTTGCGCCGCCAGCACACCCACATTTTCCGGGCGCAGGGTGAACCCCGCCGCCGCGGCGTGACCGCCATGTTTGAGCAAGAGCGGCTTGCATTCATCCAGCGCCTCGGTGATGTGAAACCCGCTCAGGCTGCGGCAACTTCCGCGCGCCTCGTTGCGGTGCGGGTCAATCGTCACCACCACCGCCGGGGCATGAAACTTGTCCAGCAGCCGCGAGGCCGCCAGCCCAATCACCCCGGCGTTGTATTCCTGCGCGGCGGCAAACACCAGCGCCACATCCGCCGCGTTTTGGCCTTCCATCGCCCGCGCCTCGGCATCCTTTGCCACTTTGGCCGTTTCCAGTTGGCGCGATGCGTTGCGGTCGTTCAGCGCCTGCGCCAGCTCGTGCGCCCATTCGTCTTGCTCGGCAATCAGCAGTTCGTAGGCGGTTTTGGCCGTGTCCAGCCGCCCGGCGGCGTTCAGGCGCGGGCCAAGCGTAAACCCAATCGTTTGGGCGGTGATGGGATTCTTGACCTTCGCGGCGTTCATCAACGCCCGCAACCCCAGCCGGGGGAAGGCGTTTAGCCGCTCAAGCCCGTCCTTCACCAACGCGCGGTTTTCGCCGGTTAACGCCACCACATCGGCCACCGTGCCA
>Ga0209582_1000243_pt1 | contig 45899 bp, 57 predicted proteins | sample KloWWTmetKNB5Kit_FD_187176 | JGI IMG/M metagenome (GOLD analysis project Ga0209582, IMG submission 187176) | Active sludge microbial communities from Klosterneuburg, Austria, studying microevolution and ecology of nitrifiers - Klosterneuburg... | ecosystem: Engineered > WWTP > Aerobic digester >...
CAATGCCGATCTTTCCGGGGCCGATCTTTACAGGGCCGATCTTTACAGGGCCGATCTTTCCAAGGCCAATCTTTTCAGGGCCAATCTTTCCGGGGCCAAAGACGTCTTTCAGTTCGGCCCCATGCCGACAAGTGGGCGCATTTGCATCGCCATTCGCCATCCTGAAGGATGGAAGGTTAGCGCTGGATGTTTTTTCGATTACCTGCCCGTTTTGGAAGAACGGGTAAAAAGGTCTCACAATTGCCATGTTTATCTTGGCATGATCGAACTTTTAAAAAACATGTAATGCGATACGTCGGCAACCTTTCCGAATCATACGCGGCCAACTACACCGACCGTCGCTATACCCATTCCACGGTACACGCGGGAAAAGAAGTCCGCTGGTACGACTGTTGGAGCCATGCCGATGAACTATTGCCGACGTTCACCGAAAACCTGAACATTCCGAAGGTACGCGCCATTGACCGGATTTTCCGCGATTGGCCGATAAATGAAGAAGGGCAATGAAACGAATATTAATCGGATGCGAAGAAAGCGGTATTGTCCGCGAAGCGTTCAGGGCGAAAGGATGGGACGCATGGAGTTGCGACCTAATCGAAACCGAAATACCTGGAAACCACATACAGGGTGACGTTTTTGGGATTTTGGCGGATGGGTGGGACATGGCTATTTTCTTCCCACCGTGCACCGACTTGGCTATTTCCGGCGCTCGTTGGTTTCCTGAAAAGGTTGCCGATGGCAGGCAGCAATTTGCCATTAATTTTTTTCTTGCGCTGACAAAAGCGCCGATTGAACGGTGGGCAATCGAAAACCCCATCGGCATAATGTCTACCCATTACCGGAAGCCGGATCAAATAATCCAGCCTTGGCAATTCGGCCACGGCGAAACAAAGGCAACCTGTCTTTGGCTAAAAAATTTTCCTTGTCTTGTTCCGACCAACATTGTTTCGGGGCGTGAAAACCGAATCTGGAAAATGGGACCTTCGAAAGATCGGGCGAAACTTCGGAGCAAAACATTTCAGGGAATAGCGGATGCAATGGCGGAACAGTGGGCACTGTAAAGGCGGGTACAAAAATAATTTGTACGGATTTTTGCGCCTTTCCATAAAAAGCGTACATTTGTATTTTCGTTAACAAATACGCCTTTAGTATTATGGAATGCTTTCAGCCGGGGAAAGCCGCACAGATAAAACAGCGCAGACCGCAAACCAAAATGCCAACTCTGGCAGATGCTCCGGGGGTAAAGGTAGGACTGTCGATCGAGTGGGCGCACGGGAACAGGTCGGACGAATTGACGCCGGATGAGGTTGCAGCGATCCGTCTGGAAACCGGGTGCAAGACCGTTAAAACGTTTCGGGCCATACAAATAAAGAACCTCATGCGGACCAAGACGCCCGCCGAAATTGTCAGGCACTTCAGGGGCAAACACGGGTACAGGGAACGTACCGTTCGCGGTATTTGCAGCGCCCTATCGAAAGCCGGGGGAGGGGTAAAATAAACATTGCCGGCAAATCGGCAAAAATTAAACGTAATTTATTCAATATCCATAATATGGAAGACAATACGCTTTCGGCAAAAAATCGGCAAAATCAGTTTTTTTTGCTGGCAAAACAAATCCGCGCACTCATCACGATGGGGACCACAAACATGGCCACGTGGATGGTAAAAAACCGTGCAACCTATCCCGGCTTCCTTTTTCGCGCCGGTACTATAGCCGTCGGGATCGTACTGGCAGCCATCGCCATGCACATGGTCGGCACCGGATACGGTGTCATAACCGAGGACGTGGTAATGCAGGCTGGCGTGTCGATTCTGCTAATTATTTTCCTTTCAGCCTGCCTCATTATGGCCCGGGCCATATACCTTTCTTTCTTTCACGTTGTCGGTACGTGGAACGAGAACAGGCCGGACACCGAGCCTAAACTATTGGCCGCTCCCACGTGGACACCACCCGATATTTCGCCGGATATTCTTGTTTGCGCCTTTGATGAAAGGGCGGTATTTGAAAAGGCGGAAAGGGCGGGAAACGAAACGACATACGCCATTTGGGCGGTAATCATTCCGCCTTTTAAAAAAAATGCCGCCATTTTGACGGCGGAAAAAGAAACAGATTATTTTTTCGACCGGGGTAGCGAGCCGTTCGCTGGCATGGTTCCGCCCGAACTTACACTCCCTTCAGACCTTGACCACATCCACGAAGATGAGGCCGCTTACCGGCGATATGTAGAATGGTTTTGCATTACCTACCGCCAATGGCGGGACGGGGCAAAACTTGAAGCAAATAAAGGACGGGCGAGGAAAACTATTTTCGAGGTGATGGAAGCACACGCTAAAGCCGTTTCCGCCGCGCTTTGTTTCATGCTCTTTTGCCTTCCCGCGTTCGGACAACAATCGAAGACACGTCAGGTTGACGAGGCGTTAGGCACCCGCATTAGAGAAATCCCAGCCGCCGGCGCAAAGATAACTTACGCTTTTCAAGAGGGTGGAAAGGAAAAATATTACACCCGTACGGGCGACGGTATAAGCGACTACACCGAACTATTGCAGCGCCCACGTGGGATCGTCCAATATAACGACCATGGCGGCGAACTTATCGCAGTCACGAAAAACGGGGAAATAATAGCCAGAGGGCCTTATGTTGAGCGGGTCAACATAACCCCGCCAGCCGGATATATTCCACCCGGTGAGACTGATGATCCAATCCGACCACGAAATAGGTCGTCAGAGTCACATAGAAATGGATATCTGTCCCTTCCGGACAGCGCGACAACAGCCAGCACCCTTAACGGGGTACGGCACGAATGGGATGACAAAAGGGGGCAGATTTGGCAGACAGTCAAGCCAACATGGGAGTGGATCATGAGCATGTTTTTTTCCATTGTTCCGCTATTTATTTGTTTCGGCGGGATGTTCCGGTATTACGCCGGCACAGCGGCGAACGAAGCGTTCTATGGTCTGTCGTGGATCGGGGTATTTATTCGTAGAGTACACGAGACGGCAAGTGGGATTACCTTGTTGCTTTGCTGGTGCATTGCAACCGTTCTGTTGATAGACGAATTTATGCTTTTCGTTTATATGAACATCCCGCTTTGGGTAATGCTGTTAACCTGGTTCCCATCCCTTTGGCTTGCCAAGGTACTTACGAATTGGGCTGTGCCTGACCCGCCGGCAATGATAGGAAACCGCATCGGGATCGAAAACCCGTATTCGGGCCAACGCCGAATAGGATGAAACTTCCAAAATTCGACATACGGTTTCTGTACGTCATGTACACATTCGCGTTTTGGTGGCGGTTCAAGTGCGGAATAGCGTCAGACGTGGAGCGACGGCGCACGGAAATAGAATCGGCATTGAGCAGCGCGATGAACAGAAAGGTACGGGTACGGGTGGCAATGTCGGTGCCGTCGCTGTTCAGCGAATCACAGGAGGCGAAAATACACCGATGGCTGGCACCGATCCGAGATAAAGGAATGGTTTGGCACAGCGGATATTCCGAATGGTTCTGGTATTGGGGCCTTAACTTCATTTTGGCGGCGGTCGCTTGGGTTGCCTGTTACCTGAACGGGTATTATTTGCCCGGGTGTTACGTGGCCTTGATTACGCTTCAGCCATTCTATCCACTTCCCGCCGCGCTCATCGTCTTTGCTGTTTTTTTGGCGGAAGTAGTGGCCTTTTTGGCCGCTGTATTATTAACCGGAACAATTATTTTTTCCGTAATAGACGCCGTAAAATGACAAAGCGCCGCGTACACGTAACCGGAAAAAAGGGGCACGGCAGCCATGCCGGGCAAACCGTATACCCGGGCAAACGCCCATCCGGAAATATACGTCCCGTCGTTTCTTCGAAACGGCACGGGAGGCCGGTTGATCGTGAAGTGTCGGACGGTTGCGCCGGCGTAGTCGTGGGCATAATTATTGCCGCCATTTACTTTCTCACATTATAAAAAACGAAACGATGCCATCAACGCAAGACGAAATCAGGCAACACCTTGCCGCGCAACTTTACCGCATTCAGAGCGAGCGAGCAAAACAGGAAGAAATACGCGACTGTACAGAATGCGGTGGCTCAGGCATTGTAAGCAACGGCGGAACATTTTTGGCCGTCTGCCAGACCTGCGAGGGGCAAAAAATGATTATTGTAATCACTTAACAAAACGACATGAACGAAATTATCGAAACCTACCTTTCCACCTCCGGAATCAGCCGATGTAAAGCCGCCAAGGTCCGGGAAATAGCCTGCAAGGTGGCAGAGTTCTACCGGTCGAAAGACTGCGAAAACAAACCCGGAATGTCAACGGCACACGCAAAACGCGCAATGCTCGACCTGAACCTGCCCGACGACACCCGCCGGGAACTGGCCCGCAGGCTGGACAAATACGCCGCCGTGTGCAGCGGGGCGAAATGTGACGGGTCGATTATGACCGAACCGCTCAGCCGCTTTTACGGCGGCAGTCCCATAAAGGCCACTCGAATTTAATCCTATCTTTTCACCACACCCCCGCAATACTTCGCACAATGAAAAGCAAGCAAACGAAAAAAATGGAACAACTAATCCGGGCGGCAATAATCGCCGTCCTTGCTCTTGCCGCCTACAAATGCACAGCGCAGGACTTCCGTGTAAACACGGCTGTCGGCCTTATCCTGTTCACCGAATCTAATCAACCGGATGAAATCTGTTTTTCCTTCGGTGTTATGTCCGGCGAAATCCGGGCCGAACACCTGGACAAAACAGCCGACACGCTCCCCGGCAAAGTAGCCGCCGCCGTCCGCATGGCAGACGATGCCGAAGTTAAATACCCCGTATTTTTGCGGGAAAATCAGATAGTAGATTCGCCTTCGGTGTACGAGTATTACAAGAAATGCCGGGCGATCAGACACCAGATTTTTTCAATCATGCCGGAGCGGGCGTTTGTCGAACTCCGGCATCAAACGCAATATTTTCAATGAACATTGAAAGAATCACAGAAAAAGCCCGGATATACACGTACTATCAGGGCCTAAATTACAGGCTTCGGGAAATAGCAGCCGACATTGCAAGGATTGATGCGCAGGATGAATTATTTGGCCAAAAAACGGCGGATGAAATTACAGAATACGATGCAAACGAGGCATTGTTCAGGAGTATTTATAGGTCTCGTCTTGAGAAAGAAGCCGCCGAAATTCGACTAATCACCGAAACGCCGGCAATAAAACACGCCGAACCATGACAACTACCTACCACGACACCGACGAAAGGATGAGCCCGGCTTTGGCCGTCGTACTGACTTTGCTAATGCTATTTGCCCGCTGCTCACAATGCCGGGGGCAGGTTGTTTTTTCCTTTAACACATCCACCGTCGTAATGAAAGATACAACCGGGCAAATGGATGTTGGGAGTGTATCCTGGCCAGTAATCGCATCCGGGGACAGTCTTACAATCGGCTGCCCAGGCATTCCACTACTCTGGTACGGTATCCGGTGGGTGCGCATGGATGACGGGAGCCTGCATTACCTTACGCCGTATTTTCAGGCACACTACCTGCCCGGCCCGGGCGGAAAGTCGCTATACATTCGCCCGATGGGGGCTATCAGGGAGATGGAGTTTTATGAACGGCCAATGACGAAAATATGACCATACCAGACAATTGTATCACCGACATTTTATACCAGAATTGGCAGCACATTTCGCTGCGATTCGGCGAATTAACCTGCCACCATTGCGGCGAAGTGTCGCGCTCGCCAAAGCGGGCAATGTCGCTCGCTAATCATCTGCACACGGTTTACGGTTTTGTTCGTATTCATTTAGAATGTCCAAAGCCGGAAAATCCTATTGAAGGGTCATATAGCGGATGGCAAATGCAGTATAACACATTAGACCCTAATTCATTTTTTATAACTGGCGAAGAGATGAAAAGAGAGATTATCGAAAAGCCAGAAACAAAACACACACTTGGAGTTTAGTTAATCGGTTGCCCGCCGTGCTGGAAAGTGCGGCGAGTATTTTATTTTAAGTAAAATAAATGTACGGAAATACTTGCACTATAATTTGCAGCAGCGTACTTTTGCCCTTGTAAATTGAAACTATGGAAATTCTATTCCAAGACGGCATATTTTTGGCAAACGCATCTTTCGAGGAAAAGGACGCGTTGAAATCTGCCGGGTTCCGCTGGAATCCGGATAAAAAAAAGTGGTGGACAGATAAGCCCACCATTGCCGCTGCCCTAAAAGAACACGCGGACGGTAATGCTCTATCTGAAATAGAAAAAGCGGAAACCGCTATCGAGGCGTCGAGTTCGTCCCGCGCAATCGCAAACATAGAAATTCCGATACCGGCGGGCAAAGCCCTGTTTCCGTATCAAAAGGCAGGCATTGAATACGTCTGCCAAAATCGGGCAGTATTGATCGGCGATGAGATGGGATTAGGAAAAACCGTTCAGGCAATAGCCGTTATAAACGTCGAAAAGCCGAAAACTGTACTTATCGTTTGCCCCGCAACCCTAAAAATAAACTGGCAAAAAGAATTGAACAGATGGTTAACCGACCCGTACCGTATCCACGTTTTACGGAGCGGCGAAGCCTTCCCGGTATTGCCGGAAATCGTGATTATCAACTATGATATAGCCGCCAAATATGCCGATGAAATCCGGGCAGTAAGTTGGGATTTGTTGATTTGCGATGAAGCGCACTATATGAAAAACCCGAAGGCGCAACGGACAAAAGCCCTGTTGGGTGAAGGTAAAAAAGTCAAGCCGATGGCGGCCGGAAAAAAAATATTCCTGACCGGGACGCCTATAACTAACCGGCCTGTCGAATTGTGGCCGCTCGTTAACTACCTTTTCCCCGCGCAATTCAGCAATTTCTTTTCATTTGCAAAAAGATATTGCGGAGCGTATCAAAACGGGTACGGGTGGGATTTTTCGGGGGCCGCAAACCTGGAAGAATTACAGCAGGTGTTAAGGGCTTCGGGAATGATCCGGCGAATGAAAGCGCAGGTATTAACCGAACTTCCCGCGAAAATCAGGCAGGTTATTTCTTTACCGTCGGACAGTGTTTCCCGTCTAATAAAGCAGGAAAATGAACATGGGGATGCCTTGGAGCACCGCGTTAAGGCGATTAAGGCAGAGGCGAAGCGCAGCAAGGCAAGCGGCGATAAAGAGGCTTACGCGGCGGCAGTTGGTCAGTTGAGGCAGGCGTATTCGGTAGCCTTTGAGGAGATGGCCGGAATACGCCGCGAATTGGCACAGGCTAAAATTCCTTTTGTAATTGAACACATTACCGACATTATAGAATCGAACGGGAAGGTCGTTATTATGGCCCATCACCGCGACGTGGTGGACGCCCTGCAAAATCACTTTGGCCTGGCAGCCGTAAAATTATATGGCGGAATGTCCGATGTTGAAAAAGAAAACAGCGTTACCCGTTTTCAGAACGACCCGACCTGTAAAATATTTGTAGGCTCAATCCGCGCAGCCGGGGTAGGTATCACACTAACCGCCGCGTCGAAAGTTGTGTTTGCCGAACTGGACTGGACGCCGGCGAATATGATGCAGGCCGAAGATCGTTGCCACCGGATCGGGCAAACCGAATCGGTATTGGTTCAGCACCTTGTTTTTGACGGTTCGTTAGATGCTCGTATGGCCGAAATTTTGGTAGAAAAAATGGAAGTGATTGGCGCGGCGCTGGATGAAACAGACTTATAAAAAATATTTGCCCAATAAAACAAAACCCGTATATTTGTACCGCTTACAAAAGCACTCCGGCGTAGGAAACCGGTTTTACTGACATAGCAAAAGAGTTTAGTTTTCATTCAGCCCTTTTGTTAAGGGGCACGGTTAGGGGTTGCTATGTCCCCCTATGCAGTTTCCTACCTGCCCGTGACCCTTACAAAGGGTTTTTTTATGCACTTATGGAATATTCTAATCCAGTTTTTGACCCTGCAAGAGTGCAGGAAAAAGAAAATATATTGCAGTTTTCACTGCCGTTGCCGGCAAAGCCAGATTGCGGTATATACTTCTTAATCGAAGGGAACGAGATCGTTTATGTGGGCCAGTCTATTGACTGCGATTTGCGAGTTAGAAGGCACATATTTGAGGGCGAAAAGGTTTTTTCGAGATACCACATAATGCCGTGCCACCAAGATCATTTAAATCTTTACGAGGCTTATTGCCTTTGGAAATTCCAGCCGAAATATAACACCCATATCCCAATACAGCAATTTGTAACAGTATTTGGAGCGTATGTTAAAAAGCGTGGAATAAAATTAAAAGGCAAGGGTATGGCCCAAATAGTCAAGATGGGCGGCACAAAACGGTACTGGTCGGTAAAAGAACTTGACAACCTTTTCGCTTCTAAATCCGCATAATCATGGCAAAGTCAACCGAAATCAAAGCGCCAAAAGAACACAAACTGTTAATGGCCGCAACCAGCATAACGGAACAATTAAGGCGCGACCTCGACATTACCCGCGACGAATACGCCTTATGCAAGTACACCCACTACCGGCAGGCAGACCCGCGAATGATTAAGGCCGGTTGGTGTACAGACGAAAAAGACGAAGTAGCCTATTTCGTCGGCATATCGCGGCAATCACTTCGGCCAATGTTATTGCGGATGGAGGCAAAGGGTTTGATTGAGGTTTTTGGCGCGAAGGGGTGGTTTCGGGCGACCTCAAAATGGATTGACCTGGAACTTGCAGGGAAAGAAACTTTACAGAAGGAGTTTGAGGAAAAGAAAAACGCACGGAAAGAAACTTTCCACGGCCACGGAAAGAAACTTTCCACGGAAACCGACTTTGGCGGAAAGAAACTTTCCGAAGTATATAAGTTAGATATTAAGAAAGAATTAGAGAGAGAAATAAATACGCCGGTTTCTGAAAAAGAAACCTTCGTTACCACCTTCACCCCTGACCAAATCGAAAAAGAAAAATTAGCCGTTACGGTCGTGGAGGGCGAAACCTTTACCTTCGATGCAGCCGATTCAGAAACAGCCACTCCGGCGGGCGAAATCCCGGAGCAACCCCTAACCGACACCGAACGCGAAGACCTGCACGGGTTGGAGCAGCAAAGCCGGGCAGAGGCAAACGCCTTTTACGATTCCCTGAAAAAAGAAAAACCCGCGTCGCAAGATGCCGGCACACTCAAGGCAGAGTGCTTTTCCAATAATCCACCCCCCATTTTTTTAAATCCCGAATTGCAACGGCGGTACAACGGCACGGCACCGACGAACGGAAAAGCCCGGAAAAGCCCGGCAGAAAACCGGACCGCCCAAATTTGCGCGGAAATCAAAACGCCTGAAGTGCTGGACTTTTTCCATGCCATTCGCGACGCCTGGAGCGAATGGACCGACTACAAGCGCCGCGAAAAGAAGGGCGCGTACAAAACAGCCAAAACCGAAGCCGCGACGATCATGGCACTGGCCAGAACGGTGAACTACGATCCGGAAGCCGGACGCGCCGCAATCGGGTACAGCATAGCCCACACGTACCAAGGCATTTACCCATCGAAAGACGCGAAGCCCACCGCAGGGCCTTGCGCCAGGTATTCGATGCAGGACGGCCCCCGGGCCACGACTCCGGAAGAGATGACTATGGAAATATCGAAGTTTTACAATGCTAACAAGGACAAATATCAATCCCTGCTCCGGCATCCCGGCATGGAGCGGTACACGGTCCCGAAGTTGAAAGAGGCCGTAAGCCTGTTTTGTGCCAGCCGGATTAAACAGAACCGGGGCAGCGAATCATTCCAGCAGCAACACGCGGCCCTTGAGCAGCATTTCCTTTACCTGATAAAGCGGGAACGGGAAGAAGGCGCAAAGCAGGGCGGGCAAACTTATAACCCGGCTGATTTAAGGGCAGCCGAAAAACGTGGAAGATGAACACTGAAACAATTTTCACGAAAGCACAACTTGCCGAACTAAGGGAGACATACCTTAAAATATCTGCTTGCGGGGTTAATATAACATTTAAGGATTTTGTACGGCAAATGGAGTTATTATACATGACAAGCCCGGCGGCCGGCGCCGAGGCGATAAGCGCAATGTTGAAATGAAAGAAGGTTGGGTAGAATTTGTCCGCATCCCCTGCAAAGAAGGATTCATCGACGTTTGGAAAGGCGACTGTGCAAAAAATCCGAACGAGCCAGACAATATCCGGTTTAACCTGAATGCTTTTGCAACTTATTTTCGCCTGAATGGTGAGGGTGAATGGCGGCGGGATTATTCTTTCAACACCACATTTTACCAGGACATTCGAGATTTTAGGAGCGAATTTACGGCGCTCGAATTGTGGGTCTTTAACCGACTTTTTTACGATAAAAACAAAACAACATGAACGAAACGCAACAAACAATATTTGATGCGATTAAAGCCCTTCAAACCGGGCCGGACAAAGACTCCTACGATCCCGAAATAACTGGGTGCGGGGTTAGTACATGGGCGCTTATAGATGCTTTACCAGACCTGCCGGCACAGCAGGCAGCGAAAGAACTGAGGGCGATGGTTGCCGCTGGTCATGTGGTGGCAATTGACCCGGACGCTTATGGGCTGGTATCATTCAAAATTAAAATTTGAAACATGGAAACGATACGAATAACAAAGCGAAAGGCCCGGAAAGAGTACGAGTGCAACGCCTGCCTTTATTTGTTCGCGGACACCTCTTTCAGGAGGGGCGGTTTCCGATTTTCCGATTTTCGGAAAGTCGTAAAGGCTTACCGCGACGGAGGCAAGATATTGCCAGGCGAGCAGTACGAGGAGGTGGCTTTGAAATATGAGGGCGAGGTTATGACGATCCGGCAAAAGCCGGAGATAAACAGAATCGCATTTGAAAACGGGTATTATGATTAACTGAGGCTTTCCCGCGTGTGCGCCTGTGTAAGAAGCATGGGCGGGAAAGCGGGGTTATGCGACTTTTATTTCACATTAAAACTACGCACACCATGCAACACGTAATAAAGCCAGTATCAAGCCGCATCCAACTAAACCTGAATGAGTGGAAAAAAATCGGTACCGAAAAATTTGGCACTGATATAAAAAACTGGAAATTCAAATGCCCCTCATGCGGCGGCGTTCAATCGCTTTCTGATTTCCTTGAAAATAAGGTAAATGAACCAGATGGCAAGTTTTATTTTTCATGTATTGGCCGCTGGGTAAATGGTCGCGGCTGTGATTGGACGCTTGGCGGACTTCTTCAAATTCATACAACCGAAGTGATAAGTGAAGAAGGTAAGCCCGTTCCGGTTTTTGATTTTGCATAACTCCAAGTTTCGCGGGTTGCCGCGCTTAGCGGCAGTCATCGTGAAACGACAGTTATTTTCACTTTAAAACAAAACAATATGTCAAAGTTTTATTTTACATGCGGTCAAATTCACCGGCACGACGTTGTCGGCGGAAAGGTCTGGGACAAAGACGGCCTTATCGAGGTTGAGGCGGAACGGTGCGACCTTGCCTGCATTTTCGTGCAATCAATGTTTGGGCCAAAATACGCATCTGATTATCCCGAAAAAGAATTGCCTGAACTTTTGAAATTTTCAAAAAAAGGGATTGTTGCAAAATTTAAAGCCTAATGTCCGAACCAACCGCACAATACCACACTCGCAACGGTAACGGAAAACACCGCAAGCCGGAACAACCGCCGGCACTGCCTGAAATGTTCGGCAAACTGCCCCCGCAGGCCGTCGAACTAGAACAGGTGGTTTTAGGCGCGTTGATGCTCGACCGCGAAGCCCTGCCGATTGTGGTTGACATACTTCGTCCAGAATCATTTTACAGGGCCGCGCACGCCGACATTTACGCGGCCTGCCTGGCGTTGTACGGTAAAGGGGAGCCAGTGGACCTGCTGACAGTATCGAATCAGATGCGCACGGATGGCACGTTACAGGCCGCCGGCGGATCGCACTACCTTGCAGAACTTACCAACCGGGTCGCCTCGGCGGCAAACATCGAATACCACGCCCGGATAATTGCCCAAAAGGCGTTGCAGCGGGAAATGATTAGATTGGGGCAAAAGATGGTCAATGAAGGATACAGCGAAGAGCAGGACGTTTTCGAAGCATTGCACGTATGCCAGCGTGAAATATTCGCCCTTGGTGAAATGAAATCACGCGGGGCGACCCCGTTCAGGCGTGTGATTTCGGATGTGCTGATAGACATTGAAGCCGCCGCGAAAATAGAAAATGGAATTACCGGAATACCGTCCGGGTTCGCAGATTTGGACATAGTTACGGGCGGGTGGCAAAACACTGACCTGATAATCATTGCGGCTCGGCCCTCGATGGGAAAAACGGCCCTTTGCCTGCAAATGGCATTGAATGCTGCAAAACTACACGGGAAAAGGGTTGCCATATTTTCCCTGGAGATGGGGAAAAATCAGTTAGGCGTCAGGATGCTTTCAAGTGATAGCGGAATACATGGTTTGCGCCTAAGAAACGGGAAATTGTACGAATACGAATGGCTGGAATTACAAGCAACTGTTGAAAAGTTAGAGGTGCTACCGATCCACATCGACGACACGCCGGGGATTAACATATTTGATTTGCGGTCTAATTGCCGCCGGATGAAGTTGAAATATGGTGTTGACATGGTGATTATCGACTACCTGCAATTAATGTCTGGCATCAACAGCGAGCGCGGTGGAAACCGTGAGCAAGAAATATCCTCCATTGCGCGGGGGCTGAAAAACTTGGCAAAGGAGTTGAACGTGCCGGTAATTGCCATTTCGCAACTGAATAGGGCAGTTGAAACAAGGGGAGGCAGTAAGCGCCCGCAATTATCAGACCTTCGCGAGAGCGGGGCAATCGAGCAGGAAGCGGACATTGTTTCCTTCATTTACCGACCGGAATACTACGGGATATTCGAAGACGGAAACGGGCGCAGCCTGAAAGGCATTGCCGAATTTATTGTTGCCAAACACCGTAACGGGGCATTAGATACGGTAGAAATGCGGTTCACGGATTCGACGACGCGGTTTTCCGACATTAACGATGTACCGGTTTCGCGCCCGGTCACGGCGGATGTGATTGATTACACGATCCCGGCAAGCGCAAGGCCTGATTTGGATAGCGAAACAATACCTTTTTAACTGGCTTGTACGCCGCTGCCCGCTTAGGGCAAGGTGTACGGGCAAGCAGGGTTAGACGCATTTATTTCACGATTAAAAAACAAAACAATGGCTGAATACGGATTTTCAGAAGTCAACTTTGGCAAAACGCATTACTTCAAAAAAAACGAAAAAGGTGCTTTGCGCTCCGCTTGTGGCAAATACGAATGGATTGACCCCAAATTAGGGTTGAATACTATTCTATTCGATGAAATGCCGCCCGATGAATTTATGTGCGCCGCTTGCCGGAAAAAAGCGATCAAAGAACTTTATACTTCAATGTTCGTCTAACTCCAAGTTTGCCGTCGTTCGCCCGATTAGGGTGAATTTCCGGTAAATGCCAGTTAGAAAAATATTTCCCCGCATTTCTAAAAAACCCGTACTTTTGTGCGAGAACAAAAAATAGTATGATGGCAAAAAGAAACAGGGAAAACGAAAAAACACAGGATTGGGCCACACGGGTAGACATTCCGGCAGAGTTCCGGACGTGGATAAAATCGGCAAATGACTTTCAGAAAGCGAACGGCAAACGGTGCTATTCGCTGATGTTTATGGCAAGCGCCGTTTTGAAGGCGGTGGTTGATAAAGGGTTATTCCCGGCGATACTGGAAAATGTGCCGGAAGCAGAAATGTTTGACACCAGGGGCCGCCCGAAAGGGAAGGTTACCTGAAAATACCAAATTGGTATTTCATTTTGTTTTGTCCGCATTGGGGTAAAATCTCGATGCGGATTTTTTATTGTAAAAATAAATGTACGGAAATTTGTAAAGTAGATAAAAGGCTGTACTTTTGTGGAAACAAAATGACTTATTATGAATACAGATTATTTAAACTTCCTCGAACAGAAGAAAGTAAGAATCGAGGAAAGCGGTTTTCATGTAGATGAATCCGACCTTAACCCGCACCTTTTCGATTTTCAGCGTTTTATTGTAAAAAAGGCGCTCAAGGCCGGTAAGTATGCCGTGTTTGCCGATTGCGGCCTTGGGAAAACGCTGATTCAAATGGAATGGGCGCGTCACGTGGTAAAGCACACGGATAAGCCCGTTTTGATCCTTTGCCCGCTTGCTGTTTCCGGGCAGACAATTCAGGAGGGTGAAAAATTCGGAATTGCCATTGATCGACTTAAAAGTGATGTCTTTGACTCTGGCATATTCATAACGAATTACGACCAACTCGAAAACATAGACCCTTCCATTTTTTCGGGGGTTGTACTCGACGAAAGCAGTCTACTAAAAAATCACGAAGGAGCGACCAAAAACGCAATTATAGAAGCGTTCATGCACACGCCGTTTAAACTCGCCTGTACCGCTACCCCGTCGCCAAACGACTTTATGGAATTGGGCAACCATTCCGAATTCCTTAACGTGATGCCCCGCAACGAAATGCTGGCAATGTACTTCGTGCATGATGGCGGAGAAACGGCGAAATGGCGGCTAAAAGGCCACAGCGAAGAAATATTTTGGCAATGGGTTGCCGGTTGGTCTGTAATGCTCACGAAGCCGTCAGATATTGGATTTTCAGCAATCGGGTACGAACTTCCGCCGCTAAATTTCATCGAAAAGCAGATCGTAACGCCAAAGCGCGATAACGGCACTTTTTTTAACGATGTCGCTGTATCCGCTACCGACTTTAACGGCGAACTTCGCTTAACCAAAGTGGAGCGTATGTCTGAGGTAATCGACATTGTAAATAACTCCTACGAAAGTTTCATCGTGTGGGTAAAACAGAACGAGGAAGCCGACTACTTGATGTCGCGGATACCGGACGCCGTAGAGGTTCGTGGCAGTGACAGTGTAGAGCGGAAAGAAAACGTATTACTCGGTTTTGCAAAAGGACAGCACCGCGTTCTTGTCACAAAGGCAAAGATCGCTCAATATGGCCTTAATTTCCAGAATTGCCGCAACCAGGTATTTGCGTCACTCGACTTCTCTTTTGAATCACTTTACCAGGCGATTCGCCGATCTTACCGATTCGGCCAACAGCGCGAAGTTAATATCTACATTGTGACAACCGACACGATGCAAAACGTAATTCATGCGATTGAAACGAAGCAGCGGCAATTTGAAAAAATGCAGGCCAAAATGGCCGAATACTCAAACAAAAACATTCAAACCGGAAACCTTCTAAAAATGGAGCGCGAATACGAAGTAAAAAAAGGCGATATGTGGGAGTATCGATTGGGTGATTGCGTACAACTTGTTCAGGAACTACCCGACGAAAGTGTAGACTTTTCTGTTTTCTCTCCCCCGTTCCCGGAATTGTATATTTATTCCGACCAACTGGAAGATATGGGGAATAGCAGGAATTACAGCGAGTTTGTTACAGCATTCCAGTTTTTGTCTAAAGAACTTTTCCGGGTGATGCGTTCGGGCCGTAACGTGTCGATACATTGCATGGATTTGCCGATCCAAAAAGGCAAGCATGGATTTATCGGCCTTCGTGACTTTTCCGGAATGATTTTGCGGGCAATGTGTGGTATAACAGAAGAAGAAATGGCGCTTATTGATGAGGTCCGGATGGGACTTTTACGCGCAGAACAAATGGGGGCCAATAGCGAAATAACCTATACAATAATGTCAGGTTGGCTGAAGAAAAAAGAGGAAGAAATGGCTAACCATGCCGGTTTTATCTATCACAGCCGGGTAACGATTTGGAAAAACCCGGTAACTGAAATGCAAAGAACCAAGGCGCTCGGCCTACTTCATAAGCAACTGAAAAAAGATGCGACGATGAGCCGGGTGGGTATTCCCGACTACGTGCTGACATTCCGAAAAGACGGCGACCGGGATAACCCGGTATCGGTGGATATTCCGGTTGAACTTTGGCAAAAGTGGGCATCGCCGGTTTGGATGGACATTGACCAGGGCGACACGCTGAACAAGAATGAAGCGCGGGAACAAAAGGACGGCAAACACATTTGTCCTTTGCAACTGCCGACGATTGAGCGATTGGTAGGACTATACACAAATCCCGGCGATTTGGTATTTACCCCGTTTGGCGGAATTTCCAGCGAGATTTATCAGGCCGTCAAAATGGGCCGGCGGGGGTTGGCGTTTGAGTTGAAAAAACAGTATTTTGACGTCGGGGTTAAGAATATGACAAATTTGGAGGTGGAAAAACAACAACTGGACATTTTTTCAATGGCATCAATATGACATATACAATCGAAACATCCATACCGAACACATCATGACAGCCGTTTTAACCGAACTGGAACGCGCCAAATCAAAATTCCCGCAATGGCCCACCGACCCGATACACGCGGCGGCCATTGTCAGCGAGGAAAGCGGCGAACTAATCCGGGCGGCAGTGATGCACGTGTACGAAAATGCGCCCGAATCGGATTGTTACAAAGAGGCGATACAAACGGCGGTTGTCGCCCTCCGGTTTCTGGAAGGGATTGAGGCGAATCACTATTTGCCGGAAAAACGTTGGAAAATTCCAGGATAAGATTAACTTTGTGTCGCGGTGTATATTAGGGGTAGATTCCCAGGCTCATAACCTGGAGGGCGTCGGTTCAAATCCGGCCACCGCTACATGGTTTTTTGGGGTTTATTAGCGCCCGGCGAGTAGTGATACTTTCCGGGCTATTTTTTTGCAAAACCAAACCGATTGAGTATATTTGTAGCAGACTTTTCATGAGAAATTACGGGAAACCAGCGCCGGTAAAAGTACCGGCGTTTTTTATTTGCGGAAAAGTTTGGTATCGAGAATAAAAGTACGGATATTTGCGATCATGAACGCGAAAGACATCATCCGGCAAGTAGGCGAACAAACAGGCTTTGCCCCGTTCTCAAACGGCACCGAGGCAATGGTTTGGAGCGGCCACAATTGCGACAGGTGCGTAAAGTCGTACTTAAGCCGTCACTCGGACAATGCCGACAATTTTGATTTGTCGGAGGCGGAAAAGGCAGTTTTAGCCGGTGTCGAATGTGCGGCGAAATACGCGCTGGATTTTGGATGGATGAGCGGCGTTATCCCCCCGGACGTGTCTTTGTGGATGGGCGGAACGGAAAAGGAGTTACCAGCACAGTGTATCCATTTTTCGGACGATGAGCGCGATAATCCGGATAACCGGCCCGACCCCATAGACCCGAAGCAACTTAAACTGCCGTTCCTTTGCGTTTCAATATTCGGGTTTGACGATCCGAATATTCTGGTTTTTGACCGCGCAATTGTGGAGCGGGAAATATTTGAAACAGTATGATACGCCAATCGCCCGTCTATATCGGAGTGGACCCGGCCTTTCGCAAAGGAGGTTTTTGGGCGGCCATTCTGGACATGACAGACCGGACGATTGTTTTCAAATCGTTCGACCTGTTGACGTGGCATGATTGGCTCCGTTCGTCCGATGCGCCGGCCATGTGTTTTGTTTGCGTCGAGAACTCAAATTTGCAAAACAAGTCCTTCGACACGACGGGAACAAAACAGGAAGTCGCCCGCAAGGGCCGGAATGTGGGGTGCAACCAGGCGGTTAGCCAGTTGGCGTATGAAAGTGCCGTACTTCGATACGGAGCGCGGCAGGTATTCCAGGTAAGCCCGAAAGACAAGGGGGCCAAAATAACGGACACCCGTATCTTTTTCGGCCTTATGAAGCAAGAAGGAATTTTATTGCCGGCAGGCCCGACCAATCAGGATCAACGCGACGCGGCGAAGTTGGCGTTGATCTGCCAACGCAAGGCCTTGTTAGAGGGCAGGTTTGCCGCGAAACCCGTAACGATTCACTACAACCCGGCGCTATGACACCCGAACTTTCTGCACAGATCGAAAAGTGGCAAACAACCTGTGCCACAATCGAAGGCTATATAAACGACTGCCCCGATTTAACGGATATGGACTGGCTGTTGAAGTGGTACGGGGAGGTTCACACGCACCTAATTTACCTGGGCAACGAAAAGGCAGCCGCTGAAATAGCGTACAAACAAAAGTGTGCCGTTGACCTGAAAGCCGACGCGATACCGGCAAACGCATGGCAGTACATTAAGGGCAGCAGCACCATGCTAAACCAATACCTTGCCGGCATCAACCCGGAATTGTACGGGGTTTGGCAGCGCCTTGAAAACCTTGCACGTAATCTGGAAACAATACTTTCAGATATGCGGACACTGTTGGTAAGCCTTCGGCAAACAGAAAGCCGGGACAACCAAACGGCACAGAACCAGGGGCGTGACGAACGTAGGCCGCAATCGCAGTCTGATCAGCGCGGTTACGTTTGGCCTGAACAAGAAAGATAATTGTCAACCAGGGTGTTTTTTGTTTTCCAAACAAAAAGCCGTACATTTGGCACATGGAAAAGATCAAACAAGGCCTGCTATATTTCATATTCATATTCGCCCTACAAGCCTGCAAGACCGTGACAGGGGTAGTGACCGACGAACAAGGAACGCCGGTACGGGACGCGATGGTGAGCATCGACTGCGCCCGTACTGCAATCCGAACGGCGCAAAGCGGGTACTTTCGATTCAAGACTCGGGCAAAGGGACGGAAATGTACTATCCGGGTCTGGCAGCCGGGCGACACGACCCGGACAACAATTGTACAGGATTACACATACAAGGCCGGGGCAGTCAAATTGACGCTCAGACGCAAAGAATAAATTTCGTTTTGTTTTGATATTGCCCGGCCTGCTTTTCATGTCGTGGTGTTTGGGCGGGCCGGTTTTAAAGTCATCTTGGTTTAACCTTACATATCCGCTCCGGTGCAAATGCCGGGGCGGTTTTTCAAAGTGGAACAAAATTTGTACTTTTACCGCCGATGAATTATGTTTCACCAGGGAAAATTAAACTCAATCCGGCAAATCCGCGCATTATCCGGGATGAGAAGTACCGCGTATTGGTACGGTCGGTTGCCCAGTTTCCTAAGATGCTCGACAAACGCGGTATCGTAGTTGACCGCTCGAAAATGATTCTGGGAGGAAATCAGCGTTGGCGGGCAATTCTGGATATTCTGAAAATGCCGGAATCGGAACTGTTGGAAATCCTGAAAGGTCGGGAACCGGAATTTCAACTTTGGGAAACTTTACGCGAAAAGAAGGCCGTGCCGGAAAACTGGATTGTCGATGGCTCCGACCTAACAGAAGATGAGATACGGCGCTTTATCATTGCCGATAATGTTGAAATGGGCGAACACGATTGGGATATGCTGGCAAACCAATGGGACGCGGAGGAGTTGGCGGATTGGGGGGTTGATGTTCCGGACATTGAACAATCCCAAACAGATAGCGATCCGGAAACAAAAAGCATTTCCCCGTACCAAAGAACGCACATACTTTTTTCTTTCCCACCGTATTTGCTCGTAGATATTCAGGAGTATATTGAAAAAATAGCGGCTATGCCATTGGTCGAATATGAGCAGTCTTCAAACTGACAACAGCCATTTAGCGGAAAAGGTAAGGCTTAGGGCCGATACTGTCCGGCTGATTCAAAAGCCACAAATAAGGGTATGCGAAGCCTTCGCCGGGGATGGCGTTATTTGGCGGGCCGTAAAAAAACAATTTCCAGACAAAAAAATAAACGTCCTTAGAATTGACAAAAAAGAGGACAAGAAAGGTATTTACCTGAAAGGTGATAACATCAAATTTTTGATGTCCTTAGACCTTTCAAAGTTTGACATTATTGATCTTGACGCATACGGCTCCCCGGCAAAGCAACTTGATGTTGTTTTTAATTCCGGATTTTCAGGATTGGTGCATTGCACCTTCATTCAGTCAGGTTTTGGTATGCTGGATTCCAGCATATTGAACGCTAACGGATTTAGTTCGGATATGGTAGACAAGTGCCCGACACTTTTTTGCAAAAACGGCATACAAAAAATGCAGAACTACTTAGGAAACAATGGCGTAAAGGAAATACACGGTTATTTTATTGACCGGAAAAATTACTTTTGGTTTAATTTGGATAACTCACTGAAAGACAATAAATTGCATCCATTATCTAACTAAAACAAGATGAAATGGCAGCAATTTACCAGCCCTCCGGGGCAGCGCGGGAGTATAGCCCGCTTGCAATGAATTACATTAAAGGATGCGATCACGGGTGCGTTTATTGTTACGTGCCCAAAATGATGAAACGTTTTGATGCTGGTTACGTGCATTCAAACGTTTACATGAAAGAGGAAAAGGCGCTTCTCAAAGAAATTGAGGCATCTTGCCGAAAGTACGCCGATTCGACGTTTCAAGTATTCCTTTCCTTCCTGACTGACCCTTACAGCCACTTCAACAACGATACAAAGTTGACCAGGCGGGTTTTGGAAATGCTATTTGAGTACCGTATCCCGGTTTCCATTCTGACCAAAGGCGGTTACAACGTCTTGCAAGACTTGGAAGTAATTAAGCGGTTCGGCGAAAATATCCAGGTTGGCGGATCGCTTACCTTTACCAGCGATGCCGATACGTGCAAATGGGAAAAGAACGCCGCGCTTCCAAAAGAACGTTTTGGCGCACTAAAGGCGTTACACGAGGCAGGAGTAAAGACATGGGCAAGCATGGAGCCGGTAATTTACCCGGAACAATCGCTGGAAATCATGGAACATACGGCCCCGTATGTTGACGCATACAAGATCGGAAAACTAAACCACTTTCCGAATCACGAAAAAAGGTTTGATTGGACAAAATTTTTGAATGATGCTATTGCCATAATGAGGCGGCACAACAAGCCGTTCTACATAAAAAACGACCTTAGCCTTTTCGCAAACGAGGAAACGGAATTGTCTTTTCAGGAACGTGACATGGATCACCTCGCATTGCGCAATACAGGCGTTTGGAGCAAGGCCGAACAAATGGCCCTCGCTTTTTAGGTAAAATACATTATTTTTGTGCCGTCGGTGTGTAAAAACGTTCGGCGGCATTGTTTTTGCAACAAGTACGAAAGTTATCGTATTCGTCGTGCAAACGTCGAGAAATATGCCAGGAGGAGATAAAGCAATAAGGCCGGAGGACAACCCTAAGCCGTTCTCTACTACTAATCAGCCCCCAAACAGGGGCCGTAAAGCCCGTGTATTCTCTCAACTGGCAAAGGAGTGGAAAGAGCGGGGAATCGAGCGGGCAACGCCGGAAGCAGTGAAGGAAGCCTTTGAGTACGTTTTGGCCCTGCACCTGTTAGACGTAAAGGACATTTCCGGCAAAATCGAAGATGAAACAAATGACATGCCGATGGTGGTCCGGTTGGCGGCAAAAGAGTTATTGGGCAAAAAGTCGCTTGACATTCTCAGGGAGATGTTAGACCGAGCGCACGGCAAGTCAAAGCAGAACGTAGACCTAAACGTGCAGAATGTCACGGCAGATGACCGGGAACTAAGCGACGAACAATTGGACGCGATGCAAAAAATAATACATGGGGGCACAAACGCTACCGGCGATAAGTAGGATTAAGGCAAGCCGGGCGCTTGCCGATTCTAAATTGGTTGCCGGGATAAAAGACGGCGGCGGGTACCCTGTTATTATCAATGACGTTTACCTCCCTCACCTATACCGGCCCGAACGCATCCAAATACGCTACGGCGGCTCAGCAAGCGGAAAGAGCGACGTAACGGCAACGGAACTACTTTTGAAGTCCATGCGGCAGCCCTATTTCCGGGGGTTGTTTTGTCGTAAATATCAGATAACAGTACGAGACAGTCAATTTTCCCTTTTCCAAGATTTGATTAAACGTTACCGCTTCGACCAGTTTTTCAAGGTAAACAAGTCGGATATGGATATAACGTGCCTGCTAACCGGCAATATGTTGATGTCTGGAGGTTTGGATGACGTGGACAAGTTGAAATCAATACCAGACCTGACAGATATTTGGATTGAAGAACCTATCGACCGCCGGGGCAGCGTAACAGAAACAGACTTCACGGAATTAGACAGGCGGCTTAGGTGTAGCAAGGCAAGTAACCACATTTACCTTACATTCAACCCTATTGCCAAAGAAAACTGGATACATAGAACATTCTTTGAAAAGAACGACTATGATACGTTTGCCCTGAAAACGACGTACCGGGATAACCATTTCCTGCCAGCAGAAACGCATGAACAATACGAGATTCTGAAACGGACAAACCCGGATGAATATGCCGTGTATGGCCTTGGCGAATGGGGCAGCCTCGACGACATGGCAACGCGCCTTTTCCGGGATGATTCAATTGAAGACCTGTTTACCAACGGCGCGTTTTTGCCAGGTGGCCAAACGCGATACCTGACTGCCGACGTTGCCTTTACCGGGGCCGATATGTTTGTGATTATGGTTTGGGATGGGTGGACGGTGATCGACGTCCGGACAATGCCGAAAAGTGAAGGGGATGAGGTGGTGCGCAAAATACAGTCCGTAGCGTCTGAATACGGCATACCTGGGCAGCGGTGTGCCTTCGACGCCGGCGGGGTCGGTATCGGGCTAAAGGGATTCCTTCGGACGGCCATGCCGTTTGTCGGGGCAAATGCTCCGCTGGAAGACAACGACGACAAAACAGACCTGCAAAAGAAAATCCTGCCCCGCCCGGCATTCAGAAACCTTCGCGCTCAGGCATACCACTTTGCAGCGCAAAAGGTGAATGATTGTGAAGCCGCTTTTGATACAAAAAGCGTACATTTGCAAAGCGCGCTGGCACAGGAATTGAGGGCAATACGCCGCAAAGACACGCCAGATGGTGGAAAGTACCAGATCGTAGCAAAAGAAGAAATCAAAGACCGCATCGGGCGCAGCCCTGACTTTGCCGATTGTTTTTCGATGCGGGCAATATTCGATCTACCACAAAGCAAACAACGCCGGCCACGACAAATGCGGGCCGGGTAAAACCTTACAACATGGCAGTAACAAAAGAACAAGCCCTCGACCACATTTCGGAGGTGTACGAATATGCGATAAGCCTACCAGGCGGGCCATCTCATATCTTCGCCCGCGAATTATCCACGTGGATGCAGCGCCATTGGGCGCAAGCCGGGGCAAACGCAGCAACCGAAAAGCGCCGGGCAAAGAACACGGCATCTAAGCAGGCGACCATATCGTTGCCCGCGCAAAGCGACGGCCTGCAAAAATTCGTACACCCAAAATCCCCCGAAGGCCGCTTGGGGGAGATGAAAGCCCCATCAAACGCCGTGCAAGTTTCCCTGCCCCCCGATCCGCAACAAGAGCAGCCAACGCGCCCGCAATCGCCATGGCAGCAAAAAAGCCAAAGTCCTGTTGCGGGGGATGAATCGGAGACGGGCCCGCTTTCCGATTCTGAAAAGGAAGTAGCCGCCGTAATGAAGCCCCGCGCCATCCTGGGGCAATTCGGCGAACCGCGTATTTTGGCGACATTGAAAGCGTTGAACGTGCAAGCCGATGACCTACCGGACAGCGCCGCGCAAATGGCCGCAATGATGAAACAGTTAATCGGGAAGAAATGAAAATAATTGATTCATCTTATGTTATCGGCCCATACGATACCGGGCTTATCGTCTGCATGGATACCGGAATACATTATACCGCGCAATGTGGCGGGATTGGGTGTACACACCCGAAAGCGGAAGGCTTTTTGATTAATGTAGGTCAATTCGCTTCAGATTTCAATACCTGCAAATATGGATGCGCTAATCTTAGTTTGCCTGAATTTGCCGAAAATAGGAATAAACTCGCAGAGGATTTTGATAAATACGCCGCTGAATATACACGTGGCTGGCGTTGGAAAATAGCCTTTGATTGGTCACGCATAGACGAAACGCAAGAAGGATGGATACCAGTTTTGCTAAACGGCAAACTCGACGACTTTGAGGATTTTGAGTTTGTGAACACCCCCGGTTTTATTCACAATGGAAATTGCGATTAATGACCGACGTTATCAACAAAATCAAACTGCGCAAACCTGACGGAACGGTCATTGCCGAACTGCCGGCCTACCGCTCGCTGTATGAAGTGCCGTTAAACCGGTATATTGACTTCATCAAGGCGGAGGAACCGCTACACGACAAAGAGCGAATCGAGGCCGGGGATGTCAACGTGGCCCGCGTTTTGGCAAAAGCCGTCGGGGAATTTTTCGGCGTTTCGATCACGGACGCCATGCAGGCCCATTACGGGCAAATAGACGATATGCCGTCCGGCGGCCTGCAATCGCTTTACGTCTGGATAGCCAATTTGGTCGGCACATTCAAGGCAAGGATACGGACGCAGGCAGATTGTTATTTCGACTACAAGGGCGAACGGTTCACTATCCCGATTATCGGAATACAAACCCTGTCGGCCATGCCGCTATTGCCCGACCTTGAAACCGGGCAAATGGTTGAGGCTTACGAAATTCGCCGCATAGCAAAGCGGTTGATTGACACGACGAAAGACCCTGAGGGCAGCGGGTTGTATTCCTACTACCTGCAACTGCTTTCAGTTCTTGCACTGAAAGAGGGTGAACGGCTGCCGGTCGGGGAAAGTGAAATCGAAAACTTCATCAATACGCGGGCGCTGCATTTTGCCGAAATTGACGCCGGCACAGCGTTGGATGTGGATTTTTTTTTAGCCGGTTTGATGAGGCCCTCCGTGGTGACGGGCGCTGCCGTTGGTACTTTGAGCAACCACGCTATCGGCCTCGTTCAACGGATAGCAAGGCGCGCCGGGCGGAACAAGACGCCTACAACCGGGCGCTTGAACACTCCCAAAAAGTCTTTGAAGAAATCGGACACCGGCAAATCTACCTAAAACTCCTTGAAAGGGCGTGGTTTGTCGAAGCCGGTAAAAGTGCCGTCGAAGCGGTTAAAAGAAGTAACTTTGTAGACGCTGTTAGATTTATAAGCATGGAAAACGCGAATCTATGACCGTTGAAATACTAACCTTTGTCGAAGCCCTATGCCTGACTGACACCGGAAAACGGATAATTAATAAGAATATTGAACGGCACATTAGCGACCAACTTTATGTTAACCTGTTTGATAACTTCGAGAATGTTCGCAAGGCGAAATCAAAGTGGAATATGACACGTTTGAAGCCAAAGCGCATGGGCACGTATCACGGCAAATGATATGACCGGCCAATTCTAACCATAAGAAAATGACAATACAACTACCTGACATATACGCCGCGCTCCGTGATTCTGTCCGGTTCTACCCGGCACAGGAATTGAAATGCAATCAGCCGCAAACGTGGAGAGTGTTGCAGCGTTCAGGGGCGGTGGAAATATCGACGCAAAACCTTGGCGCTACGGTATGCGACAAGGATAAGCCGTTCTTTTGGTCGCGCCTTTGGCATGAAAAGCAGTACAACCCGAACGCAATTACCTGGGCGTTCCCGCTTTTATATGCCGCCGAGGTTGATTCTAACGTAATGGTTGATCCGTTCGGGGGCGCTCCAAAATTTATCTATAATGTGCAGGTTGGCGTGTTGGATGTGTGGTCAGACGACCCGGACGGGCGTAAGTGTGTAGGGTGCAATGCCCGAACGATAAACGAAATATATTTCGATACGCAAACCGTGCTGCAATCCTGTTTGAAATATCTGGAATATACACGCGGGTATTCGATTGACAGCGGGCCGGATGTTTGGGCGAATGCAGATTTTGTAGCGCAGGCTTTGGCGGCTCAGCGGATTGTTTCGGCAAACTTCAAAGCGCCGTCAATCCTGACCGCATCACAAGCACTCAACCGCGAAGCCCCGTTTTTCAGGGTGGAGCGGTCGGCAGAAAAAATATACGGTACGGCAATCAACCTCCGGTTTGCCACGTCTGGTTGTGTTACTCCGGAGTGGAATTTCACCGAAACCGACTTTGGCGTATTAGCGCAGGAAGCCGGGTGCAAAACGTGTTAGGGTATGCCAACCGTCGCCGACAAACTAACTCCCGCCATACGAGCGGCAATGACCGACCTACAAAAGCGGTTAATTGCTGAACTAAGGGCACAGGGGCACCGGCTTACCGGTGCGCTGGAAGATTCTATTTCCTTCGACATTCAGACGGACGGCAATACGATCACGGCGGTAATGACGGCATTGGATTACGGTTTGGTAATGGAATTTGGCGTTCCGGCAAACCGCATCCCCTACGGCGGAAAAGGTTCAGGCGGTGGAACGTCGAAATATATTCAGGGACTTGTCCGGTTTTTCACGCTTCGCGGGCTTGGAAGCCGGGAGGCACTCAGCGCGGCGTTTGCCACGGCGAAGAAACACAAACGGGAAGGACTGCCGACACGTGGTAGTTTTGCCTTTTCATCGAACGGGCGGCGCACGGGGTTTGTGAAAAACACGCTGGAACAATATTTGCCCCTGCTAACCGAAACAATCGGCACGGAATCGGGCCGGGTAATTGAACTTGTAATTGGCGACGACATTCGATTGGAGCCTTATAAATTCGCGGCATGAAATACGCGCCTATATTTTTCCTGTTTCTTTTCGCTTGCACAACCAAGCAGCCTGCTGAGCAAAACCAGTGGTTTTGCAAAACTATTGCCGACCTGCCTACTGATACCGTGGCGACGGGCCGCGAAGCCTACCAGCGGGCCGTTGGGTATAAGGATAAGTTTTGGCCAGTCGGGTATGATTTCCGGGTGGGGTTCATCGGGGGAACGCAAACGGAACGAAACATGGTGAAAAACAAAGCATACTACTGGTCGGAGGCGGCAAATATCACATTCGTGTTTCCGACCGTCGGCCCGTTCGATATTCGTATTTCATTCGATCAATCGGACGGCGCATGGTCTTATGTCGGCACAGACTGCCGTTCAATCCCTGCAAGCGAGGCGACAATGAACCTGGGATGGTTGGATGACGACGTGATTTGGCATGAGTTCGGCCACGCAATCGGGCTGCTCCACGAACACCAAAACCCGACCGCCCCGATCAAGTGGAACGAGGCCGCCGTTATACGCGACCTGTCCGGTTCGCCGAATTATTGGAGCGAAGATATGATCCGGTACAACGTTCTCAACCCGTACCCGTTGCCGAACGTCATAACGACTGCAATAGATAAGAAGTCAATTATGATGTACCCGATCCCGTCCACGTGGACGCTCGACGGGTTCACAACGCCGGGCGGGTTGGTTATTTCAGACGTGGATAATAAGTTCATCAGGGAACGTTACCCGTTTGCACAACCCCCGACAACCGGAACGATTCAGGTACGCAAAGGGCAAATTGATACGCTTGTCCGGCGATTGGACAGCCTGAAAATAGAGCATGAAAACACGGATAAGGCTATCCGGCAAACATTAGGAAGGAATTAAACCGGCTGGAGCAACCCGGTAAATGGCAGTACAGAAAGTTCTATTTCAGTTAGTGGTAGAAGATGTCGGGCTAACTACCCGCATCGAACAGACACGGCAGGCAATCCGTGACCTGAACAAAGAAATACGCCAAAACCCAGGGCCGGAACGGTTCGCGGAAATAGCCGTTGAACTGTCAAAAAACCGGCGCGAACTTGCTGAACTGACAAAACAACAAAAGGAACTTAACCGCGAATTAAACGCGCTAAAGGTTCCGAAAGATAGCCTGGCCGGGTTGCGGTTTGAATATTCTAAACTTTCGCAGGCCGTTGCACAACTTTCGGCAGAGGAACGCCGTAGCCAGTTCGGGCAAAATCTTATCAAAAACGCCCGCAATGTCAAATCCGAGATAGACGGCATCGAACAGTCAATCGGGCGGTTTACTGGCAACGTCGGCAACTACCAAAGCGCCCTGAACGGACTGGGCCGGGCGTTCGCGGCGTTGGGCATCGGCGCAAGCCTGAACGAGATAATCGGAATTAATACCCGAATTTCAGACAGCATTGCCGACGTTGCAAAGATGGCCGGTATAACGACAGATGAGGCGCAACGCCTTGCCGATACCCTTGAATTTCGGGACACCAGAACAAACCTTGTCGATCAGTTGCAAATTGCGCAGATCGGCGGGCAATTGGGTATTGCACAGAATCAACTCGAATCATTCACAGAATCGGTTGATGTGCTCAACGTCTCCCTGGGGGATCAGTTCGGGGGGGTTGAAGAAATAACAAGGACAATCGCAGGGCTTCGCAATGTCTTAACTGACTTTCGCACGGACGACGTTTCGGGCGATGTTCTGAAATTAGGAAATGCCCTGAACTTCCTGGAGGCGCAAGGCGTTGCAACTGCCCCGACCATTGCAGAATTTGTAAGCCGAATTTCCGGCTCAGCAATACCGCTTGGTATTTCGACTGATAAGATATTCGGGCTATCAACCGCATTGGCAGAGTTGTCTATTAACCCCGAGCGGGGGGCAACGGCAATCAGTAGCCTATTGATTGAAATAGCAAGGGCACCCGATGTTTTTTCAAAATCACTTGGATTTACGAAAAAAGAAACCGAAGATTTTGCCGAACTGGTAAATACTGACCTGGTAGGCGCATTGACGCTCGTTTCCAAAACTATTGCCGAGGGTGGCGACGGCACAAAGAACTTTGCGCAAACGTTGGATGAACTTGGAATAGGTAGACAGGGCGCTATCGAAGCCCTGGGCAAATTGGGCGGAAACATTGAACTGGTTAACACCAGGATAGCCCAAAGTAGCGAAGCGTTGCAGGCAACAGACAGCGTATTTGCCGAATTTGAAAAGAAAAACAACAACGCGGCAGCGGCGGTCGCAAAACTGCAAAACGCGGTCATTAATCTTATCGCCAGCGAAGGTGCGCAGGATGCTATTGAGTCAGTCGCGAAGGCGGTTACTAACCTGATTGAGGTATTAGGCGACAGCCTGGAATTAATTTCTGAAAACAAGGAAATATTTGCCGGCTTTGCCGCCGTTCTGCTTTCAGCCACCGGGCCGGGGGCAAAGTTGAATAGTGTTATTTTATCGTTGTTTGAGTCCACGCGCCTGGCAGCGGTCGGGATGACGCAAATGACAACGGCAACGGCAGCGAGTACCGTAGCAACAAACGTAAACGCGGCGGCTACGCGGATACTGGCAGCGGTTCAGGCCGCTTTGCCACTACTCGCTTTAGTTGCCGGAATTTACGCAATAGTTAAAGCGTTCGAGGTTTATAATGCGAGCCTTTCCGCTTCTGAAAAAGCAAGCCAGGCGGTTGCCGATGCACAGGAAGAAATTGCACAATCAAGCGCAAAGGAAGTTACGGCGCTGAATGCGAGCATCGGCGTTTTACGGGAAGCCACGTCGAGCAACGAGGCGCGGGCGGCGGCAATAAAACAACTCACGGACGCCTACCCGGAATACCTGAAAGGCATCAATCTTGAGATACAGAACTCTGCGCAACTCGCGGTCATTCAGCGGGAATTGACGGCGGAAATAGTCCGTGGCGTTGCGGCAAGATCAAAGGCGGCTGCGCAGGAAAAGGTTGCGAGCGATATAATAAAAGAACAACTGGAACTGCAAGCGGCCCGCGAAGGGCGCGGCGGAACGGGCATCCAATTCGGGGGCAGGTTTCTTGAAAACGTAACGCAGGAGGAAGCAATAGAGCGTTCGGAGCGCAAACTAAAAAAACTGAACGAGCAGTTAGAGGAAACCGGGCGGCAATTTGACGCGGCCTTTAAACTGAACGAGCCGGTAGAAAGCCGCGTGATTGACATTGTTGACCCGCGCAGCCTGAAAACGGACACGGAACAACTGAAAACAGGGCTGAATGAACTGAACAAAGAGGAAAGGAAAGCCGCGGACAAAGCAAGTGCCGACCGACAAAAACGAGCTGATGATGAGGCCCGAAACATTGAGGCGCAGCAAAAAAGAATCTTTGATATTCAAAAGTCATTGCGGGATTTGTCCGTAGATGATGAGGGAGGGTTTAACGCCGATCTTGCAAAACTTGAAAACGATCGCACGGATGCCCTCGAAAAGAACGCCGAACGATTAGAAGCGCTGCGGAAAGGAATACAGGAAAGGACCGGGCAAGCGGTAACAGGAGGCACGGGCGCTGAAATTGTCGCCCAACTTCCGAACGCTCGACCAGCCGACATTACAGAGGCTAATTTGATCGACGAGGAAACGGAAGCGCTAAACGTAGCCTTTGACCGGCAACGCAATGAGTTAGGTTTGCAGCGTGACAAAACAGCTCGTGAACGGGAATCACAATTAAAATCGCTCCTACTCGAAGTTAATAAGATTGCCGCCGACAATGAGGTTTCGGTTGCCGAAAGTGTACAGGTAGATATTGAACGCTCTTTTACCGAACGTCGGGATACTTTGCGCCGGGACTTGGAAGAAAGGAACCGGACGCTTGTCGAGCAACTTAGCACCCGGCAAATAACGCAGCGGCAATTTGATGAGCAAAGCCTTTCAAATCAGATTGAGCAACAAAACAGGACGGTTGCCCTGGAGCAGGAATACGCTACCCGGATAAGCGAAGTTGTTACGCAGGTCCGGGACGTTAAGATTGAAGCGGCAAAAACGGCGCTCGACGCTCAACTTGACGCGATAGAGCAGCAACGGCAAAAAGATGTTTCGGACGTTGAAAAAGAGGGCGGAACGGATGCCGGTGGGCGGGTATCTGCTATTAATGCGAAGTCGGCAGAGGATGCCAAAGCGGCACAGATTGAATTTTCCGAAACGGTTAAGGCGACAACGTTGGATGCTGAGCAGGTGCAACTAAATGCGGTTGATACGGTTGACGCGGCAAAGCAGGCGACACACGAAAGCGAATTGGCCCGGATTGAGGCAGAAGCAGAGGCCCGCCGCCGTATTGTTGACGCCGCAATTGACGCCGCCGGCCAACTTGCAGACGGCATTTTGCAGATTCAACAAAACAGGGTAAAACAGGAAACAGACGCCGAATTAACCGCGCTGGACGAAAAGTATCAAAAGCAGATCGACGCTGCGCAAGGCAACACGGCATTGCAGGCGAAGTTAGAAAAGGAGTTGGCCGCAAAAAAAGAGCAGATACAAAAGCAGGCCGCAGAAAAAAGCAAGAAAATAGCGATTGTTCAGGCGGTAATTGATACGGCCTTATCAGTATTAAAGGCGCTTGGCTCAGCCCCACCGCCGTTTAATTTCATTCTTGCCGCGCTTGCAGCAGCTGCCGGGGCCGTGCAAATAGCCGTTATCAAATCGCAACAATTTGCCGCCGGCGGTTTTGCTGATGACGAACAACAACCGACGGCAACACGCCAAACGCGCGGCAAAAAGACAGCCGTTTACCCAAAAGCATTTTACGACCAATTGCCGGATTTTTCCTGGGTTGGCGGATTTACTGGCACGGGTGGCCAGACAGACAGCACAGGCAGACCGGTTGCCGGAAAACTATCCGCGTCCGGGGCGGTAGTTCATGCCGGGGAATATGTCGCCCCCGCTTCACAGGTGGCGCAATTTCCGGCCCTGTTCGAACACCTCGACGCCGAACGCCTGAAAATAGCCCGGCCTTTTGCCGATGGCGGGTTTACGGGCGCAAATTCAGTTAACTTTGTACGAGTTAACCCTTTTGCCGGTGGCGGCTTCAGCGACCCGGTTATCGGGCTTCCGAACGCCTCACAACTGCAATCACAGTCAATCCAGGTTGAAGCACAGGCGACGTTCACCAACGCGCAGGTGCAGCAAATTGGACAGATTATTGCAGCCGAAAACGCGAAAGTAACCCGACAAGCGCTTGCGGATGGGATAGGAGACGCAAACCGCCGGTTAGAGCGGGAGAAATCATTAGAACAACAACGCACGGTATAAATATGGCACTTACGCTTACTTCTTCCCCGACCACATCGCAACCAATCCCGATTTCTGACTGTCTCCGATGGGTGTTTGCCCCAGATTCAGGCGACGTTATCACTACGGGCGGAGTGGTCGCCGAAATTGTTATAGTGTTTCCGGGTTCACCAACCGACCCCGGAAATGGCACGTCGTTCATAATGTGGGGGCACACTTTCGAGACACAAAGCGGGAGCGATTACACGGCAACATCGTTCAAGGTCGTGGCCGGCGATGACCTGCAAACTATGAACAACTTCGCTTCTATGGTCGCGGCAAACTTCTTTTTTTCCGCTGCCACGTCGGTGGTAGTTGACAGCGGTGCCAATACTGTAACGATAACATGGAATGAGTGCGGGGAACAGGAAAAATTTGGCGCTACACAAATGGACTTTGCCGACATAATCGGCAGCGCCATAACGTCGGCAGCGCCTACGAACGGCACAACCCCGGTTTACGTGGACGGCTACCGGGTAGCCTACCGGCTCCGGAGGGTGGACATTGACAATGAATCAAATAGCGGATATGTTATGAATTTCGAGGGGATGGAGCCAGGCAAAGGCTGTTCGTCGGTAGATTCGGCGGCCTTCGACGGAATGCCGACGGCTCGGAAATTGCTGAAAACGCCTATTCCGAATTTGGACAATTCACACCCAACCGTCGAGTATGACGGGATAATACAATATTTCAGCCTGCTATATGGGTGGATATACCGGGACACGAATTGCCAGAGCAAGAGCGGGGACATGGTTTTTTCCGGAAGGTCGTTCGTCTGGAATGCCTATTTCCAACCGGAGGACTTTTACCGCACCCGGAAATATTGGCCGGGCGCAAGCGGCGGTCTGCCGCCCGGGCAGTCGCACGTTAAGTTCCTGACTACTCAGCCAAACCCGTATAAATTGCTGATTGATTCAAAATGTTGGCTGTGGTACATGGTCAATGAGGCAGTTCAGACATTTTCTACGCTAAAACTTCGCGTTGTTGCCGAAACATCTGCCGGCGGGGCGCCTACGACCGATGTCGTGGTAACTAATTCTGGATACGAGGTTAACGCGGTGAATGTTTCACCGTCTTACATTCTTACGCTCGGTCTTACCGGTGTGACGGCGCAAACCTTGGTAAGTTATTCGGTGGCGATAATTGGAGACACTACGCAACTAACCGAGGCGATGTCATATTACATTATTCAGGGGTGCGAAAGCGATAAAGACACGGACCTGTATTTCCTGACCCCGATTGGCGGCATTGGCACCATCCCGGTCCGGATTGTTGAAAGCAACGTTAATCAGACCGGGGATGAGATATTGTTAGACGTCCCATGCACGGCAAGCCGGGAAAACAAGGGCCGGTATGGGGGCCGGACGCTTTCTAATATCCGGTCCTACGAATCTTTTACTTTTCGCTCGCATGAAAACGGTGCTGAGACTACTGCATTTTTCCGTGACCTGAAATTAAGCCCGCAGCGATGGGTACGCCGGCCAACTGAGGATGGGAACTGGATGGCCCGTAAACTTATAATCGAGCCGGGGGGAATTAAGGTATATGAAGATGGTCCGACGGTCACGGTAGAGGTTTCCGGATACCTGGGCGACATTATTATTCAATCCGGCACCGAGCCGGAAATATAGGACATGGGGATAGTTACCAGAATATTGGTCCGCAATTTGTCGGAGGCGACGTCGGTCAGACTGAACGGTGCAACGGAGGTCTATATGGACACCCCGGAGGCGTTCCGTATCCCGATGTCTAAGGACGTGGAGAAGTTGTCGAACGCGAATAAAATCAAAATCGAGGGTGCGTTAAGGACGTCGGTAGATCAAACGGAGGTGAACAACGCCGTATTGGTTGACTTCTTTACGCCTTTGACGGTTGACAACCGGCGAAAATGGTTGGATGTGCTGGTAACGGTTGATGAGATACCGACATCTTTTTCCCGGATGTACGTAGTGGCAAAGAACGACGATGCTGGGCAATGGGAGGTTGAGTTTGCTTTTCCGGAGGATCATTGGGTCGAACTGGCAACGCAAAAGAAGATTAATACAATTGATTTTGGGGCGTACTTCCTGACAAAAGGCAACATACTCAGTACGTGGGCTGCCCCGAAATATGAAGGCGACTTTACCCCGACAACAGAGGATGGCACAGGATGGAACGGGGCGTATTGGTGGCCTATTGTTGATTACGGAAATTGGGTAGATCAACTCATTCCGCTGCAAAATACGACCGCCCCGGTTAAGATATTGGCGGTAGAAGATTTGCGCCCGTTTGTAAATTACGTTTACCTCTTGAAACGCGGATTTTGCGAGATTGGATACACATTGGGCGGACTTATTTTTCAAACAGAGTGGGCTTTGCGCCTTTGGGTGTACCTGCTGAAAGAGCAGTATTACGACGGTTCAAATGAATATGGGGCTGGGTTTGAGTACGGGCGCAACGGTCGGGTAGTAGGCCGGCTGTTGGATGCAGATGAAACACTGAACACGGCAAGTGAACCGATAACATTTGATACCGTTGAATTTTCGTTGGGTACAAATGCCCTGCAATACCAGGGCGGTTCGCAATGGCTCGCAGGTATCAAAAACAATTTTCCGTTTTCGGCGAAGTTTCGTTTCCAATTTCAATTTCACCTGCAAAACGGACACGCGGCGGCAACAAAGGCCGGGTTTGTGATAGCGGAGGTAACGGGGGCAACAAACGACGATTTTACCGGCCTCTTCTTTTCGACGCCTGTCGAGTTTGATATAGGGGCCGGAACGACAGACTTTATTTCGTTTGAGGAAACCGTGACTCTGGAGCCTGGCCAAAAAGGGTTTTTGAGGTATTTATACGGCATTAAACCAGGAGATAAAATTAAAAAAGGGTTTTCATTCAGGGTTGACCCGGTAAACGAATCATTGAGCCGTTTCGATTACATTGACGTGCGGACAATAATGCGAGATGACCTTAATTTAATGGACGCGCTAAAGGCGTTTGTGCATCTGATTAAAGGGCGAATTGAAACAGACTACGCTACAAAGACGGTCAATGTTTACCCGGAACGAACATCGGATGTTTATACGGAACGGGTTGCCGGGTTTATCCAGGATGATGAGCCGGCGGAAAATGTCGGGCCATTTGTCTTGCCGGATAGTATCAAACTTCAATTTATCCGGCCAAATATGAAACGCTACACGCGCCTTTCGTTTGCCGATGCTGCCGACACCTATATTGACAGCCTGAATTTGTTGGAGCCGCTGCACAGCCGAAAAATCAACAATGGCAATGATTTGCCTGATGAGGTAGATGAACTTCAAAACCCCGTATTTGAGCCGACAGCGGAAGGGCAACCGGTAGACTTGAAAAAAGCAGGCCGTAGCCCGTCGCCTTACCTGCCACGGCTTTGGGATAACACCGATTTGCAAAGGTCATTCAACATCGGGCCGCGCATTGTTTACGCTTTTGATCCGTCTGAACAAATTAACCCGGAGCCGGTCGGTACATTTGACACACGGGCCGAAATATATTTCGACGGGTATGAGGAAGCCGACCGAATAACAGAATTTGGTTACGCTACGCAGGTACGAACATGGGAACTTGACCCGACGCCAACACTTGACGGTAGCGTTATATTTGGGCGCAAGGCTTATGACCTGTTTTCAAATTTCTACCTGGGGCTGACTAACGACAACCGTGGAGGTGTTGTGGTGGATTTGCTGCAACTGGTGTCGATGGCCCAGTACAATCAGTACAATTTCCGTCGCCTGTTTTCTTTCCAGTATGAGGGGCGTTCTTTGCGCCTGCCGATGACAGGAATTAGGGATTTTTCGCCCGACATTCCTACGCCTGTAACGTATTTTGGCTCACCTGTTGAAACCGGATGCTGCGACCTGCCTTGTTCATGCCGTTTCACTGAGTGCGATTATTACCAGGATTTTGGGGTGTTCATGCGGCAAACAACTTTGGACAGCCTTAATATTTCGTCTTTCAAGGTTGACAATATCGAACAATTGGCCGCGCCGGTTGAGTTCGGGCAAATGAACATTATCAGCATTGGAGGGAAGCAGTACGTTACGAACTTAGTCGATACCCTGAACAGTATCGAAGTTCCGTACTTCTTCTTCGACTACTCCACCAGGGCGCACGCGGCGAAGGGGTTACGGTTTTTCAAAATCAAACGCCCGGCCTGCCAGACTTTCGAGATCATTATCTCCGACGTTGGCGACGAGGTGTACAAATACACCGAATCGGAACAGGCGGAACAATGGTTTGCCGGATCATGGGGGGCAATCGGGTACGTGCCGGAGACGTTCACCGCGCCGGATAATTGTGTAACAACCGTGGAATATTGATTTTTTTGTCCACAATATTACCTACCTTATGAGACACTTATTTTGGATTTTTATATTTTTTTGCCTGCACAAAGCAGGATGCAACTAATACAATGACCGGCGTTTGGCACCGCGATAACGGAACGACCTACTCCTTTTTCGACGACAGCCGTTTCCAACAATCCGACCAACCTGGCAAACAGTGGGTTTGGGAAAAGAAAGGAACACGGGTATTTTTGTACGGGCAACCTGACCGGGTTTGGACGGTTGATTTCATCGGGATGGATGAGGTTGAAGTGATCGAAACGGAGACTTTCACAATAATCAGGCAATGACAGACAACCGCGAATGGCTGAAACGGCAATATGCCGCCCGTCCGAATTTCGAGCAATGGCAGCCCGTGCCGTTACCGGAATCATTCTCCGCGTTGATCGAAAAGCGAAAGGTGCAAAAGTGGGAAGACTTCGACGAAAGAACAAAAGGCGTTTACCGGCACATTGCCAGCCTGTTTCCTGGGTTTCCGGTTTACGCCTGTGGCAGCCGTGTTCGGGGTGATCGGGTGGAATATTTGGACAAAGATGAGGTTCGGCAATGGCGGGCGATTGCAGGAAAGGCGGATAAGGACGTTTCCGATTACGACTTTTGGACGTCACTTGACGCCGTTCAGGTCGGAGAATTACCGCGTTATGCCGACCGCATACGGAACGGCATCCCGGATGACGAAAAAATACTGATACCTATGCCAGAATGGGATTTTTCAAAACTGCCGGAATCGGAACACGCCCGCGTAATTGAACTGTATAACAGCGGGCAGTGGCGGGAACTTGCAAACATACATGACCAATACGGGCTATCCCCCTACTCGTATTGCTGCGAGTTGGACGGCCTGAAAAATTGGTACAGGTTTGGCATTGAACAGGGGAAAATAACAGCCAATGGAGCAACAACAACCGACACCAGAATTTAAGAAGGCAGCCATCGAGATTGCCCGCCTGTTTGACCTTGCCGACGTTGACCGGTGGGAAGACCTGCCAGACGGTGTGCGGGGTTTTATTGCCGTGGTCGAATACCGTGCCTTGGTTACGCCATTAGTTTATCGGGACAGGTGTAATTTGTCATGGGCGCAACTATCCACCAAATACGGGCTGACTGTCCAGGAGGTGCGGACTATCTGCCGGAAGGCGTACTACCGGGCAAATATTACGGCGATTGGAAAGATTCGCTAACTGTCGTTTACCGCACACCGCCCTAAGCGGGCAGTATCGGCAAACTTGGAGTTAACAAAAACTGAAATATACGTACAAATATACGACAATTTTCTTTGTTGCCAACTAACAAGCAAACTATCTAATCCTGTTTCTCCCCCACCCGTTTGGCCTTACATTTGTACCGATTTTCAACGATGGGACAAACAGCCGAACAAACACAGGAACTTGTACTACGTCGTAACCCGGCGATTGAGGCAGTTTTGGCTAACGGCCAACTGGCGATTGAGTACGGTTTTGGCCTGCAATGTCTAAACCAATACCTAACCGACCTTTCCCTACTCGCACACGGCGCAACGTACAAAGACCTGGGCATCGAACAAAGACGCCGGGAATCAGACACGTATTTTATCTGCCCAGAATCGAACGGAAAATTTACCCTTGTCCGTGACCGTGGACTGCTTTACAATACCTCCCTTACCCCCGTTAATTCGTTTGCCGTAATTCCCATAAAAGGCTTTATGCAGGTCGAAAATAGCGGCGGCAGCAACTCCGTTCGCGGGATGCGCGGAGTTGCCGACGACCTTCGGGCCGCATACAGCAACCCGAATGTTTCCGGCGTGATGCTGGATATTAACAGCGGTGGTGGTGAAGTCATGGCGATGGAAGTACTACTCGACGCGCTTTCCGTTCGGAACAAGCCGGTAGTTACCCATGCTCTTTTTGCCGCATCAGCCGCATACGGCACAGCAGCCGGGACGGATGAAATCATTGCCCTTTCCGAAGCCGCCCGCACGGGTAGTATCGGTGCTGTCATTTCGATAAATAAACTCGCATTGCAGGAATACACCGAAGGGTGGATGGACGTGTACGGCAAAAATGCCCCAAACAAAAACCGTGAATTCAGGGCAATGCAAAACGGAGATTTCAGCCCCTTGCAATCGGTTGTGGATGAGGCGACGGATATGTTCCAGGCAAAAGTAAAGGCTATGCGCCCGCTTCGCGGAAACGAAAACAAAATTAATGACACGGTTTCCGGTGACGTTTTCACCGGGCCGGAAGCCCGCCGGCGTGGTCTGATCGACGGCATTGGCGGCCTGGAATACGCAATCAAACGACTGGAATCGTGGACTAAAAACCCGCGTTACCGGACTTAAAATTAATATTATGGGACTTTTTTCAAAAGATACGAAATTTTCCGCTCAACTTTTTGAGCAGGCTTGCGTCGTTGTTGGTCTTGACGCCGAAAACACCACGGAGGCAGAACTTCACCAGGCGTTGACCGACGCCGGAAGCGTTCAGGCTATTGCCGAAAAGAACGCCAAAGCAGCCGCGCAGGTTGAAATAGACGCCGCGAAAGCCGACGCTGTTCGCTTGACCGCCGAATTGGAGGCCGTGACCGAAAACGCGACAACTGCCGCTACAGAAGTGGAAACACTGAAAGCCGAATCAACAAAACTTCAATCAGACCTGACCGCCGCAAATTCTGCCCTTGCCGCAAAGGTGAAAGAAACGAACACACTGGCCGGTGAAGTTGCCCGTCTGACCGCCGGCGCAAAGCCGAAAGGCGTTGAAGCCGTTGATGATGATCCGCAACTGAAAACACCTGCCGGGAACGGGCAAATGGTAAAGATGAAAGCCTTTGACGAAATCCTGAATTAGTACGCCTTTTTGCTGAAAGACTGGGGCAAACATCTTTCAACACTAAAAGGTAAAAAATATGCGTGAAATATCGGGCAACGTTTGGCCCACAACGCTACTCGACGGCAGCAACAATCCTATGGTTGTCCTTGACCGTACCCGCGACACCCGCTACTTTGAAATGCGCACGGAAGCGATGATGCGCTTTTTCGACAAGGTGGCAATCAAATACGGCGACGTAAACGCGGATATGCTCGGCATCTTCGGGCGAATGAACATCGGGCGCGACCTGAAAGCCCGCATCGGCTCCCTGACTACGCCCAACCACCTGTTCAGCAACCGGAAAAACGGATGCGTATGGACGCCGAAGGGCCGCGTTCGCCTCAACACTACTGAGGTGGACACTTGCCCCATCGAGGTCAATATGGAACAATGCCCGGACGGCCTCTGGGGCGACTGCATGGAACTGCTTTTCGGAACAGGAAACGATGTACGCGATCTTCGCGGAACACCGGAGGGAGAAGCCCTGTTTCAACAATTCCTTCGGCAGGTGTTCATCGGCATCGGAAACTCGTTTTTCATGTACACGGCGTTTTCAAACCATCCTATGATCGAAACGGCAAACACGCTGGGATTTTACACCGGCGCGGATGACACCACAAACCCGTGGGCCGACTTCTACGACCAGATGACCTCGACCACGTGCGGCGGTTACATTACCATTCTTGATGACCTGGCAGCCGAGGGGCACCCCGGCTATGATGTGGTTATCAGCGGTGCCGACCTTGACGCCAGCGGCAACTACACTGGCGACATTATCGCCTTTTTGGAGGGCATGAAAGAAAAAACCAAAGGCGCTTTCCGCGCAATGGTCGACGCCGAACAAAACGCCGCCCTGCCGCGCCCGATATTCCTGCTTTCCCGCTCACTTTTCAAAGCCTATCGCGAACACATCCGCACGACCTACACCGGTATCAGCGAAGGCTACCGTTTCCTGTTGTTCGGGAAAGACGGGCAATCGGTACGGATGCAAAACGTGTTGGACTTCGACGGTCTGCCGGTTGTGCACTGGGACGCCTCCACTTCATTCGATAGCATCGTGGGTAGCACGTCGCACCGGGCCGCGCTCATTGCGCCGGGTAGTTTCGGGATTGCCGCTAATGTCGATACCGCTTCGCAGTATAGCGGACTGGGCCTGAAAATCCTGCAACGCCTCGAAGCCCCGTACCAGGGCAAAATTTACCTGGATACCGCACTTCGCGCCGGGGCCGCCATTGCCGATACGGATTTCGTGGTGTACGGATCGAACCTGAAACACCCGTAAACGATGTGTAACCCTATTTTATAACAAGCAGAAAAATTAAAATAAAAAATGGCTTGCACATTAGTAGCACTCGATACATCAACCTGCGTAAATGCCAACGGCGGCGCTGAATACGCCTACGTTACCGACATTACGAATATAACGTCAATCACGGTTACGACCGGCCAAATATCGGCCTTCACGATGTCCTCAACTGACCTTTGGACAAAACTTGTCCCGAACAAAAATCAGACGGCACGGTACGACCAAACCGGGAATCGGCCAAACGAGTTTTCAACCAAAATTGATTATGCCTGCGAAGGTTTTATGTACTTCGCCGGAAATTCGAATGCGTTGAAACTTGTTGCCGATCCATTGGCCGCATGTTGTCGCTTGGTTGTTATTTGGGTATTGAATACCGGAGCCCTGGTTGTTCAGGGCATTGAAATTGACGCCGGCGCAACAGGCGGCTTCACCGGGTCGAAAGAAGGAGATTGTCGTTGTACGCCAAACATGCTGTCCGATACGTCGGCAAACGAGGCGCGTCTGGAACTGACGTTCAATTCCCGCAACCGCGTAACGTCGCCTTACACGACGCTGACGCCGGCGGCAATCGAAGCGCTGTAAAAACCTGGAATTATGACAAAGTACATGGTTGATCCTGAATATTTGAAAAAGCATCACGCTGCTTTCACCGTTGTTTTGAACAGCGCTAAGCCGAAACGGGTGGCCCTGCATGGAGAATGCACGGTAACGAAGCCGGCAGGAGCCGGGGGGCCTCCGCAAAGCATTGTGGTTCCTGCACCGAATAACGCGGAACTGGAATGGCTTTTCAAGGCAGGACATGAGGCTATAATTCATGTACAGGAAACCGACGAACAACAGGAGATAAATACCGGCGCTAAAAAAGGTGGCTGGAAAAAGGCAGGTGAATAATGCACACGCAAAACGGATGCTGCGACGACGATAGCCCTACCGTGTTGCCTTCTCCGAAAGAGGAGTTGCGCAAGCGCAAGGCAGGACGTATGCCCGTTTTGTTCGAACTTGAAAACCCGATACCGCAGGAAGTAAAGGACACGGCGGAACTTTCGGAAGTTATTGAAAAGTATAAGTTAGTTCCTTACGCCGGCCTCACAAACGGAACGGGGCATAGTACGCTCGCATGGTATTTGATGCTGGCAAAACTATCTCCGACGAACGGGGCAGTAATTGACAAATTGACAAAGTATGCCGTCGGGGGCCGGGCCGTGTTTGTTCGGTCTGAAAACCCGGACTACGACATAGGCGAAGAAACGCAACCGCTAACACGGCAGGAAAAGGTAAACTACCAGGAATCAATTACTCAGTTCATTGAATTTGATGGGGGAGTTCGAAATTACCACCGGTTGTTAACATGGTCGCTAAAGGCGCAAGGAAATGCATGGGTTGAAATGTCGGTTACGACGGTGCAGGGGCAAAGGCGGGTGTATTTACGTCACGTTCGGCAAACGCACGTAATGTACATGCGTACAAAGGCGGATGAAATGCGGATAGCCGCCATTTCCCCGATTTGGACAGACGCCTATTTGCGGAAAAATCCGCCGCGCACCATTCCGCTGTACCCGAATTTCACGGTAGAGGACGGTGCGCAAAAAACGCTGTTCCACCTGAAAACCGGGGACAACAACTGGTACGGCAGGCCGGACAGCCAAAGTGCCGATTTGTACAAATACCGGGAAGTGCAGGACGCCATCTACGTAGTTAAGCAGGCGGCCAACAACTTTACCGGGCAGATAATTATCGAAGTCGAAGACGACGGGCAAGACCCGGCAATAAACGAAAATCAGGCTTGGGAATCCGGGTTTGATTCATTCGCTGACCGGATAATCGAAAACTACACGCAACGCGGCAAAGACCCGATGAGCGCCTTCGTTACCTCACGCCCGTTCGGATCAAAACCGATGTTCGTTTTCCAGGTCGCGCCAAATACCAACCAGGCATGGTACAAAGAAACGGGCATAATGAGCGAAAACTACATTTTGGGCGCACACGGGGCAACCTTACGTTTCATGGGCAAAGATGCCTCTAACGGGTTTTCTACCGACGCTTTTGTGTCCGACTACGTGATGAACATGGAACCGGTTATTAACGACCTGCGCACGACTGTAATGGTGTTTTCCAATAGCATTTTGTCGGTGGCATGGGAGGCGCTTGGAATGATGCAAATGAACGACATAAGCCTTTCTTTCCAGACGCCTATACAATCGGCAATTGACCAGTATAAAACAACCGCCGCGAATCAGCCGGCACAACCCGTAAACAACAGACCGCAACCGACACCAATATAAATGGCAAATCTGATAACGGCATACGAAGTTAAACGCTACTCACCCGCCGGGCGCGATTATCCGGAGGTGAACATCTGCGAGGCAATCCCGCAGGTAGAGGAGGGGTTGGGCTACAAATGCCTGGGCGAGGATTTGTACGAATGGCTAATAACCAAACTAACCCCGTATCCGGCAACGGTGCAGGAATACGACGCGGCAACGGAATACGGTTTGGATGAGTTTGTAGTGCGCAACGGTTGCCTTTTTCAATCCGACGTTGCCTGCAATCGCACAGACCCGGTAGAGGTCGAAAACGATTGGGCGGCGGTAGATAAGTTCACCGACGCCTGTGCAAACACGCTTTGGACAAAATATTTGCGCCGCATTTTGGCCTTACGGGTGTACGAAACGGTGATGCTGTACGACACTCAGCACAGCGGGGCCGGAGGGGTGGTAGTTGCCCTGGGAGACGGTTACAATACCGGACACCGTGGAGCATCGAAAGGAGAGATAGCAGACCGGGCCAAACGGCTGGATGAAGACGCTAATTTGACGGTGCAAAACATGTACCGTTGGTTTGACAAACAACTTGAGGCCGGAACGTGTACGGATATGCCGATAAATTCGGCAAAAGCATGTTGGTCGGCAAATTGCGAACAACCCCGAAGAGGAATACGAAGGTTTGCCTTCAAATATTAAGTATGACAATAACGGAGCAAGTAAAACACTACCTGGCAAAAACGATAATAGTCAAGGAGTGGGTGGACGGTGAGACGGCGGACGCAAGATTTGATATTTGCCTGAAATGCGAATACCGGGACGCCGAAGAAAACAAGTGCACAGTCTGTACCTGTTTTCTTGACCTGAAAACCCAAAGCCGGGTGAACTGGCGGCCCTCTAAAAACCGAAACGAAATAACACACTGCCCGATGGGCAAGTGGAACGACAAAGAAATTGCGAATGAATACCGGGCCTTGGACGGCCTGAAATTGCTAACATAAAAAATTATCGACAATGTTTCGACCAATATCCGTATCAGATCAAAATGCAAACAACGCATTGAAGCGTTACGCCGATGACGACGTATGTTGCAACTCCTATCCGGACGCCTGCCAATACGATGTTACCGTCGCGACGGCGAATACCGTTTCCGCCGTTGTTGTTAAGCGAACAGCGGAAAGCGCTTCTGAAACGCTATCATTTACCGCTGCCGCCGGTGGAGCCGCAGCCGCAGCCGCAATAAAAGCGGCAATTGTGGCGGCAGGTTACGAAAACGACGGCGATGCAATCACCGACGTAACCCAGGCCGCCGTAAGCACGAACACGATTTACGCCATCACCGGCGGGCTTATCATTGTCAGCCTGACACACTCGGGCGGGTCGGCAACGGCGACGGCAAAATGTGACCGGGTTGGCATCTGCGATTTTTACACCGAAATCCCTGGAAGCGCCACCAACACATTCACAGTTGACGGCGTTGACGCTGCCCTTGGTTCGCTGACACTTGCCGCAAACACGGCGGCTAACGTTGTTTCGGCAATCGAAGGCGCTGCAAACTGGCCGGCAGGCTACACGGTTGCCGTTGTGGAAGATGCCGACAGTTTCAACATAACGATAAACGGCCCAGGCGAAATTGTTTTCTTGTGGAACACGGTGCAATTCGACAAACAGGATTGTGTCGCCGGTTACATTGCATAGGCTCCAGTTTTTCTCTATCATAACTCATTCATTTCTAAGCCCGTCCCTGCTATTTTTCACGGCGGGTACGGGCTTTTTCTTAGAAAAACAACATGCCTACCGTATCGTATAAGCCGCCGGAGTTAGTGATTGAAGACTTCCCGCACGGGGATACGCTTGACCTGTTGTTCGATGTGGTAGACGAGGACACCGGAAACCCGATAGACCTTACAGCCGGGTACGGGGCAGATATGAGATTCGAGGAAAAGGACGGCACGGAGGTAGTGACGCTGACAGATGCAAGCGGTATAACGTTAGGGAACGGCACCTTACAGGTAACGACAGAGACAACGGCCTGGCCGCAAAACTGTACGATCTATTCGGATTTACAGATCACGGCACCGGGTGGGAATACGCAGACTTGGACAAAGATTTTAGTAAAACTGAAAAAGAGCATAACGACGCCCGTGTAAAATGCAGACGACAAAAATATACGTTCAGCAGCCTAACTATTCGCTGACCCTCCGGCAGCCGCGCTATACGCTCAGCCTCAGGCAGGGAACGCAAGGCCCGGTAGGCCCTCCGGGGCCGCCCGGAGGCAGCACGGTTGTCTACCCGGCTGGCGAGACACTCAGCGCGGGGCGGGTGGTAGTGATCGACGGCGGCGAGGCATTCTATTTTCAGCCCTCTAACCTTGCACATTCTGGGCGGGCGTTCGGGATAACGACAACAAGCGCGACGGCGGGCAACAACGTGACAATACAGGCTATAGGCGAAGCAACAGACGCAAGTTTTGCGGCATTTTCAGACGTTCCGCTTTACGTCATCGACGACGGTGAACTATCAACAACATGGCCGGCGTCGGGGCTGCTGCAAAAGGCCGGATTTGGAACCGGCACAAACAAGGTAAGAATTGATTTCTCAATACAACTAACTCAAATTTAAGTCATGGCAAAATTTGTCAAAAAAGGCACAACTACCCCGTTTACCGAAGAAGCAACAATCGCCAGCAGCGCCGGGGCCGGTGATTCCGGCAAACTTGTACACCTGGACGGGGCGGGTAAATTAGACAGCACGTTCATGCCGACCGGTTTCGGTGCCGACACGCGCACCGTTACGGCAGGGGAGACGCTGGCAGCCGGTGATCTGATCTACATTTCGGCAGCTGGGGAAGCGTTCAAGGCCGACGCAAACGATGCTTCAAAAGAGGCGGTCGGGTTCGTGCTGGCAGGCATCACGGCGGCGGCAACCGGTACCGCTTATTTCGGCAGCGGTATCATTACCGGTCTGACCGGCCTTACGGCTGGTGCTCGTTATTTCCTTTCCGCTACGACGCCGGGGGCTATTGCTACCGCTATCCCGGCTGGGGCCGCTGATATTGTTCAGCAAGTCGGGAAGGCATTGTCCACGACTGAACTGTATTTTGAACCGCAAAGCAGCCTGCTCCTAATCTAAAATGGCAGAATTTCGCCCGATAAAAAAGGGGACAAGTACCCCGTTTGCAGAGATGGGGGGCACGGATACTATTCCGGCCTCCCTCATCGGCATTGTTCCGAAGTTCGAGGTTCCTACCGGGGCGGTGAACGGGTCAAATACCGTGTTCACGTTGTCGGCTACGCCGGTGGCGAATGCGTCTGTCATCATGGTGTTGGACGGTGTGACGCAAACGAACGGCACCGATTACACCGTTTCCGGCACGACCGTAACCTTTACTACTGCCCCGACCACGGGCACGGAGGTTGTCGCAATCTACAACAGCGCGGCAAGTGCCGGTGGGGGTGACTTTTCGAGCAATACGAGTTCGTCGGTAGACGGCGAAGTCG
>Ga0209582_1000250_pt1 | contig 44176 bp, 61 predicted proteins | sample KloWWTmetKNB5Kit_FD_187176 | JGI IMG/M metagenome (GOLD analysis project Ga0209582, IMG submission 187176) | Active sludge microbial communities from Klosterneuburg, Austria, studying microevolution and ecology of nitrifiers - Klosterneuburg... | ecosystem: Engineered > WWTP > Aerobic digester >...
GGATTATCTACCCAATATTATTAATCTTCGCAATAGTGGCATGGGTATCGGCCCGCGTGTTTGCGTCCGAAGGAATGATCCATGAACACAAAGTCGCCCGCCGTTCGCTTGTTGTTGTGCTGCTGTCCGTTGCCGCCGTTGTGCTTATCAACTTAATGCTGTGGGCAATATCTACCGGCGCTGGCCCGCTTCCGCTTACGGTCTTTGGCGGCTTCCTGGCCGGTATTGCCTATTATATTGTTTCGCGCCTTACCCCGAACTTTAGCCCCGCTCGCGGCAATGAACCCGAACGCGGGCGCTTTGGCGGCGGCAATTACCCTCAACTTAACGGATAGGAACATGAAATGGCTTTACTGCTTATTCACATGGTCGCTGCTCCCCTGGCGGCTCCCCCGCTTCAAAATCGGGATAGCGACTAATGTGCCGCAAAGGATAGCGCAAATAGAGTACGAACTATCCCGCGCTTTAGGCCGTCCGGTAATTGTTCGCCGGGCGGCGGCGTTCCCGATCATTGGGGCGGGTTGGTTAGAAAAGCGGCTGCATTGGGTATTCGATTCGGTACGGGCGAAGATGCCCGCCCACGCTGGAAAAACGGAATGGTTCGGGATAAGAAACATTTTGGCGGTTTTTACGCTGTCTTGGCTTTCCCGGAAATTTGGGGTTGATTTTTCGCACTGGCATATTTTGGCAGTGTTCTTTTTGCCGCTCCCTTTGGATGGGTTTATAGTGATTTGCGTAGCGGCTTTCCTGCATTACGCCGTTTTTTGCGGCGTCGCATGGGTTTTTTGTATGGTTTTGATAACAGCACTAAATATTTGAAACGATGCTTACTGAAAAAGAAATAATGCCAGCTGCAAATAGGTATATGGCAGAGATATTTAATAGCGGACAGCGTGACAATTATTTTTGGGCAGATGTTGACTTTGCAAATGGCGCAACATGGGCGCTTGGGCGAATTGACCCGCTTTGCGCGGATGGCGCAAAAATGATTGAGCAATTGCGCGCTGAAAACGAACGCCTTTCGGATGTCATCGCCCGGCTAACTAATCACATCGAAGAAATGCAAAGCGCCCTCGAAAAATGAACGCCCTATCCGACTTCCTACAAATCATCCTTACCCACGCCCCTATCCGGTGGCTTGTCTGCGTCCTGATCTTTGTGGCGTTCCTCCAGGCGCTTCGCCTCATCTCGGCGTCATGGTCGGCAATGATCGCCGTCATCCGGCGGCTGGCCGTGCCGGTGTGGACGTTAGGCTTTTGGATTAAGTCGGCTTTTTTCGGAACGTTGATCTTCCTTTTCTCCCCGCAAATAACCGACGGGCTGCAATGGGCTGAAGATATGGCAAACCCCGTCTATCTGTCCACCACAACAGCCGTAACGCCCGATCACGCCGTCGCCTTGTACGATGCACGGATACGGGAGCACTGCGACAGTTACGAGGCTGCTATTGTGATTCGCAGAACAGCCGAAACGGCGGCAAAGATTAACAGCACCCCGCTTGCAATTTACGAAAGCGCCCTGCTGGAATGCGGCCTTAACCCCTTCCGCGTTCGTGATGATCGGATTGCAGCCGGATGGATTCAATTCACCCGCGTCGGGTGTTCCGGGTTGGGGGTAACGATGCCGCAAGTTATCGCAGCCTGTAATCGGCGGGATGTGGTGTTTATAATGGATTTGACGGAACGGTATTTGATTCGCAAATGGGAACAGGCCGGGAGGCCGGATATGAGAAACACCATAGATTTGTATTTGGCGATATTTTCCCCCGCCAATATTGGCGCTACCCCTGAAAAGGTGATTTATGCCGGGTTTTCCAATCCGGCGTACTATAAGAATAGCGGCTTGGATGGGTGGTGCCGGGATGGGGATAGGATAATGCGCGGGGCGAAGGATGGCCGGATAACGGGGTGGGAAATATGGCTTTGTTTGGAGCGCAAAAAAGGATTACTTCTAAAACAAAAGATATGACAAACAAAGGAAATTGGCCTACCATAACAACACTCGAAGGGCTAACAAGCAATTTTGATGCAAAAATAGAAAAAGGCTTATTGGCCAATGATCTTGAGCCGATAAAATGCGCGTGCGGATCAACTCAATTTAAGGACGTCACAACAAGCCGATTAGACAACTTGGAGTGCGAAAAAGACAGGTATTGCAAAGAATGTAAATTATTTCTTGGCTCGTGGGCCTATGGTTCATGGCTGCCATAATTCAAAATCTAAATTATGAACACTCAAACAGTAACCGTACAAACCGCCCGCCTTTTAGCCGCCGCCGGATTCCCGCAACCAAACCCCGCGCCGGGGCAATGGTGGGGAGCCGGCACGGGGTTTGTATATGTGTATGGCGAAAAGAAAGGAATGTACACTCCGGTTATTCGTCACGCTCCAGGCGTTCGCCCTGTTATTGATGACTATTTTGACGATCTCGATTTTGGCGGGTTGGTGTATCTCCCGACGGTGGGGGATATATTGAGAGAGTTACCGCAGTTTTGTATACTGGAAAGGTGGGATGGAGACGGGTTGTTTTACCTCGAATCCGCAAACGGATACGACCAATTTAAACACGAATCAGCAGCCGAAGCCGCCGCGCTGGCATATTTGGAATTAAACGAAAAAAATACTTAAAAATGGCACTAAGCGCAGATTGCAACCTTAAAGAATCCGATTGGGATTTCGTCAAAACATTGACAAGAGTTGCCCATGTAAACGTATTGACCAAGCAGGTCAGCGCAATATTCAAATCTTCAAACTTTGATTTGGGCACTAATGGCGACAAAAAACTTATTTTTCCCAAAAATTGGAGCCTTCAATATGTCGGAATTTACCCGAGCAAATACGAGGATAAGCACGGCGTTATGATGACCTGGGAGGTGCTCCCATAGCGCCCTATTGCATCTATTAACAACACCGCGTATCTTTGTCAATAGGATTTGTCAAGTTTTCATTTTGGTAATTTGGGGTTTATTCATGCCCGACGCTCGCAAGATGCGCCGGGCTTTTTGTTGGTGTCAACAAAATGCTATTCATCCTCTGCATTTCCTTCGCCGTATCTCGGATAATAGTGGAAAACAATTTGAGTTTCGCGGTCATCCAGGTGCAACCCGTTACGCATTACGCCAACACTCAACCCTAAAGTAAGCGCCGTTTTCATAATGATAGCCCGCGTTGCGCCGTCGGGGCAGGTTATATCCACCGCTCGGCCTTTCAGGTGCATCGAACCCGGCGCGCCGCCGACCCTGCGGTTTTTCTCCGGGCTGCGGTATGAGGATGTGATAGCGAACTGAACGCCGCAAAGGTCGCGGCACGTGTCCAGTTTGAGAAGGAAATCCGGGTGCATTTTGTCGAATACGGGGCGCAAATCTTCCGTAAATTCTGCCGGCTTAAAGTGCTTTAATTCCATGTTTTTAGGTTTGAAAAAACCCCGCCGGACTATCCCGGCAGGGCGCATCTAAAAAACAACAATCCCATGAGGGCGCAAAATGGCTTAGTAGGTCGGTACGCCGGTTCTGGTTGCTACAATTTCCGCAACGCTGGGCCATGCCTCAAAAACGATTTCCTGCCGTTGTGGCGTCTCCCAGGCCGTCCCGTTAAGGATGCCTTTGAGCGGCGCACGATCTTCCAGGCGGAACGTTCCGAAGCCGGTGATTTCGGCCCTGCCGTGACTTACCAGGGCGTCGGCGATAGCCGGGCCTAAGTGTTTCAATGACTCAAGCGCCTCAACGGGCGAAATACCGCTGCGTTCTGCAATGATGAACGCTAAATCTTTACGATCAATTTCCGGGTTTTCCATGTTTCAGTTTTTAGAGGGCGTGATAGGTTCACTGTTAGCGGCCTTGTCAATGAAGTACCGCACAAGCGGCACTAAGACACTGCCGACGGCAACGGACGCGATACCGGCCCAATCACGCGCAAATACAGCGGCCACAAGTTGTTCCGCCGTTCCTGCCGGAATATTGATACCTAATAGGATAGCGCCGGACGCCAAAAAACTGACAATATATACCCAGTTATTTGCATCGGCGATAAAGGCGGAAAATGAAAGTTTCGGCTTCGATTTAATAAAATTGTAAATCGGGCCAATGACCGAAACGACCAGGATGCCAACGACCGCATAAATGCCGGAATTGGTAAACGTGTTGACAATATCCCCGGCAATTGCTTCCGGCGATGACGGGAAATTAATCCCCAAACCTGCGGCGATTGCAAGGAACAAAAGCGTTACTTGAAACCAAAGGTTTTTCGATGACAGGCTGAATGCCTTTTGTGGTTGTGCCATAGTATGTAATGTTTGTTTAACGTTTTTTGTTTTTTGTCTGTGCATACTCCAGCACGGCTACCCGAATAGACAGATCGTACTTGTCGCGTTCGCAGTCCAGCAGTCGGCGATTAGTGGCGTTAAGCGCCGCGCTCCATTCGGAGTTGACGCGCTCTAACTTATTTTCCCACCTCGTCTCCCGCGCTTCGATCTTTACTTCTGTCCTGAGTATCCACCAGGCCATAACAGAGATACCGCCCAATAGTAGCAGTATATCAAACCCCTTGCGGCGGGCCTTGTCGATTGTGGATTGTGCAAGGATTAACAATGCCTTCATAATCTCCTGTTTCATAGCGCGGCGTTTCGCCTATATAGACGAACGCCGTGCCAATTTTCTATTTTTTCGCCTTTTCCGGCGTCGTTTCCGCTGTCATTACCGGCTGCGCTTGCGCGGCTTGTATCGTATCCCTTCCCGCTTTGACTGCTTCCAGGACGGCGGGCATTTCATCGAATTGAATTAACCCCGCCTGGCGGGCGCGCTCAGCGAGTACGAGTAATGTATTGATGTGTGTTGTATTCATAATTATGCGCTTGTAACGGCCTCCCAGGCCGTCGTATAAATGTTTAACTTTCCCGTTGTTGTATTGTAGATTAATAGCCCCGCTACGGCGCTTATGGCGTCGCGTTCTGTGGTCGTCATCCGGGGGAGTAGTACCCCTTTGGTTGTGCTGCTTACTTCGATTGCTGCAACGGCAGAAACGGTTGAGGTGCTGCCGAACATCACGCCGCCTACGATATTACTTGTACTGCTTGCGCCGGTGATGTATAGGGCTTTTGCGTTCGCCGCGTTGGCCGTTATTTCCAGGGCGCGAAAATCCGCTACGGCGGTAAGGGTTTGATTGACGTAGATGCCCCGCGTTATACCGGATGCGCCGCCCGTCTGGTTGAAGGTGCCAGAAAATACAAGTTGGTTATGTATTGCAGTGCCGGAAGTTGGCGCAAATCCATAATTGAAATTCATATAATTTCTTGTACCGCTTGTTTGGGTAAACGTAGCCGCATCGCCAACCACAATGCCGCCCGCAGTGGTTGCGCCGTTAGACGATTGATCCAGGGTCAAATTTGTAGATGCTCCTGTGGATGAAATAGTTATGTTTTGAGATGCGCCGCCAATTACCAGGCCTGTCGCCGGAGTTATGGTTCCGTTTGTGATTAATAATGCGGAAGATGAACCAATACTTAACTGCCCGCTATTAGACCCAGAAACGTTAAAGTTAGCGATTTCAGCCAATGCTCCCGCGTTATTTCCCAATTGAATACTAACCTTAGCCTCACGGCTTGCGTGTGTGGCTGTTGTCCAAACTGCCCCTATTCGGGCCATATCTTGGTTATTGGTCGTACTACTTTCGCCCTGAAATAGGATGCCGCCGCCGAATGATGCCGCCGCCGTGCCGGTGCTGTTGGTTTGGATCGTTAACACATCCTGCACCGTGTTCGTGTTCGCTGTTACATTCGTAATCGTTACTGCCCCGCCCGTGCTTGCTGCGCCGGTTATCGCCATGCGAGTAACGCCTGTTGTTTCAAGGTTCAACGCAAAGGCGTCGTTTGTGCCGATTGTTACCGCCGCGCCGGTTGTGTTGCCGCCGTTAATAATATCCCCGCTACCCGCCGATGGGGTGAAATATTCGAGGGCCGTTGCCCCGGCATTAACCCGTAATTGCTGCAACGCCGTACCCAACGCTGTTAATCCCGTGCCGCCTTTTGCTACGGCTATTTCGGTGCCACTCCAAGCCCCGGCGGCGATTGTTCCGACTGTCGTTATGTTCGTTGTTCCTGCCCACGTAGAAAGGGCAGTGTTTTCTACATTGTTTAAGGAAAGGACTGTTTTCGTTGTCGCTGCGCTCAGCGCCTCCGGCGCTCCGGTTCCGGCGGTATCCCGGCCCAAAAAGGAATCTGTGGCCATGTCGGCCATTTTGGCGAGTGTGACCGCGCTGTTTGCGATTGTCGCGGCAAAACTACCCGTACCGCTGCCTGTTACATCGCCGGTTAATGTAATTGTTTGGTCGCCTGTATTTGTGCCGCTTACTGTTGCGGTAGCCGATGCGGTCAACGTTGCCCCGTCGGCTATTGTCAGCGTTGCGGATGTGGCCGGGGCTGTAATTGCTACCTTATTAACCGACGTTGCCGCAGCAACCCCCAAAATGGGCGTTACTAAAGTGGGTGTCGTTGCCCGAACAGGTGCACCGCTTCCTGTGGCCGTTGTCCATACAGGTAATGCGCTTGCGCCGCCGCCTACCAGTATTTCCGTAGTTGCCCCGGCGGCGAGCGTTTGATGCGCGCCGGTGGCTGTTGTTCCTGCGGCAAGTAGGCCGTATGCTGTTGTACTTGTTGCCCTGCCTGTGCCGCCCTGCGCAACCGTCACGGCGGTATCGCTCGTTAATACCGTGCTGGATGCGTTCGGAAAAGTAAATGTTTTAGCGCTCGTTGCCGGGCCGGTGACAGTGAAAAATGCGTTGGCCGTTCCGCCGTTGGCTGTTGGCAGTATGCCGGTTACGCCTGTGGTAAGCGGCAACCCTGTGGCATTCGTTAGGGTGCCGGATGATGGCGTACCAAGCGCCGGTGTTACCAGGGTGGGGGATGTTGCGAACACTAAAGCGCCGCTTCCGGTTTCATCCGAAATTACCCCCGCCAATTGGCTGCTTGTCGTTGCGGCAAATTGCGAAAGCGGATTTGCTGTAAGCGCATCGCCACTCCCTGCGGGCGTTGCCCATGTCCCATCGCCCCGCCAAAAAGTAGACCCGCTTGCGCCGCTGCCTCCGGCAAGGTTAGCAACAGGCAGATTGCCGGTTACGTCGGTTGCCAAATCAATCGCTCCCCGCGTGATCGTTTGCCCGGAGATAGTAATGTAGTCAGGCGTGCCGGCAAGGGTTACGTCGCCTGTGTTCGTGCCGAATGTATTCCCCACAACGGTTAATTGCGCGTCCGTAACATACCGCTTGTTGCTACTGTCGGCAATATCCGCCGTCGTGGCGTCTGCCCCGGCAGTAACCAAGCCTTTCGCGTCGTAGGTTACTTTAGTCTTTGTCGCGCCGGTTATTGCGGCGTTTTCGTCAACCTTGCCGTCTAAGGCCGTTTGTAGGCCCGTAACGTCGCCTATCGCGTGGGTGTGCGATGTAGCGGCCTTGCCGTCAATCGCTGTTTGCAGTCCCGTTACATCGCCTATCGCGTGCGTGTGTACGGCTGCGGCGAAATCGCCGGTCGCGGAAGTGGCAGCGGTGCCAAGGCCCAATGTCGTGCGGGCTGCGCTTGCGTCGGCATCGTCAATTAGGTTACGCCCGAACGTGGTAAGGTCTGCGAGCGCCGCCGTGCCTGAGCCGGTGAAATACGGAGCCTTGTCGGCTGCGCTTGTAAGCCCGGCGATTGCGGTTAGTTCCGCGTCGAGGGGTTGTTTGTTGTCGAGCGCCGTGTCCAAGTCGGTTTGGTCGGATAAGGTGCCGGTAATGCTGCCCCACGTCGCGCCGCCGCCTCCTGCGGTGTCGCTCCATTCGATGTCATAATCAGTGTTGCTACTTTTTATAATCCCCTGGCCGGTTGTTCCTCCGGCGGGAATAAGCCTGCCCACGTCAACGGTAGCGCCGCCGCGAACGGTTATTTTAGCCACTACGGCTCCGATTTTTACAGTTACATTGCTCATAATACAACGATGCAGCCTTTTAGGAATGGATATTCAACCGCCGAAACAGTGACGGTCATTTCATACTTATTTGATCCGTTCATTGCGGCGGTTAATACCTCGGAAAGGGTTATATTAATTGTGCTACCTGAAACGCTTATCCCGTCGCCAACGGTAAGCGTATCAACCGCGTCACCATCGAAAGTTGTGATAACCATTTCAACGCCCCATGAGGTTACGGTGATAGCCGCCCCGGCTTCGTCTTCAATGTCCAGGTTTACGAGGTAAGCAAACCCGCTTTCTATGTTTTTGAAATCCATCCGAGGGACCGCAAAATCTACCGTAGCGCTATTTGTAGCCATTTTAAGGTATATTTTTTTAATGAAAACAGCCCGCCCGAATCATTGCGGGCGGGCTGTCTATTTTCTGCTTTTTCGCGTCATTACGCCGGTGTCGGGATAAAGGCCGAAGTCGCCATTGTCGGCATGGTGTCTGTCCAAACGAGGGAAATTTCGATAGTCCGCAAGGCGGTTTTTTCCTTCGGGATGATGAACCGCGCCCGCATCGTTGCGGCAAATCCTGCGTCACCGCCGAAAAGGTAGCCGTCGTTGTACATCCAACACTTAAAAAGTTGGCCGTTGGCGGCAACCAGGGAAGACGCAAACGAGTAGTTCGTTGCGCTCGTATCATCAACCGTAAAATTGACGGTAAACTTTGCCGGGCTGTAAACCTCGCGGTCGAGGGATGCCGGGATGGTGGTTTGTTCCGGCTCCACCAATTCGCCTTTGCCGTATAAGTACCGGATTGCAGCGGCTACGTTGGAAGCGGAAAGGGTTGTCGAGTTGGAAAGCCGGGTTTCCCATTCGGCGTCGTCGGTGGCGTCTGCCAATTCGTCAACAGTGGAGTGACGGGTAAAATAAATGCGGGAAATTTCCCCGAATACGCCATTAACCGCGCATTCATCCGCACTTGCGGCGGGCAATATGGTGGTGCAAACTGCCATTTTCTACGTGTTTTTGTGTTTGTTTGTTTGTGGTACAAAGTTACCGGCAACACAAAAACCAACCTGTGACACGGCGTCAATTAGCAACAGCGCTTAATTATGTAATCCAAGGAGTGCGAATACACAAATTCAATCCTACCCATACACCCATTCAACCATTCAGGGTCTGATATTTCAATATTGGTTATGTTGTACTGGTCGCCAAATTGGTCAGTCAATAGGACGGTATTGCATAACGGGATAAGGGCGAAGGCTTCGGATATGTATTCGGGTATCACAACCCTGAACCGGCTGCGGCGGGTAACTTTCTGGAAAACCGGGTCAATCTCTTTGTCGCCGTCTTCCTGGCCGTCTTCGTCGTACAAGTAGGACGGCTCGCCAACGTCGGAAAGTAGGTACAATTTGTTCACGATATTAGCCAGGTCATACCGCACATTCCCCTGCCCACACGTAGTGTCATACCATTCCAATTTGATGCGATTGCATTCGCTTGCCGGGTTGGCGGTTTCCACATCTTCAAAATAGAACCACTCCGAATAATGGCGAATAGCGCCTCCGCCGCTTCCGACAGTAACACGAAAATAAAACGGACCGCCCTCGTACACATCTACCCACTCCCGAAAGGTGATCGGCCCGCCCACCTCGGCAGAACTTACGTTTGCGTCCGGGTCAATTACCGCGCCGCCATTGTAGGCGTACCAGGTTAACAGCCCTTCGGTAGCGGTGTCAAAGGTTATATCCGAAGTCACATCGATATTGTCCGCCTCCAGGTCGTAAGGAATTAACAGCACTTCGGTAACGCCTGCGTTTGAGGTCGCAACCTCGCAAAACGGCGGGAGCGTCGTGTACGGCGTCACGTTTTTGAACATATTTATATTGCCCTCGCAATAGCGCGCCCGGCCCGCCTGTTTGGCAGTGGATGTGTGTAATCTTAAAGAGGTTGGCGGTAGTACATTCAGTGCCATAATTTAGTATTTGAGTTTGAGGGTTACGTGTTCACGCAGTACGTTCGATTCGGCGGTATCTACGTCGGCTTCACCCATATCTGTGGTGATCGTATCGGCGGCGTCGAAATCATCCTCACAGCACAGCCGGGCAATAATGGCCGGCGCTTTGCGCTGTTTTCTGAAGGTTAGCGCCGTTGTTGGGGTGCCGTTGATTGTTAGGCTTTCGGACGCCTTACGGTGTAGGTGCAGGTTTTCGTGGAGGTAAGGCCATGAAAGTGGCAGGTTGTCGTCGGTTATGTAGTTTGTGCCGCCGCTGTCAAAGGTTGAAATAAGAACAAACCCCGAATCGGCAACCACTTCCTTTTGGTAGATGTCGGAAATAAAGCCCACATCGAAAGAAAACAGTTTCAGCCGGTATTCCCTTGGGTCTTCGCCGCATTCGTATTGAATGTGCTGCGATTGAAACGCCGTGCTGCACTCCTGGTCGGCGTAGAAATATTGCTCCTCCTTCGGTTGGTCGGAATAGTCGTTTTCATACACGTTTTTTAATGAGCGCCCGGTCAGGTCCAGCCCGGCAACGGCGGCAAAGTAGGAAGCGTGTTCTAAGCGGAAAGTTGCGCCTTCGATTTTGTAATACACGTTGAAGGCTATGCGTAGGTCATCCAACAGGTCTTTGAGTTTCAGATTCCACACGGTGGAAAGCGCCGGGTTGGAGTTGTACGGGCGTTTGATGTCGCTTTTTTGGTGGAATGTCAGCGATTGCAGATAGGTTTCTGCATACGTGTATGCGGCATTACTTGGATTGGTGGCATCTGCGTTAACGTCGAAAAAGTTGGAGACGAGCGTTAAGCCGCACCCTAATCCGGTTTCGATCATTTCGGTTATCACATCGGCGAACCATCGCCCGGTGGAATATTTGAAAAAAACATTGCTATTGTTTGGGCAGCGGAAATAGGTAGATGAGGTTGGGCAGTTGTTTTCCAATAGCGTCCAATCCGAAAGCGAATCCCCTGGCGGCGAGGGTGTGCCGCCCGAACACGTACCAGGGAAGGTAAGCCGGTCGTAACATACCACCCGCTCCCATACCGTATCTCCCTCCTCATTCGTGTACTGGTTGCAAACATCGCTTTCCGGCTCTGCGCACCATTCCGCCAAGTCGGGCGGCTCCGGTGTCGCCTCGGTTTCGCAGTCGATCAACGACACACTTTTGTAGCATTCCAGGTTATAAAATCCATTGTACCCCCGCGCCTCAACCAGGTCGAGCGCAAACACGTTTTGTTCCTCTTTTTGCGCTACCAAAAAGCATTTGTATTCATCATTCGGGATACACTTAACCCGAATAAAGCATTGATCTTTGTTGATTGTCGCGTCTTGCAACGTAAAAACGCCCTCCCAAAATGCTACATAAGAGCCTCCGGTACATTGGCGCTCAATGGTTAGCGTGACCTCCTCACAAATCGTTTCTTCCAGGGCAATCAGGGTAGTATAGTCGGCCCCTTTGAAGGTTACGGCGTTGCGGATAGACCGGCGAAAATACACCTGCTCCCGTTCGGGCGAATCCTCAAACAGCCCGTCAAAGGTAGGTGTCACGGTTTGCAGCGTGATTGTCGCGGATTCTATTTTGTATCGTAATGCTACTGCCATACGGTGCGCTTTTTGTTGCCCCTCGTTTCAATACGCACCCCTCCGGCGTGTTGTACGGTGCCGGTTTCTTTTTTCAGTTGCCCGACCATTTCCCGCAAATTGCGGTTTGCCTCTTTTAGTTGCTTCACCTCCTCCATGCTTTGTTTTGCCGCCGTTGCGGTCGTTGATGACGAACCGGCCCCCGCTGCGGCGTAATTCAGCGACGGACCCGGAATACCTTTTGCCTCAGCAAGTTTCGATACTTCGGCAACCATGCCGGGAACGTCGTTTCGGTTCACCGCTTTGAGTAGCCCGAAGTGTTGCCGGGTCATTTTCTTGTTTACAATCGAAATCCTTTTTCCGTCGGAAGTCATAAACTCGCCGCCCTCTACTTCGATACCAACACCGCCCCCGGCGTGTGACGGGCCGCTTACGATACTATCCCCGGAAACGGACGCCTCACCACCTTCGCCGTAACTGCCTGAAATGGCAGCCGCCCGCGCTTTGAATGATGCGATAAATCCGAACATTGCAGCGATTTGAGCAACCGCCAACGCGATGCCCACAAAAGGAATAGATGCGTAAGCGGAAAATATCTGCGGGATTGACGCGGCAATACTTGAAATCTGTGTCGCAACATCTACCGCTAACTGTGCCCTTTGCGCCCGGCGTTTTTCATTCAGCGCTTTTTGTTGTGCCGCTTTTGAATCCTCCAGGTCTTTGCGGCGTGCGTCGACGTTGTTGGCAAAACCAAGTTGGGCAAGTTCGATTTCTCTTTCCAGCGCGTCCTCAGCCGTTTGCACGTTGTCCTGTGCTATTTGGTAGTTTGCCTCCGCTGCCGCTACCCTGGCATCCGTGATCTGTTGCAGGCTGTCAACTACTTTGCGGGCGGCTTCCTCTACCAGTTTGCCTTCTTCGCTATCAGGGTCTAACCCGATCAATGAAAGCAGGGAAAACGGTTTCTTTTTCCCGCCATCGCCGGTTTCGATGGATACGTCAATGTTTGAAATTTTCTGCTGAATGAGCGCTATTTGCGCCTCAATCTCTTTTACCCGTTCGGCGTCGCCTTCTTTGGTGGTGGCAAGTAGTCCCTTTTGAAACTCCAATTCCGCAACCAGGCGCGCCCGTTGTATTTGCAAATCAAACTCCTGCTGTGTCTTTTGTAGTTCCTTTTCGCTTGCGCCTTGGTCTTTCAGGCGAAGGATAACGCCTTTGGATTTTTCTTCGGCAAGGTCAATGTACACATCGGTGTACTTTTTCGCGTCGCGCACATCCGCCTCCCGGCGTTCGCGGTCGCCTTCAATGGCCTTTTGTTCCTGTGCTGTCTGGGCTTCCAGAGCATTGATTTCAACCGAAAGCGCATCGGCGAAGATACCGGCAAGATTGTCGGCGTGTTCTTTTTCGGCCTTTTCAATCAGCCCTTTCAATTCTGCCCGGCCTTTGAAATACTTGCGCAGTTCTTTGAGTAGCGCGTCATACCGCAATTGTTCGGCGGCCACCTCTTTGGCGGTGCCTTCTTCGGTTAACTCAAAGCGAAGTTTAGCGCGTTCTAATTCGGCTTTTTCAAACTCCTCGGCGGCTTTTTTCGCGTCAACGTTCTTTTTCTTATTCAGTTCGGCCCGTCGTTTCGCAGCTGCGGATTCCAGGGCTTCGCGTTCGGCGTTGCCCGCTTTGGCGATGTCGAAAATGGTTTTGGCGGTCGTTACTTCGCCGGTAATTAATTGCTCGGCGAATAAATCCGCTTCGGCTTGCCGCTGTTTGGCTTGCGCTGCGGCAAACTCGCCACCGCCTAATCCGATAGCGCCCAAAGGATCATTTAAGAATTTAAGCGACGGTTTAAGGAAGTTTTCAGCCAACGCATTGCCAACACTGCGAAGGCCTGCGGTGAATTTATTGGTTAGTTTATCCCATTGCCCGCCCAACGTTTCGCTTTGCGCCTCCACTTGGCCGAAGAACTTGCCTCCCTCGGCGGTCAGGTTGAAAAACGCCAATTGCAGTTCTTCAAAACTGATTTTACCCGCGCTTGCCAGTTTCTTTACTTGGTCGTTAGAAACGCCCATCTGTTTGGCGAACTCCTGAATGATCGGGATACCGGCTTCGACAAGTTGGTTGATGTCTTCGGCGTACAATACGCCTGCCGTCCTGGCCTTGCCGTAGATGATCGAAAGTTCCCCGAAATTCTTGCCCGTTGCCGCTGATATGTCAGCGATGCGGGACATTACCGGCACGAGGTTATCCGCACTTTCTCCGAACGCCAACAAGGCTTTGCCCGCGCTGAAAACTTGGTCAGTAGGCAGGAATTTTTCAGCCGCAAAGCGGGATAGTTGTGCAAGCGTTTTGTCCGCCGCTTCGGCGCTACCAAGGAATGATTCAAATGATTTTTGCGCCTTTTCGTATTCAACCGCCATGATAACGGCAGAAGATGTCAGTTTCACCACTAAGGCGATAGCGCCCGTAATGATAGACGCCTTTGAGATGGCCCCAAACAGGTTTTCAAATACCTCCCGGCCTGCGCCTGCCGACTTATTCGTTTTGTCGAGCGTTGCCCCTACCGCCTTTGCGGTCTGCTCATACTTCCTTAATCCCGCTTCACCTTGTGCGACCGCCTTACTGTACCCGGAGATGGCGCGGGGGTCATACGCGCCGCGTAGCGCGGTTTTGAGCGTCGCTACTGACTTTTGCAGTTCGGCGTATTCCTTTTGCAGTTGGTCCAGGGCTTTGGCCTCTTGGAGTGCCGCGTCGCCCGATTCGTCGAACCGCTTTTTGGACGCATCGGCGTAGCCCTTCTCTTTCGTCGCTGCGGCCTGTGCTGCGGCGTCCGCTTTCTTGATTCCTTCCAGGTAGCCGGAAGCGTCAAGAATGAGTTTAGTTGTTACGTCTTGCGTTAAGTCAGCCATTATTTTTTTTCAGTTTGCATTACTTCCAGTAAGGCGAAAAATTCAAACACATCCATCCGGGAAATATCGCTGTGCCTTACCCCCTCTTTAATCAGCGTCCGCTTTAGCCCCATCCACTCCTTGCCGTGCTTCGTGATCTGGTTAACCACCGACTGCGGCCCGCTTAGTTCATTTCCGCCGTTTCCGGGCTTACCTCGAAAGAATCCAGGAAACCGGGCAGCAAGGCGACCTTGTACTCCTCCAATGAACTCAGGGCCAGCGCGAAAAAATCCTGCACATCGTATTCTTTCCAATCGCTTATTTTTTCGTTTGCTTCGGCCTCTGTCCAGGTTGTCAAATCCTCGTCTTCGCCCGATATGAACAGGGTGCAAAGCATAAGCATTTGATGTTTGCGCCCGTCGGTGATTGCCGCCGTAGAGTTTAGCAGGTTATGAACCGAGACGGCGGCGTCGGCAAACTTGCCTTTATTCAATAGGTCGTACACCTTCGCCAATTCGCGGTACATATTTCCCGGCCCCCGGCCAAACATTATTTCGATATTCAGCCGCTCCATTATCTCATACCTCGGCTCCGAAAGGCTGTTATGAATCAAATACTTTTTGCCGCTTGCGCCGGTGATCGAATTCCCCGTAAAGTCTATTCTTTTCAGTTCCATTACATTCGCTTTTTTGCTGCTTTCGGTTTCTTCGCGGGTGCCGGTTTCTTTTTCGGCTCCTTTTCTTCCTTCCCTTTCGGATGCTTTGTTTCGCTGTGCCACTCCTTTTTTTTCATTGTCTTGTCGTTTTTTCGATGATGATAGTGCAAAAGATTGTCCACCCAACGAACAAACCCCATTCGGTAATCAATTCGCTCAGGCGGTTATTCCAGTAGGCGAATGACCAAAAGGCAATTTGCCCGGCAAAGCATTTTTCACATAGCCCCAACGGTTTGCCAATCCATCGCGGCAAACGCTCTAAGGCTTGTGCGAAGGGACTGAATATCATTCCCGGCTCCGTAAGCGGTACGCATACTACCCAGGCCAACACAGCCAATAACAGGCCGAAATACAGCCACAGAAACGGCAGAAACGGCGGGGCGCTTAACATGGCGGGTCGGTTTGGTTAACCGCGTCCGCGCATGACGGCACAACGGAATACTGAATACGGAGAAGGATAGACGCGAAGTCAAACGGGTATAAAAACTGCTGATTTTCGCGGTCGTCGAAGGTGTACCGGCCAAAGACGATACTTTGCACCTGAGGCTCAAAGCCTGCTATTGATACCTGAATGGATTTGCAAATAGTCAGGTTTGCGGGGCGTTCGGTGATCGTTCCGATAATCTTTGCCATTGCGGTACTCACATCGGCGTCAATCCTTTGCAGGTTCGCCCACAATACCAACCGAACCGACGTAACACAGTCAATCCGGGCAAGGGAAGATGTCGAAGCGGTAGCCGTGCTAACCTCCTCAAAATACACAATCGCCGAATCGTTGCTATCCGGGATCATCCACCCCGGCGCGGCGGTGCCGCTTCCGACAACCTTTGCCGCCGGAAGTGTTCGTGTCACGCCGTTGTCGTTGATGCGAACCGCCCGCGTTATGCCGCCCGTCCGGCTTACCCAGGGCAGCGCGGCTACCTCGGCGGCAATGCCGTTGATTATTTCTTCGATCATCCTTTCAATGTTTTTTCGATTAACTCCCCAATGACTTGCCCAACCGCGTCCAGTTCTTCACTGCTCGCTTCAATCACGCTGCGGCCTTCCTGTGTTGATGTCCATTTCAATTTGTCCTGCCCGGCTTTTGTGTTTGCCCCTATGTAGGCAGTTGCCACAGGCCCGGATATGGTGGACCCAACCACGCCGACGGCGCGCCACATTTCGCCGGTGAACTCGAAATTCTTATTTGAACCGTCGAGGTTGTTTAATTCCCGGAAACCGGAATAAGACAACTTTTCGCCCTTCTTTGCCAATGCCGAAACGGCGGTATCTGCGCTACTTGTCCGGGATTTGCCCCGGTAGAACCAGGCCGGAACGGGTGTTTTTGAGTAGGGCGTGAAATTGCCGCCGCTGGCTGTTTGTTTGTTGTTGACCACGCGCAACGAAATCAAAGACGAAAGATCGTTTGCCCCTGTAACGGCGATGCGTTGCAGGTTGGCAAGTAGCCGACGTTCGGCCTCTTGTAGTCTTCCGTGAATGTCGTTGAATGCGCTCACTATTTTACCGCCTTTTTGAAATTTGAAAGCGCCTTTTTATTGGAAACCGTTTTCCCTCCAACAGACGCGGGCTGAACCGATATTTTACCGCTCGGCGATTCTATCCGTATCATCTCTTTGCTGCTATAAACCGCCCGCGATATTCTGTGCCCGGAAATGATTTCCTTACTCTTTGGCGGGCTTGCGGGCTTGTTTTTTCTTGTCCCGTCATCATCCATTTGGGCGAATGCGGCCTTTTTTGCGGCCTTTGGCAATGATTTGAAAGATTTTTTCTGTGCCATAGTTTTATCGTTTTTGGTATAATCGGTGGGGCAGCATTACGCCGCCCCAACCGGCAAATACCAACTAAAAATGTCAGGTTAGGATGGATTGAACCTTCATACCGGCCACAGGCCGGCAGGTGACACAATCCGAATCATTATAGTTTGCATTTTGGGCGATAAATTGTACCATTTCATTGTACCGCATATCCCATTCTTTGCGGGCGTTGCCCAGGGCTTCGCGGTTCACCTGCTGCGAGCGATTAAGCGCCGTAGAAAGTAGTACCTGTTGCGCCATAATGGAAGCGGCCCGGTAGCGAATCGCCCAGGCTGCCGACTTCGCAAGCGGGTCGCTGTCGAAGTCCAAGCCGTCACCGTCGCAAAGGACGGCGGAGGGGTTGCAGTAAAGTTCACAGTTGAGAAACAGCCCGTAAATGTGGTTGCTGTTGAATGTCGTTGCTTCGTCGAAGTCGGTCAGTGTGTCGCCTTCCCATCCGGCAACCATCATCCAATTAGCCCATGAATTGCCCCCGGTATAGCGCGGGTTTTGGTCGTCGTAATGGTTGTAAAGAAGGGAGAAAGGCGTTTTCAGGCCACCACAGCCGCAATTAATACGGTTCCTGCGGGGTAGATTGGATTGGTTGACCGTGTAAACAAGAAAGTAGTCTGTCGTTGTGCTGTACGGGTCGAAAAGTGGCAGGTCAATAACCGTGTTTAACGTCGTTTCGTCTTTCGTCGCTGCGGTCGTGTCCAATGTTACCGGCCCGGCCACAATCTCGTTGCGGTTATTGTAGACCGTTACGGCAACGGTGCCGGTTGCGCTGAAAATAGTACCGATTTTTTTGATTCTCAAAACCCCGCTTTTCACGCGGGCGCATCGAATACGGATACCGGCGTAAGTAGCCGAAGTTGTAACCGTTTCGCGGTGGTATGTTTCGCCGATAACGCCTTTGAATGTTTCCCGTTTGAGTTTGCCGTGCTGCTTCATTAGCGCGTCGGTATCGGAAAGGAAGGCGTGAATACCTTGCGTTTTCGCCCGGTCCATCATTGTCCAAATCGAAGTTCCGGAACAATCATCATACCCGCCCAGGGCGTTAAGCGGCTCCAATTCGTCCAAAAAAAGGCCGCTGTCGGAGGTGTTGTAAGCGGCGGGCGCATCGAAGCAACCGCACTCTTTTTGGCTTAACCCTATTGCGGTCTGGTAGCAGGCTACATTCATAGTTGGTTATTGAAAAAACGGGCGGCGGTATTAATCGCCGCCCGTTGTATGAAGTGTTTGATGCAAAATGGCTTTAGTTCGGCAGTTTCTTACTCAGCCAGGACAGGCGGTAAGAGCTGCTTTGCGTGCCCGTGCCGTCCACAATAATCCGGTACCTCTGCCCGTAAGTCTCTGCCAGCGTCAATAATTCGGCAGTAGCGGTAGTGGCGGATGTAGTGGCGACCGTTACCCATTCCGTATGCGTGTTGGTTGAGTTAACCACAGTGGTTTGAATCGAAACGGCGAGATTGGTGGTGCCGGAGATATTGGTCCGGGTAATCATCAGCGCGCCGGTGTACCGGCTCTGCATGGTGAACGGCACGGTTAACGTGTCATTGGCTGCGTTACTGATTGTGTCCAAATCCCATGTTTTCGACAGGACGTTAGGCGCTGCGGCAAATTCCGCCTTACTTTCCGGCTTCCCGGCGAAGGTCAAAAAGCCAACCAAAAGCAGGAGGCCCGCTAAAAAGATATAATTTCTCATTGTATGTTCTGTGTGTTGTGTGATCGGTTTAGGTTTTCGAGAATTGCAGGATACCCGTGCGGGTGCTGTCGCATCCGGTGGGGTTGAGGAAGTATTCGTAATTCGCGGTCAACTTGTACGAAACAACCATATCATCGGAGGTACAAGTTTCAAACTCGTGTACGTCGTAGAACACGCCGGGCAGGTTGCGGGATGCCATTTTGTAGACGCGGTGCGCGCCGCCAAATTCAGCCGGGGTGGTGTCGAAATAGTTGGCGGTAGCCAATACCGTAGAACTACGGTCTATCAAAAACGATTGATCGGAAACCGACGAGGCCGAACTTCCGACCGGATCCCAAAACGTCGGCAGAACGCCGTAAAGGTTGTTTTCGCCTTTTCCGTTGTCGTTCGGCGCGTATTGCGCGGCCTTATAACGCTCGCTCCACAGGTTCAAACCGTGCAACATATAGGCGTTTGTCATCCGCGAAAATTCGGCGGAAAGGATAAACTGCGGCATCAAATCCACTGTCCAATCGGCGGCAGAAATTTCCCAAACGTCCGAACCGTTGACAGCGCCGTAAGGGTTAGCCGTGTACTCGTGCGCGCCGTTGTTGGCTTGCAGGAACGTGTAGCCTTGCGCGGCAAGGTATTCGTCCAGGACTTTCATTGCGGCAAGAAAGCCCGTTGCAATGGTCTGGTTCAACGTGTGCGCCTCCGGGGTGGTGCGGTGAACCTTCCAGGACGTTTTGAAAGACGCCTCGCGGGTGTTGGAGATGTTGTACGTTTGGCTGCCGTCGGTCAGCGTCACGCTTGCGGCGGCACATTCGTCGGTTGCGGCTTCCGTTACAACGTCGCAGGCATTCAGCCAGTGAATACGAACGGTGCGGTCTTTGGCGTTGGAATTGCTGCCCTGAATGGTGGGCGTGACCGTTGCGGTCTGGTTTTGCAGGATGATGCGGGCCGCGTCGGCCTTCGCAACAAACTGCGATTTTTGCGCGGCATCTGCCCACGCTACATCAATACTCCGGTAAACTTCCGGCAAGGTCGCTGAAAAAGCCATTGTGTTTGTTTGTGTAGGTTAATGATAACCCTACTAATTAGAATCGCTCTGCGCTTTCCAGGCTTCGTACATCGCCGTCTTTGCCGCCGGGTCATTACTTTCAGCATACGCTTTCAAGTATTCCGCTTCGGTTTTGAACGTCGTTGTAGCGGGCTTGGTGCCGTTCTGGTTTCCCGCGTTTCCTTTCGGGTCTTGCTTGTAAAAGTCGAAGCGTTTAGCGGCCTCGTCTTTTACAAATTGATCGAAGGAAATGGCGTGTCCGTGCGCGTTTTCAATCCGCTTGCCGTCGCGTAAAACAACGATTTCCCCGTTGGCGTCCTCAAATTCGAGGGCATCAAACAGGCGTTGGAAATCTTCGCGGCGGGTAGCGGCAACAGCCGGATTTTCACCCAAAACAGGCTTAAGGCTGTCCAAAACTTCCATTGCTTTGGATTTCACCTTGCCTGTTATTTGCGTCCGGTGCCATGTCTTTTCAACCTCTCCAATCTTCGCCTCATATTCGGCTTTGATCTTTTCGGCTTCGGCCCGGCTTTGCTTTTCTAATTGCAGGTAGAGCGGGTGCGTTTTCACCTTGTCGTCATCCAGCGGCTTGCCCGCCTTCTTGCCTACAATGGAGCGTACAAGGTCTAAGCCCTGTTCTTCGCCGTCGTGGCCGAACTCACTACGTAAGGACTTTTCCAGGTCGCTCAATGCTTCCTGTTTGCCCTTTTTGTAGAAATTCTCCTGAATGCTTTTTGTGTCGGGCTTCAATTTCTTAACCCGTTCGGCATCCATCGAAAGAAGGTTGTCAAGTGCGCTGTCTGCGATTTCATCCGTGAAGTCGCCGCCTTCGCTCTTTTTAAGTAGCAGTTCTTTTACTGCTGCTTCGTCCATGTTATACGTTTTGGACAGTAACGCGGTAAGTAGTTCTAACATAGTTGGTCGCGTGTAACGAGCGCCCCCGCTTTTGTCGCCCTTTACGCGGGCGGTTCGCTGCTTTCCGGGGTGATCTCCGGGGCAATATCTTTGGCCGGTTTAGCCGGCTTTACTTTTACAACTTCCCAGGCTGGGTTTCCCTCAATCAATTCAACCTGCCAATCGGCAACCTCATACGTTTTCCCTGTTTGAATGTGCTTTATTTGCGGCATGGCGTTTCTTTTTGTTGGTAGTCATGGTTACGCGTTCGGGCATTTCAGCCGGTACGGCGGGCGCTTGTATCTCCTTCGGCGTTTCCACCTGCACCAATTCCCAACCATATTTGTCTTTCGGCATTTCGGCCCACAGTTTCACCGTGAAGGCTCGTTTTCTACCGTTTCGTGTCGCTGTAACCATTGAAAATATCTCTTTCGTTAAGGTACTCGTGAAGCATCCGGTAATATTCCCGGCGCAAACATTCGGTGTCGGCATCTGGAAGAAACGCGGCGGAATAAGATTCGATGCAAAGCCCGATACTCAACTCCGGGTGAATCTTCTGTTGCCCTTGTACATAGAAAAACATCGCCGTGTGGGCTGCGTTTCGCAGTACAATTCTGTGCAGAATGTTTGGCGCTTTCACGCCTTTATCGGCAAAGTTCCGGCCTGTTTTGCGCGTAATCTGTGACACTGTGTCAATCATTTTTTAGTTGGTGTTGGTTATCAAATCCGGGGGGATTTCTTTTTCTTCTTTCCTTTCGGCGGGGGGATTGGCGTTGTTTCCGGCTCTGCTGTTTTGAGTACCGGCGCTGCGGCTTCGCGGGATGTGCCGCCGGATAGGTTGGCTGTGCTGCCGGGCAGGCGAACCACTACCGACCTATCCAGGCTCATATAGTTGCCCTCGCTGTTGCGGTATAGTCCCACCTGCGAGCCTTGCGAAGGGTAGGCGTTCAATATCATCACATCGCCGAAAAGATCGGCGTTGCGCGCTGCCTGGCCGGCGACGGTGTACCGAAGCCGCCCGCTTGCGTTGACAATGAAAGAAACGTCGCTTATGGCTCCGCTTTGGCGGATAGTCCACCCAGGCGACAGGAATTTCAGTACGTGCAATTTTTGCACAGTGTCAATTGGCGAAACGCCCGACGCGGCTAACACGGCGTTTGATTCGCGGATAAGCCCGGCTAATTGCCGTTTGAAGTTCGACACGGTTTGCGCATCGCGGGCCATGCTGGCGGCCTGTGATACGATGCGCTCAATCTGGTTTTGCACCAGGCGGGCAGTGTCGCCTATCAATGTCTTTTGGTAGGTTTCTTCGTCATTTAGGTACACCACGCGGCGAACAGAAAAGAAAGAACCGTTTGCACTTTCGATGTACGAGGTGTCGGTTTTGGTTTCGCGCTGAGCGAACAACGACAAGGGCAAAAGCAGAAAATATAGTAGGTGTTTCATATTAATAGCCAAAGCAGGTTATATAAATGACGTATGCGGTGGATGCGGTCAATGTGCCGCGTGTTGTGAGTGTTACGCTGTTGTTTCCGGTTCCTGATATATAGATGTCGGCGATTTCGTCGAGGCAGTCGGTATCTCCGCAGGTTATTGTGGCAATAACCCCATTGGGGTAAAATTTTGGCAGCGTTGCGGTGAAAATTGCGGCGTTTGTCGTCGGGCTTGTTCCTGTGGTGAAAAATAAAACAAACCCATTCGCCCCGCCCTGGCATAGGTCATTAACCGGCCCCGTGCCGGCGGCTGAAGCAAAAGCGATAGTGGGCGCATTGGCAACCATGCCAAACCCCTGCCCAAGGCTTACCCCGTCGTCTCTTACGTTTAGGTTATCCTGGCCGCCCGAACCTTCGACAAGTAGCGCCGTTGTGCTGGATGTTGTGCCGGTGCCGACCACGTTAAGCGGCGCTTGCGGGGCGTTCGTGCGGATACCCACCCGGTTATCATCCCGAACGACTAAGGTGCCGGTTGTGGTGGTGCCGCCGGAAGGCGTGACCATAAGGCCGTATGTGCCGGAGGTTGCGCCCGCGCCGTTGATTGTTAAGGAAGCGTCTAAGGTGGTGGCGGTTATTCCCACCCTGGCATCATCCCGGACTTGGAAAATAGATTGTTTGTTTCCATCCCAAACCCTTAGCCCCCAACTTGCGGAGGTTTGGGTGCGCCCAACCACGGAAAGCCGGATCGTTGTATCTGCTGTAGTAAATGATGATCCCGTTACCAGTACGTTATTTTGGAAATTGTGGTCGTATGCTGAAGGAACGGAAAAAATAAAGCGCCCGGCGGCGTTGTTCGTGATATAAAACTGCGAAGTAGAAGAAAAAATAGCCTGGTCTTTGTACAAGGATAGCGGCGTCCTTGCTGAATACCCGGTTGTTTGCAACTTGAAAACATACGCCTGCCCCTCCGGCGATGCACCCCCATTGCTAAACCCGTCTAAAGTCATCCACCCGTATTGCGTGAACGGGCCGGTTTGCGTGCTTTTAAATCGTAGCCAGCCGGGGTCTTGATCGGTCGTGCCGTCGCTTTCGATTTGTATGCCGTCTGTTGTCGTGTTTGTTTTTACCGTGACTTTATTATCAGGCACGTTTGTATTTACGCCAAGGCGGTTTGTGGTGGCGTTGTAAAACAGTGAATCTTCCCCCGTTATCGTGTTGCTGTCCGACCAAAACGCCACCTGCCCGGCTGCGCCCGTACCGTCTACGGTGCCGCTTGCTGTTGCGCTTAACGTGTCATTGCTGAATGATAGCCCGGTGCCTAATTTCACCCGCGACAAATCGCCGTCGGCGTCGGCGCCTACTAATCCCGTCGGGTTGTCGGTTGTAAGGTCAGAAATACGCACCTCGCCGGTAACGTCGAGCGTTCGCGCCGGGGTGGATGTGCTACCTATGCGGGTGTTACCGACAAGGTTATTAACCATTGTCGCGCCGGTTTGGTAGATTGCTTTACCGTTCGCGCCGTTTGCGGCGATTTCCAGCGCCCGAAAGTCGGCGACAGATGTAAGGGTTTGATTAAGGTAGATGCCTCTCGTTATACCGCTCGCGGTGCCACTTTGGGCAAATGTGCCCTCGAGTGAAAGTTGATTTAATACTCCATTCCCGGAAGATGGGATGAACCCCAACCGAAACCGCGCCCCGTTTCTGGTTCCAGATGTCCCCGAAAATGAATCCCCGTTATAGAAGTCTATCCCGCCGGTTGCGTTGCTTGCCCTGATTAGTATTGCCGATGAACTTGTTGATGAACTAAGAACAGTAACCGTGCCCGTGCTTCCCCCCAATGTTGCCGCGCTTGAGGAGTTCCCAAACGTAAACCCCGCTGCCGTTGTTATGGCTGTATTGGTGATACTAACCGGGGTGGATGAGCCAATTCCAAGCGCGTCCGTAGTCGCGTTGTAGGTAAATGCGGTTTCGCCGGTGATTGTAGATGCGCCGTTCCAAAATGTCACCTGTCCCGAAACGCCGCTACCCGTCACGCCTGAATCATCGGCTGCCGCCCATTGGGTGCCATTCCATTTAAGCGCCTGGCCGGAGGTTGCGCCGTGTTGGCCTAAATCCAGGACAGACACTCCGCCGTTAATGATCTTTGTTGAATCAATTGCGTTTGCGGCTACCTTAATCGTGGTTATTGCCGACGTGTCAACCGTCCAAACGGTTGCGCCGCTTGTTACGTCAATATCCCCCTTGTCGCCGTCGGTTACACCTCCCGAAATGGCCTCCCATTTCATGCCTGTCGGCTCGCCGCTGTCGGCTGTTAAGACTGTCCCGTCTACCCCTATCCCTAACCTGATTGCCGCATCGCTGCCGGTGGCAGCCGCCAAATCGCCCTTGGTATTCCAAATGGTATCAGTCGCCACTACCGTGCCGCCCCCGCCGCTTGTTGCGTCTGTCGCTGGCCCCCAACGGCTATTTGCTGCGCTCCATTTCCATATTTGGCCGTCGGTCGGTGCTGTGGTAAGGGCCGAACGACCGCCGATGTGGCGGTCAGCGTATGACTTAACGGCGTAGGTGGTGGCAAGTTTCCGGTTGGAGGCAGACAAAAAACTGCTATCCGTGCTAATACTGTCAACAATCGCTTTCAGCCGGAAACTGTCCTTTGCAAACACATAGCCGAACTGCCCGACGTTTTGCGAGACGGCAAAAGCGGGCAGGAAAAATATAAGTAGTATTGTGTTTCTCATTCGTGCCGTGTCTGTTCTTGGCCCGAATGGTTAACTAATTTACTTCTTCTCCGAAAGGATTAAAATAACGCCCGCTAAAATCGTTCCTAATCCCATACCGCAAAGCAGCGAGGCAAAGAACGGCGGAGCAAAGCCGCAAGATCGGCGCGCCCCGATTACGCCAAACCAAACGGTGGAAAGCAACCAGGAAAAAACAAGGTAAAAAGCGATACTATCCATTTTGCAGTTGATTTATTGCGCTAAAACATCAAAGACAATGTACCCCTCAATCAATGCCGACGGAGTAAAATAAAACGTCGGGTCTTCGTAGTAACTTATAAACGTCCAAACCCAAGCCTCCCCCGACCTGATCGGCTCATTATCTACAATTTCCGTGCCGCCCGGTGTGGTGCCTATGCTCACGGTTCGGGCGCTGCCGGACTTAATCACGAAAGACTGCGTAAGCAGGTCGCCCGCTATCGCCTGCCCTTCGCCGGGCGTGTCAATGCTGAATCGAATGGAACGCCGGGAGGTGTACGCAAAAATGGCCGTTCCGGTATCGGCGGAGGCATACGGCGAACGCACGGCAACCAGGTTGTCAGACAGACAGTTCCGGCTTTCCACCGTCCACCCGTCGCCCGCGTCCATCGCGTCGTATTGCGCGCACGTTAATTCGCGGGTAATGCCGTTTTTTGTTGCGATTACTCCCATTTATTTCGCGTCTGTTCTGCCTAATTTAACCGCCATTGGCGCGCTGATATACTTAATAAAGTGCCGGCAGTTCCACCTGCCCCGGTCAATTAGCGGGCTGTATGGCTCCGGCCTTTTCTTGCCGATCAAATCCGGGTCGGTCGGCCAATCGCTTTCTGCTTCCTCCGTGGAAAATACCTTTCCGGCTTTTTTGCGGCAAAATTTGCGGGTCGTTTTGATGATCGAACCCGTATAAATAAACCACTGCAAACCTAATGCCGCTGCAAACTCCTTATTCTTAACCTCATGCACTTGGTTAAACGTGTCGTATGCGTACTGCCTGAAATACCGCACTAATTCGCCGTCTACGTCCTTATTTCCGACTACCTTAACCTTTAGCCCTTCGGTAAAGTCTTTTAGGCTTGCGCCCGTCGTGATGGCGTTTAGTACAAAGTTTTTCAGCCTATCCCGGACTTCTAAGGTCTGCCCCAGGCGGTAAAGATAACCGTCTTTTACAATGCGTTTGCCGTCCAATCCTAAACGCGCCTCAATCGCCGCGTTACTTTCCGCCACCCTGGCCACCACGTTTTCCGGGAACTCCATTTCGGTATAATACGCGCCAGTCATTTCGATAATGTCCAGGTATTCGCCGGAGAGTGGCCGTAATGAACCGGCCACAAACTCCGAACGATAGGCCAAGAACAGATTTTCTAACTCGGAAACCAGAACGAGGTTTCGCGGGCTTACGATTATTTTACCATCGGCGTCTACTTTTAGCCGCCCGACAAACTTTTCTAAAATCAACCTCAACAACTCCTTTTCCATCGCTTTCGCGTCACCGTCTAACCTGTCAACAGCCTGATTTATCCGGCGCTCTAAGCGTTCGGACAACTCTCCGATTTTCCCGGATAGTTCGCGCGCGGTTAGGTCGTTGATGTTTGGCATTATACTTTAGGTGGTTCAGGAAATAACATCCAATGTGTTACCCAATCAATTAACTCCTGTTCCGCCCCGTCATAACCGCACTCCTCCAGGTAAAAGCCAGCGGGGTCGCCTTCGCCCATCTCCTGGTAGTAAGTCGCTGGCATAACATTATGCCCCGGCCCCCAAACCAAAACATCGGCGAGGCCGTCCGGCAGTTCGTGTTCTACCCGTGTCCAATAATACTGCTTTGCCATATTAATTCCCGCTAAATTCCGGCGCTTGCCGGTTGGTTATACTTTCAATAATCTTCGAAACTTCGGCGTCGATCAACTCCTTTTGCTTTGATGCTGCGAAGTCGTAAAACATCGGGTTTTCAAGTGCAAGCCGGTCGAAGATGTCGCCCATATTGGCGTAAAGGATTTTCTTTTCATACGGCACTAAATCGGAATTGACAAAGGTTATTACCATTTCAACCGGCATGCCCGCGAACGGGTTGAACCGATCTTTAACCCGCTGCATAGTCAACGCCTGCGGGTCTTCCGCCAACATCAAACCCATAATTTCGCTTTCGATCTGTGACGTAATACCCGGCCCGGCATTGGCCCGACGGGCCGCTTCCAGGTCGCCGATTAGGTCGTTCATCCCTTTGAGTTTGAAGTCCTTACTAAACCTGATTTTGGCCGTCAACCCTTTGTCGCGGTCTGCGAACTTCGCCGATATGGTAACGATGTCAGCCCATACCCTTGCGAATTGTTGCGCGAACGGGTAAAGGGTGTCATACACGTTTTGCAGGTCAATGTTTTTGCCTGTTGCTGTGCTGGCGATTTCCTGGCGGCTGAAAATATCGGTGTTGAAGATGATTTGAACGCATTGCGCCGCAAGTTTGTCGATATAGCCGTCAATCCAGGCCAACAACTCAACCGGGGGTGCTTTGTAAACAAGAATGTCATTCAGGTTAACCATGTCCGCCGGGTTACGGGGCATTTCTAAGGTTAGTTCTTCCTGTGCGGACGTTGGCCGCTGTTTCTCGCCACTACCGTGACAGCTACCGCACGGCTCGCCGCTGTCGGTGTAGCCGTGAATGCAGCCCCTTGCCTGGCAAGGTTCGGCGTAGCGTAGCGTCATCGGGTAGGCGCTAAGCGCCATAGTCAAATCGTGTTCGCTGTTGACCTTCACCGATTTGAGCAAATGACCAACGGCATCCGCAAAAATGCTTTTCATCATCGGCTGCTGCGGTGTTTTGGCTGCGGTGTAGCCGTCACGCGAATAACCGGCGCGAATGGCCGGCACTTGCCCGGCTTTGTGCGGTAGCGCCTCTGTGACGCTGTAAAACACGTTGTTTACTTTTAGGTAATACACCCCGTCCGGGCCGGGGTTACTGTACTCTAACTCCATGAGGCCGACAGGCGGCAAAACCTTGTCGGGAATTTGCTGAATAATGACGGTTTGGTCTTTCATATAAACCGTGTAACGGTCATACATTGCCGCCTCCGGGTCAACGCTGTCAGCGGAAACTTTGCTTTTGGCTATCAGGTATTCCAGTACGTTGTTTTGGTATAGGTAATCAACCGCGCCCTCGCTGGAAACCTCGAAGGGGTACGGCTGCGCAAGTTGGCGCGCCGGGTCAAAGGCACCAAACTCAACCACCACAAAAGCGTTCGGGTCGGTTTCGTTCATTTCGATTAACCGGGTGGCTAAGTAATCTTCCAACCCCTGGCTACCATTGAAGCGGCCTAACAGCCCTTCTAATTCTTGGCGGCGCTTGTCGTCGTTATTGTCGTACTGCAAAAGCCGGACGTAGTTAGCGCGTGGAACTTTGTAATAAGCCGCGACACAACGCGACACAACGGACGGGGTAATGTGCTGGGTGATCTTAACGCGCTGCGCAAAGGCTTCGGCAGATTCCCGGCGGGCGTACTGCTTTAGCAGTTTTTCCATGCCTTCGCCGGTCGATAGGGTTGTCCACAGGTTGGACTTCTCAACCGTCCGGCTGTACCAGTGATGGCGTGCGCCTCTTATGACGAACGCCGCGCGGCGCATTATTTCTAATTTATCCATTATTTCCGGCTTAGATAGTTGGTATTTGCCGGTTGATTAAGTTTTACATATATGCTCAAAAAACTCCTCAAAATTAAGGTTTTCTTTCGGGGTTTCTTCAATTTTTATGATGTTCAATTGATTCCTGATATATTGCTCCGCTCGTTCCCTATCCGGGGCGCTTACCCGGACTTTCAGCCGCTTGCCGAATATGCCAAAATAAACCATGTATTCGTTCATCTTCCTTGCAAAAATAGTTCCCATTCGGTTTTTAACACGCCAACCAGGAAATACTCGAAACAGTCTCCCAAGTGGCCGTTCGGTTGGTATGTCGCGCCGGTGCGCGGGTCGCGTTCGGTGTTCTTTAGTTTTCCGCCGTTGGCGTCTGTCTTACACCTGGTTAAGTCGGAAATGAAGTTATGACACCCCGGATCAATAACCACCTCAACCCCCTGAATTTGCCCGGCCAAAATCTTGTTCGTGAAATCGCGCCGCTTGGTTAACGGCGGGTTACTGAATGCGGTGCGGTCGGAGGCCGACACTACCCATTTTTGCAACTTCCGGTGAACGATCTGGTAATCATTTTCATCTGTCCTGGTGGACCGGCTTCGCCCGCTGGCATCGCCGTAGTAAAACACTGCCTGCGTGTTATGGCCGTGCCGGTTGGTGAACTCCTGGCAAACGTGTTCGGTTGTGTTTTGCGGCGGCGGCAACGTTATTTCATCGAAGAAAATAAGCAGCTTAACGCCGTCTGTCGTGTCTATCTGCGCGCAAAGGCAACTATTGTAGGGAATTACGTTTTGGTCAAAAGAAAGGTGAACAGCGGGCAATGTAGACGAAATACGGCAGGGCGAAATATTTCGCTTTCTGTCGAACCCGGTATAAAACTCCCCTCCGGTGGGCGGTTCGGCATCCCAATCGCCGCCAAGTAGCCGCGCCAAGTCATATTCATTCAGGGTATTTTCTAACTGCTTACCGTACACCCGCCGAAATTCGGCGTCTGGGTTGTCAGTTAGCAGGGCTTGTATTACTGCCTGGTGAGGCCGCAAAGTAGCCGGATTGCCCTTTTGGTCTTTAATATAATTCCACTTTACCCAATTAGATGCCGGGTTGCCGGTTATCAGTATCTTAGGCTCCGCTACTCTTAGCCGGTCCAGGCGGTAGCGGATACGGCTGGAAAAGATTTGGAATGCCTTTTCGGTGATCTCTGTAACCTCATCAATGAAGGCATCGGTAATTTCGAGAGAACCCAGGCTTTTAAAATCCGGGTCGGAGGGGTATTCAAACAGGTCAATGCAAATAATCTCCGAACCGTTTGAAAATTTGTAGATGTTACTTTGCGCATCGAAGTGCATGGTAACGCCCGCCGGGTTAAACTGCCCGTACTCATCCCAAATGTCATTAAACGTTTTTAGGGTGGTGCGTTTTAGGTTCTTTAACTCGCTCCTCCCGATTGCGCCCCGCGTTCCGGGATACGCCACCCGGCGGAAGATTTGCCACAAACAACCAAACCACGACTTGCCACCGCCTGCGGCACCGCCATACAGCACTTCGGTAACCGTCGGCGAATGTTCTAACAGTTTCCAGGCGATGCGCTGTTTTGCGGATAGCGCCGTTTTGGCAATGTCATTCGGTGTCACTCCCATCTACGTCGATAACCCAGGTTTTAATGTTTATTGGCCCCTTGTCCGGGCCGCTATGCTCAACGGCTTGTTTTGGCTTGCCGTAGGCACGATCTAAAACGGCTATTTGAGCCTGAACATTTCCTTTCTTCGCGGTTTCAATCAACTTCTTTAGTACCTCTTTGGCCTCGTTTTTCGCGTCCGGGTCGTCCGGGTCGCTGCCCAAAACTTCGGCAAGCAAGATGTCCAGGTCAGGCAGTTTTTTAGGCCGCCCGCCGTTAGGTAGTGGCGGGTCGCCCTTTTCTTGCGCCATCAAGGTGCCGCCGTTTCTGCCTTTTCTTTTAACTGCCATTTACACAGTTTTTACACAGTTTGCCCCTCGGCTTTCGCAACCTTCAGCGGGTCGTACTCAAAGAAGTTAGATTCAAAGTCGAACAGACTGGTTACAATCGTTTTGGGCGCGCCTGAATTGCCGCCCGCCAATTCCAGCGTGAGGATGTCGTTTTTGTCATCGTGCGGGATACCCTGCCGGTGCGCGCCGCTTGGGGCGTGATAAACGACTTTGTAGACACCTTCTAAAAGGCGGTGTTTGTAAATGGGTTTTGCTTTCGGTTGTGGTCGTGCCATGTTATTTGCTGTTATCTATTACCTGGCTCAATCCCCATGCGAGCAATACGAAAATAAGGAGCAGGTAAAGCATATTTACTTTTTGAATTTGTGGCCGTACTTCCACACGAACCCGGCGCAAAGCAGGCCAAACATTACAATCATTACTATTCCGGTTGTGGTACTCATACGGAAAAAACCGGGCCTATGTGCGTTCCGGTGCCACAAATGTAACGGATTATTTGGAAAAACAAAAACCCGGCTGCCGCAGGCGGGGCGGCGGGGAGTACAATGATTTCGGTCATGGTGTTAGATTTTTTCGATTAACACTTGGGTGAACCATTGCAAAAACTCGTCGGTACTGCGCGCTTCGAAATACAATCCTTTGGCGCGCTCTATTTCAAACTTGCGATGTAATTGCTCCTGGCTGATTTTATCGCGGCCCGCCTTAACTTCGATCCCAGCGAACCGGCCCCGCAAAACGGCGAAGATGTCAGGCAGGCCTGGTTCGGTATTGGCTTTGCGGAATATCTGCTTTGCCTCATCCCATATCCCGGTATTGTTCACCCGGTAGGCAACGCAGCCGGGCTGCATATTGATTGCCCGGATAATGTTCGCCGTCATACGGTTGGCGGTTTCGCCTTTCGGCCTGGTTGCGGCTTTCTTGTCCAGGCGTTTGCTTTGCAGGGTGGTTAGTTCGGCAGATGTCCAGCGTGCCATATCATTACTGGTTTGCGTCAAAAAATGCTTTTGAAAAACCTTTTGGGGTTGCGCTTCTGGCATTTGCCCTGTCTTTGTACGGGCCTTTTAATCCCAGGAAGGCATCTAAACTGTCTATGCCGGATTGCCGCCGATGCTCTTTTTTGGGCAGGCTGAATTTTCGGACAAGGAACGGGTTAAACTCTCCGTACAAAACCGTGTACTTGGTGTATGCGTCGCCAAACTCGAACGGCTGAAACGACAACAAGCGGTATTTTTTTAGTTCAGGCACTTGCTTGTCAATTCTGCCGGCAGGGTTTTCAAAAAACCAGAATTTTAACCCTGGCCGGAAATAGTCAACTATTTCGAGCGCCTTACGGGTAAGTGTATTGTAGTACGCCGTTTCTCCGCTTGCGTCTTTTTGCGCCCAAAAGGTATTTCCTGCTTTTGTGTATGCTGTACACGGCGGGAACGCAATAATTCCCCTGAAATAATCCGGCGGATATTGCCGGTAGTCCCATTCCAGAATGTCAATACCGGCCTGAATGTCTACTTGTACCACATTCCACCCGGCCTCCCGGTACGGCTGCGAACCGTTGCCGGTTATCTCAAAAAGCGCCAAAAGGTTTTTCATGCCGTCTCGCTTTGCATTATCACATCTTCCGTGATAACGGATTTTAAAATAATGTTTTCAACGACGCGCCCGTTCATGGCGTCGCTGCGGCCTTGTTGGTAGGCTTGCTCCAGGGCAGAGCGTACAAACTGCCGGTTGTGGTCGGAAAATCCGGCGTCTAACATTCGCTGCATTTGGCGGCGCATATGGTTTTCGATTAGGCGGTCGGTGTGGATGATGGTTAGCATATCAAAATGGTGCGTCATACCCGCCCCTCGGAACCGGCGATGTGGCCGGGCCGGGTTGGGATTGGTTAGGAAATTGTGTGGAACCCGAAAATAAATCCTCATCGTAAAACCCAAACACCTCGTTAAACCGGCATTTAACCAAACCCGGCCCGCTATCCCGGCCTTTAGCCCGGTAGATGTCGGCGTAGTTTTCAGGATAAGGCAGTGCATTTTCATCGTTTTCGATCTGGTAATACCCTGGCCGGTAAAGCAACAAAACCGTGCTGGCGTCCTGTTCAATATCGCCACTCCCCCGGATGTCTGCCATAGATGGCCGTTTGTCGGCGCTCTTTTCGGCTTCGCGGTTTATCTGTGCCAAAACGATGATCGGAATTTTCAGGTCGTTGGCAAGTTGCCGAAGTTCGGCGCTTATTTCGGCTAATTCGTCAACCCGGTTGCCTCGGAAACTGCCCTCCCGGATTTTCTGCAAATAGTCCACCACTGCCAGTTGGCAGCCGCGCTCGTAGTAATCGCGCCGGATCGTATTCAGTACGGCGTTTAGGTTGCGCTGCGGTGTGTAAGATTCGATGTTGCACTTTTTTACCCATTCCCAACCTTCCATCATTTTGCCGACTTGCACCTGAGTAATGCCGGGGTATTGCGGTTGCCATTTTACGCCGGTGTGCATTTGCCAAATTCGGCGCTGTACGTTCTTCGGCGTGTTTTCCAGGTTGATATAACAGGATGGTACATTATCTTTCGCGCATTGGTAGTTGCAGTTCAGGGCGAAGTAACTTTTCCCCATCCCGGTACGGGCCGCGACTACTGCATACTCTCCCGGCTCAAAGTAGGGTATTGATTGCCGCAATGATTCCAGCGGCGGGCGAACCGCGTACACGGTAGGCTTGCAGTCAATCGCGTTAATCAGTTCCCGCTCAAAATCGCCCTTGCCGTCATTGATAATAACTTTTGCGGTTAACCCTTTTTCCTTCCTGAACTTGTCGGTATTGATTCTAATTTCTTCGCTGCTGCTGCCGTTGCCTATTTGCGCCCGTACCAGGTCGGCGGCTTGTATCTCTACCCATTGGCCGTATATGTGTTCAAACATCGCCCATGCGGTCATGGTGTCCAGTTCGCTGTCTGCCTGCGCCCAATTAAGCAGGGCTGTTACATCCTGGCCCGTTGCCATGCTTATACTCTGCGGCGAATAGTGGCCGGTAGCGCGGAATTGCTTTTGTGCTTCTGCCAGCACTTCACCGAAATAATCGCCGCCGCACATAGCCGGGGTTAAATGCTCATCAATCGCCCGGAAGTTATACGGCTCCCCTAATACCCGGCAGGCGAGCGATTGTAACGCCCTTTGGTATTTGTCGAACACTTCGGTTTGTCCGATTACCGGGTTTTGTGTGTATGGTTTAAACGGCGCTCCCATTTTCGATAAGTTGTTGCAGTTCTTTAATTCGGGCTTCCGTTGCTTTTACTTCGGCCTCCCATTTCGGCATGATTCGCGCCCAGGCGGCGGCTTGTAGGCTGTTTAGTTGGTTGAGGTAGGCAATGATGCGCCGTAGTTCTGGGTGGTGTTTGGCGTGTATGGCGTGAAACATTAGCGGGGCGAAGTCCAAGAATTGCGGCGATACGCCGCGCATCAAAACCAGTTCGTCGTCTGTCAGCCGGTTAATGTCCAGGGTGAAGTTTTCTGTTTCGTTGCGGTATGCGGCCAAAACAAACATCCAGTAGTCCGCTTTAGCGATGTCGGAAATATGTTTAGGCTCCATAAGTAGGTATGTTTTTAGGTAGGCTTTGGCGGGTGGGCGTTGCTGCCGGTTGCTGGGCGGTGCGCTTCATCATCGGCTCCTCCTTAATCCATCGGCGAAGCCGGGCGTTTATCTTGCCAAACGTGCGTTTGTTCCATCCTTCGCCAATTGCCCAATCGCAAAAATTAGAAACAACCTCTTTCGTTTTTTCGGCGGGCCAATTTGCCGCCGGGGTGCCGTCTTTTAATGCCGACCATTCGTTCGGAAGTTGGCGGTATAGTTCGCGCAACTCGTTTTCAAGTTCCATCGGCGTGCCTGCTTTTGGCAGGTCGTTCCATCCGATACTTGGAAGAGGGGCCGCGCGGAATTGGGGTGATGGCCTTTGGTCTGATTCGGTATTTAAGGGGGAGCAATTTTCACTTTTGGCGTGTGCGCGCCCCCTCTCATTTTTATTATTGTATTTATCTTGTATTTCGGGTGAACGGGGTTCACTACCCCCGTGAACGGGGTTCACTACTACCCGTGAACGGGGTTCACTACCCCCGTGAACGGGGTTCACTACCTCACCAACATAAAAAGCATCTGTTTTCACCCTCATTTTGCTTCTAAAACCCGGCGTCCGGCTTACTTCCAGGTACCCCAATCCCTCCAATTTTTTCACATAATGCGTTACATTCGTAACATCGCAGTGCAGCCATTCGGCGAAGTGTTCTCGGCTCGCGTCGCACCATCCTGTTTTCATTGAAAGAGATGCGACCTCTCCCAAAAGCATTTTTTCGGCTGGCAATAATTTGGATGTCCAAATGTGGGCGGGAATAAATACGCCTGTAAATTCGCGTTTCATAAATCATTTAATTTGCCCCGCCCCCTTCGGGACAGGTGTGGTGAACAATAAGCCAATTAAAGAGGGGGGTATTAAAAGAACTACCGGGCAAGTTGGGCAATATCGGCTTTAAATGCCTGAATTTCTACACTTGAAAAACGGCCCCAAATATCCATACCTGCGGCGTCTGAAATACTGGTAATGCGAACGCGCATATCTACCCGCGTGTACCTAATTACGATTCGTTGCCCGGTGTTTTGATCTGTTGTTTGAAATACGCCAATCATTGTTTGCCAAAATAATAAGCCCTTTGAAATTTGAGCGAGGGGCTTGGATACCCGGCAACGGTTCGACCACCGTCTCTCGCTCAAACTGCAAAGGGCAGTAAGAGAAAACATACTCTTTGCCAGGTCGATGGCTATTTGTTGTGCGCCGGGTTTCCAATCCGGCGGCAATCTTGCTTGCGGGTACAAAGTAGGCTACTTTTCCCCGGATAACCAAATTTTTTTAAAGGTTTAATTTCGCCTGTTCCCCCTGCCCCTCCGGCGATTGGTACAACACCAATGCCCAGCCCTGTACAAACTGCCCGCCTTTGCCGCTTAACGGGTCAAACACCCGGTTTTTGAGTAACTCCATGCGGTAGCGTTTTCCGTCCAATAAAAACCCCTCCGGGTACTTTTCGGCCAAGTCGTTAAACCGCGCCGATACGCTGCTTTTTTCGATCTCAACGCCGGGGAATTTCTTTTTCAGGATGTCCTTAACTTTCGAAATATAGGCCGGTTGGCCGTGCCGGGTTAATTCCAGGATTTCACGCGCTACTATTTCGCGGGATTCGCTTAACTGCGGGGCGTTAGTCCGGTAGGCGTGGATACTGGTTGCTGCTACTGCGGTTTTCATATCCCCAAGGCTTTTTTCGCGATATTCCGCATGGTGATATTTTGTTGTGCAGGCGGCATTCCTGCCGGTACGGCGGCTATTTCCTGCAAGGCTTTTTCAAGCGATGAATAGCGGCCGATAAGGCGGTCAATGTCGATTTTGACGACCTGCATTTCTTTGGATACGTTGCTCATTTTGATTTCCTGTTTTCAGTGTGATAAATAGCCGCCACAACGACGGCGCAAAAAAATGCTATTCCCATTTTACATTTTGTTTCGTTCCTTCCAGTGTAGCACCCCCGGAACCATGTTATAAAAATTAACTACCTGGCCGGGTGTTTCGATTTCCAGGTACATACTTGCCCCACAGCAATTAAAGAGCGTTACCGTCGCCCCTGAGCGCGTTACGCCGATCCATTCCCCGCTGTCGCCCTGTATCCAGGTTTGTACCGAGATCGGCGGCCCCGGTGGCGTATCCGCGTTGAGCGGTACACATTCCACCCCTGCGGCGTTCACGCGGATATTATACCCGGTATGAATGAGTAGAACTGTGTCGGGCAGCGCGGCCCGGATTTGGAACAGCGATTTAAATTCGATGTCTGGCGACTTTTGCCCGTGCGCTACCGTTGCCGCGCACATAGCGACGGCGAAAATAGCGATGAGCGCAAGGGCGAATAAGCAGCCCCGCATCGTTGTGCGGACATTGGAGAAGTCCGGCCCCTCTTCATCCGTGTCGTGAAAATCTTGTATCATTTTTCCGTGTTTTGATTTTGATACTATTTTTTTGATTTGCCCGGCTGGCCTTGTTTGTTGGCCGGTTTGCGGCTGGTGGATACCTGCGCCGCGTTTGCCGATAATTGATGCGCGTCGTTTCATGGTGGATGGTTTTAATTTCCCGCCCGTCTTTGCAGATGGGGCGGGCATAGGTTAAACCAAGTGAAAAAGTCTTTGCGTCGGGGGTGCCGGAATCGAGCCGGCGTTTCAGGCATTCTAACTACGGTTTTCAATCGTAGGCTTGTCCTGTGTTCTGCCGTTGAACTATTCCCCCGTAAAACCGCCCACCGTTGCGGCTGGCGGCATCATTCCAAAAACCAAATTTGTCTCGGTAGCACTTTTGCTCCCGTATAATCCCATGATAGATTCTACTGCGGAAGGGGAATTGAAACCCCTAACATTTCGGCGGCAAACTGGCAGCACCTCTCTATGTACTCCCCAAATTCAACCGTTTTCAGCTTCGCCGTACTTCCGGCGTACTCATACAAAACTTCGCCTGTGCTTTCGTCTATTCTTTGCTCCCTTAGAAATCGCCATTTCAAAAATTCGTGTACTTGGTCGGGCGTTACCGTGTCCCCCATTTCTTTCATCCCTGATCTTATCATCTCAACCACTACTCCCCAATAGTATCTGTTTTGCGGGTCGCTGCGGTGTTTCCGTTTGCGGCGGAAAGTGACTTCTATTTCCTTCCCTGAAAACTCAATCACTTCCCGCCGAATCTTCGCCCCTGGCAACTTTAGGGTGCCGTCCTGTTGTACGCTTCCGTAATATGTCAGGGTGATGTCGGACATTTTAGAAGGGCAGATCGTCGCTTGGCGGTTCATGGTTGGCCGTTACTGCGGTGTTAACCGGCGGCGCTGGCGCTTTGTATTCCGCTTGCGGCGTATGGGTGCCGGTTGGCGATGGAAGCGGAACGCGCGGCGGTGCTGCTATCGGGTCTTTCATCAACTTCGGAACTACCCATGTTTGCACCTGCTCATACAACCACTCCGCAACAGGCAACCAGTTATACTCGGTTTTGCCTTTCCATTCCCGCGTATCGGGCTGCGGCATGCCGGCCAAATGCGGGGCGCTGAATGACGCCTCTAATTTGTTCGGGCCGGAATAGGTGCTAAGGAATAACCCGCCCTTACTGGTTGCCGTCGCTTGGCTTTCAACCGGCGAGATGCGAACCTTTTGGTTCGGGTCGAAATTCTTATCCAGGATGCGCTTCATAAAGTCGGTGGCATATCGGTTGTCAATCTGCCCCACCTCTACCCGGTACTGTTCTTCGGCGTCAATAAAATGCAATACAAGCCATGCCTCCGGTTCCTGTGTTTTGAAATTCGTCTTTACTTCGCGGTCAATCGCTATCAAATAGCCGTCAATCGCTTGGAAAAGTTCGTAGTACTTCGGGCTGCCGTCGTTGCCGGTGCGCGTCTCAAATTTGCGCTTCCCTTGGTCGGAAGGAAGTTGTTGGAGCCACTCGAAAAAGTAGGAGCGTCCTTTAGTTGGAGTTTGGCCGTTTTCGCGGCTGATTCCAAATTTGCGGCCATAATTGCCGCCGGTTGTGGTCATTGTCGCCATTGTGAAAATAGTTAAGAGTTGAAATAATCACCCATCATTTCGGGCTTGGTTTGCTTGTAGTATTCGTTGTGAAGCCGGATGTTTTCGGCTTCCGCAAGTTTGGAAGAGCGCACTTGCTTTGTTATGCGGATGCGTTTTGGCGGGTTTGGTATCTGTGTTGGATTTGTCATGGTGGTGGTTATTGTGCCGCGTCGGCGGCTTCGTTAACTTCTTGACTAAGTTGCGCCGCTTTGCGGAGCATGGCCGCGTATTGGCGGCGTTCTTCGCGCTTATGGTTAACGATCTCTACCGATGCCGTAATGACGGCGGTAATGATCGGAAGCGGCCTCCCGGCTTTCCAGCACTGGCTAACATACTGCTTTGTATATCCGGTGCGCTTGGCCGCCAGCGTGAAAGCGCCAGCGGCGGGCGTGTATTCTTTAGCGTTGCTCATAAATGCGGTTTATAATTGCCTGCCTTAATTCTTTCGGAATTTCGTCTACCTTAATAACCATAAGGCCGTCAAGTGAAACGCTGTTTATTTCCGGCCATTCCTGCCGGGTATCGTATTCGGTGAACCATTCAAAACACACTTCTAAGAAGTGCGTTTGTTCATCGTTCAGCGGGTAAATTATCTTTTCCATTTATTTCCTTTTTTGTTGACACAAAGATTGACTTTCTTGTTTACACTTCCAAATTTATTTTCACCTATTTTCAAAAATACCCAAAACAAGGTACTTAAAAAGCAATACATATATAGGCGTCTGGCACGGTATTTGGCTCGAATAAAAAAAACCAACCAACGCTAAAGCGTAGTACCCGGCTCTCCGCCGGGAAAGTTGAGGGATGAAATTAAAATACCCGGTCTGCAAACGAGCAGGCCGGGTGTTTTTTTGTCTTTTCGTCTATTTTCTTCCGTTCGTCGATAAAAAACGCACATTCGTCGATAGACACTTGCGCGGTCAAACAATCTTGCGCATCTTTGTTCTGTCAATAAGACGTAACGCAATAAACAAAACAAGATGACAACCTACAATGTATCCGCCGCAAAATCAGACCTCTCTGCCCTCAAAACAAAACACATTAACGCATCCGACAAATACTACCAAAATGGCGAAGTAGACGCCAAAGAAATGGATGACCTTGCCAAACAAATAATGACCATGAAAGACGCTATTGCAATAATTGAGGGCGATGAGGATTATACCGCAATGTCTGAAAACGATATTGCAAGCGCAAAGAGCGTAGCGGCTAAATATGCTGCCAAATGAGGCGCGCCGTACACGACCCAGACGGACACCGCAGACGCGGCCTATGGATAAAACTTGTTTTCATACGGCGTCTTTGGTTTTGGAAAAATACGTAAGGGCATAGCCCATTCCACTATAAGAAGGATAACGCCGGGTATTTCGGCAACCTGGCCCAGGGAGGGCGAAAAATGAAACGAAAAATGGTTAATATCTTACCATCGATCTCGGAGGTTCTTATCAACGAAAGTTGGACGCCAATTATTTCGGTTTCCATGCACGATGTGTATGGGTTTACATTGTACGGAACTGGATGGCCCGCCGGGTTTTCTCTGGGAAAGTTTTCCCACTTCAAAAACGGCGCCGGGGAAATTATGAAAAACCCGTATTTCGGGAAAAAACTGTGACGGCATGGTAAACTACTACCTCTCCCGCTCTCGCCCCTCCCACCGCTGGACACTGTGCCAGCGGCCATTTTCAAACGGCGAAACGCTTGGCCCTTTTACCGATTACCAAGCGGCGAAAGCGTTACACACAAACCTTAACGCCGGCATCCCGCCCCGCCCGAAGAAACCCGGCGGCGGACGCGCCCAAAAGCCGCACGTGCGGCACAACCTGACCATCCGCGCCGATCTTTCGGAAAGGCTCGTTAAGACTGCCGAAAAAGACGGAACTACCGTTACGGCGGTGGTGGAGGGATTGATTGAATTTTGTCTTTAACTGAGGCTTCGACGACTGTGCGACCGTTTAGCGAGCATGGAAGTTGAAGCGGGTTAGCGGTATTTTTTACTCACAATAAAATCTTTATACATGGGAACCAAGATAGTCGGATCAAGCATTAGTGTCGAATACAGCACTCCACTTAAAATAGTGGAGCCACTGATATGCGAGTTCGGCTTAACGAAAGATGTCTGCGCAAGTGCATTAAACCATAAGTTGTCAGATTATTGGACAAAGGAAGATAATGCCCTTTCGATGGATTGGGAGGGTAACTGCTGGATGAATCCTCCATTTAGCCGAGACTTGAATAAGTGGGTAAAGAAAGCGTGTAACGATGCCGGAAGACTTGGAGGAACGAAAGTTTGTTTAATTCCAGTAAGAAGTAATACAAAATGGTGGGCGGAAGTTTGTGTCAAATCAGAAATTCGATTTATCAATGGCGAAGTAAATTTTAACGACGAAGAACGAGGTCTTTGGCTGCCGATGTGCATTATCATTTTCGGCGAAAAGGCAAAGATCGGCACGTTCTCTATTTTAAATTACCGCTAACTCAAAGTTTCACGCCCCGGCGCGCATAGCGCCGATGGCCGGGAAACGACAGTTAGACGAAAAAAGCCTCGGCACTACGCCGGGGCTTTTTTGTTTGCGGTGGTGGCAAATGTTATTCAATCATACGCGACAAAGTCGCCCATATAATTACAGGTTATGTGCATCCACTTCCCGCACTGGCATTTGTGGCGCATCGAAAAGCCCTTTACTTTCTCCCATTTTGGTTCCAGTTTTTCGATAGGCTGAGGGCGTTACACGCCGGGCAAAGTGCCTTTGATTCGGTAATGTGCAGGATGCCGCCGGGATGTGGATGGTGGTCATCTTGTTAGGAAGTAAAGTTCGTTATTCAGGTCGCGCAACTCAAAATCAAGTTTCACTTTCTTTTCAATCAGGTCGGTGCTGTTTTTCATGCTTTTAGCAATACGAAACTGCTTTTTTTCGCGATGCGACAATCCTTCCAACGCTTTTAAAAACTCCGGGTCTGTCCTTTTTCCAATACCCTGATTTTGCTCCAGTAGCGCTCGCGCCTCTTCCCTTATTTTGATAATCTCTGAAATAGGCGTGGCATTGAGCAATGCGTCTATTTTTTCAATCTGCCTTTTTGCGTCCGCTATTGCGGCCCTGATTACTTTTTCCTTTGTGGTCATGGTTCAATCCTTTAGGATAACGGTTTCACGAAATTCGTAGCGGTCGGGTGCGTATTTGGTGAGTAGGTTTTTTATACGCTTTTCTCCGAGGCCGTGCCGGCGGTCGCCGTTTGCGGCGTACTTCGCTTCCTGAACATCTTTCGGTATTTGCGAAATCTCGCCCGCATCGCGGCGTGATTCCATCCACTTATAAAAATACTTCCATGCTTCCATGTGGGTCATGTTTAGTTCCATGCCGCAAATATGGGGCGTTCCCATCAATTTGGAAAGAAAAATCGAAATTAATTTCCAAAGTGTTTGGAATATAAATTTAAGCGTGTACATTTGTGCCATGAACGGAAAATGATTCCGTCGGAAACGGAAACGGAAAATGGGACAAATTCACGAAATAGGAAAACGGATGAATATAACGGAATTAGCGGAAGCGTATGGCCGGAAACCGGATACGCTTTGGCGGAAAGCAAAAAAGGAACTTCCACACCCATCCGGCGGAAAGTGGTCGCTTTATTCCGAATTAACGGAAGATGAGCAGCGGATACTTTTGGGTAACGCTTCCGCCCCGCGTCCGGCTATTTCCGCTCCCGCCAAACCGGCCCCGCCAAAACAGATTATTCGGACTGATTCAACCATACCTGTTAACCAACCTGCCCCGGCTGTCGAGAATACCCCCGCGCCGGGGCGGGCAAAATTTGTTTGGCCGTCGTTTCATCAGGTGCGCCGCTTCCTTATTTCGGCCCTGCTTTTTACGGTGGTTGTGATGCACGGGCTGTTGATCTGGTACGATTGCGCCGTGTTGTGGGACATTCCCGGCCAAATCGGAGGGGGAACGGTGTTTATCGTTGTCCTGGCTGCGCTCCTGTTGGCTTCAGACAGCACTTTGCCCCGCACAAGCGGCAATGCACTGGCTTTTATCTTTTTCGTGGATTGCGCGGCTTGGAAGGTGCATTTTGAAGTATTTAAGACGCCGGTGGTTGATAACGTGGTAACCGGTAGCCTTTGCGCGTTCATTTGCGCGGCGTCATTTATCGCTCTTTATTTATTCAGAGATTCAAAATTAGACTAATGATAATCTACTCATCTGGAAAGACGGCAACAACCCGCCCGCGCTCCGCCGCGCCTAAATCGCTTACAGACGCGCACGGCGTTGTCGAGGGGAACGGAATAGCCTGGCAACATGGAAACGCGCCCACAACGCTAACAGGTGCGGAAAAAAAGGAAATATGCCGGGCGCTCGGAGTGAAGCAAGTAAAGGAAGCAAAAGCTTTGATGATAAAACGATACATGGTTACGAAATCCTGCGCGCAAATAGTAGCCGCCTTTAAGGGCCGCAAAGGGTGGAGCGAATCATACATAACTAAGGTACATTCCGCCCTATCGAAACAAGCGGGGGAGGGGTTTTAATGGTTTGATTTCAATTTTGCAAAAAAGCCCCCTAATTATCTGACAATCAACAATGTAAAAAAATGGAAAACGTTGCAAAAATCCTTCAAAATTTCATCCACACGCGCCGCGACCTGTGGCCGCACTGGATAATGATCCCGGTCATAATAGCCGCCGGCCTTATCGTTGCCGGGCTATACCTTACGGCAACCCATCCTGCCCACGCGGAAATACTGCACAATCAGTTAATCACGATCTTCCTGACAATCGTGACGGTAACGGCGGGCTGCATGGCCTTCGCCATATTGCGCGGCCTGGCCGTGTCGGTGCCTGAATTTACGCCGACGGTTGGCCCAGAGGAAGGCCCGGCAACGCGGCTGCTTTCCATTATCGGCGTTCGTTTGCATTTTGATACGTCAACGGCGTTGCCCGAAACAATATGGCTCGCGCCCGCTTTTGGGCCTGATATACTTGTGGCGTCTTACCCCGGCGAAGCAGACGAACAATATGCCGAACGTTTGGCGGTTGCAAGAAAGCAAACAACCCCGGCCCGGTGGGTAGTGTCTTTGAAACAAGGGCAACCCGGCGCAACAATCTACACGGGGCCGGGTGAAGATGACATAGTTTTTACCCGCGATGACGCGCCGTTTCAAACGGAGAATTGGACAGATGAGCAAAGGATAGTGGCGAAAAACGCCCGCTTCACAACGGAAGATATAACGGAATTTCGGGTCTACATTGACCGCTTCGCGCCGCACTTCCGCGAATGGTCGGCACGGAAAAAACTGTCGATCAATCCGGCCCGCGCTTCCGTGACTTTCGCGGAAATGGTAGGCGCTTCCGTTATGGTTTTCCTGCTCTTTTCGTTTTCGGCCTTCGGGCAGAAATCCGCGAAAGTAGCGGCAACGAAAATAGGTAATGAGGTTCCGCCTTCCGGCGTTTCCGTTTCGTATATTTTCGCTCAGTCCGACATATACCGGAAGGGCAACGGTTCCGACAATTACGCGGAACTACTGAAAAAAGTACCCGGCTACCGCGACAGCGGTGGCGGTGAATTGCTTGCTGTGATGGCGGGCAACAAAAGCGTTTACAAGGCTTCGCAGACGGGCGAAGTTGCGGCCCGGCCTGCGACCAAAGCGGCTGCCATGAGGCCGTACAATGAAACTGCGGCGGCCGAGGATTTGCAGGGCGAATCTTTCCAGATGCCCGACAGTACCCGAATGATTGAAATGGCCGAAGTGGCACAGTATGAGATATGGAAAGCAAGCCAAACGGCGGGCGCAATGGCAAAGCCTTGGTGGGAAGTGGTTATGAGTACGTTTTGGATTATCTACCCAATATTATTAATCTTCGCAATAGTGGCATGGGTATCGGCCCGCGTGTTTGCGTCCGAAGGAATGATCCATGAACACAAAGTCGCCCGCCGTTCGCTTGTTGTTGTGCTGCTGTCAGTTGCCGCCGTTGTGCTTATCAACTTAATGCTGTGGGCAATATCTACCGGCGCTGGCCCGCTTCCGCTTACGGTCTTTGGCGGCTTCCTGGCCGGTATCGCCTATTATATTGTTTCGCGCCTTACCCCGAACTTTAGCCCCGCTCGCGGCAATGAACCCGAACGCGGGCGCTTTGGTGGCGGTAATTACCCACAACTTAACGGATAATGAAACTTTCCCTACCCGCCCGCAAATGGGTCTACGTGTTCAACATCAAACCCAAATCCTTTTTCCCGCCGTTTCTGTGGCTCGGAAAGGTTGGATTTGAAAGTGACGGGA
>Ga0209582_1000257_pt1 | contig 43016 bp, 40 predicted proteins | sample KloWWTmetKNB5Kit_FD_187176 | JGI IMG/M metagenome (GOLD analysis project Ga0209582, IMG submission 187176) | Active sludge microbial communities from Klosterneuburg, Austria, studying microevolution and ecology of nitrifiers - Klosterneuburg... | ecosystem: Engineered > WWTP > Aerobic digester >...
ATGACTCAAGCGCTACTAAAGCTGATGATGACGAAGGTGAAGATGAAGATAGCGACGGCGATGACGAAGAAGGTCAAAGCGATAGCGATGAAAGCAACGGAAACGGCTTCAGCGAACCTATTAAGAAGTAATTAATATTTGATTGATTGAATTTAGAGATTATTATTCTCTGTACGAGTTTCTTGAATAATCAACTAGTATTTTTCAAATTCGATTGATTTAGTTTTCTCAAAAACCCGCGCGAGCGGGTTTTTTGTTCATTCAGTAGAATTAAAATGATAATAAAATGTTGAGTCACTTCCCAAAAGCTGACATAAATTATCCGCATCGCAATCGAGATTATTTTATTGCGGGTTTTACTTTTTTTTGTGTAGGCGTAAGTTTAGTTATCGATGGTAGCGGCAGTTATGAATTGCAGAATACGCTCGGTGTAATTGCTTGGATTTTTTTAACGGGGCTATTGATTGGTGAGAATCGTGAAGTAAGAATGCAAGTGGTGATCGCGGTCGCATTTGCTACGGCCGGAGAACATTTCGCGTCGATTTATATGGAAGGCTATACTTACCGCTTTGGCAATGTTCCTTTGTATGTGCCGCCGGGTCATGGCATGGTTTATCTCACAGCAGTTGCGCTTGCGCGTTCTAGATTCTTTCTAATGAATGCAAGGAAAATAGCCGGATTTGTTTTCGTAACTGGAGGGATATGGTCATTATGGGGTGTCAGCGGTATACCTGCACAAGGTGATCAGGTTGGAGCTTTTTTATTTTGTATTTTTGTTATTTGTATTTTTAAGGGGCGCTCACCATTAGTTTATTTAGGTGCCTTTTTTATTTGCACCTGGTTGGAAATTGTTGGAACAGCATCTGGAACCTGGAAATGGGCGGCAATCGAACCGGTATTTAATTGGACCCAAGGAAATCCACCAAGCGGCGTAGCGGCTTGGTATTGTTTAGTTGATGCGGTAGCTATTGGTTTTGCTCCAAAATTTTTAAATGGTTTGCAAAAAATAAATAACTGGTATAAAACAAGGCTTCATTGATATTGTGTTTAAATAGAGTTTATCACTCAAAATAATTAGTTTTTAGGAAAAGGGGTTTTTTGTGACGGTAGTTCGCTTACCAGACGGCTCTAAACGTTCATTTGAGCAATCAATCAATGTGATGGATGTTGCTGCATCAATTGGTCCAGGCTTGGCTAGAGCAGCGATTGCTGGGAAAATTAATGGAAAATTGGTCGATGCATACAATCCCATCACAGAGGATTGTGATTTGGCTATTGTGACCGAGAAAGATCCTGAAGGTTTGGAAATTATTCGTCACTCTTGCGCCCATCTGCTTGCGCATGCCGTGAAGGAATTATTTCCAGAAGCACAAGTTACCATTGGTCCCGTTATTGAAGATGGATTTTATTACGATTTTTCTTATCGACGTTCTTTCACGCCTGAAGATCTTGAGGCTATTGAAAAACGTATGCTGGAAATTAGCAAGCGAGATCTTCCAGTTCAAAGAAAAATATTACCGCGCATCGAAGCGATCGATTTTTTCAAGAAACAAGGCGAACACTACAAAGCGCAGATCATTGAAGCAATTCCAAGTGATGAAGCTTTGTCGCTCTATTCACAAGGTGAGTTTACAGATCTTTGTCGAGGACCACACGTACCCAGTACCGCAAAAATAAAAGTTTTTAAATTAATGAAAGTGGCCGGAGCTTATTGGCGTGGTGATTCCAATAACGAAATGCTGCAACGTATTTATGGAACTGCTTGGACCAATAAGGAAGATCAAAAGAATTATTTACATCGATTAGAAGAAGCAGACAAGCGCGATCATAGAAAAATTGGTAAGCAATTGGATTTGTTTCATATTCAAGAAGAAGCGCCGGGCATGGTATTTTGGCATCCAAAAGGTTGGATGCTATGGCAACAGATTGAACAATACATGCGTGATTTATTGGACAAAAATGGATATCACGAAGTACGTACGCCGCAAGTGATTGATAAAAACCTTTGGGTTCGTTCGGGGCATTGGGAAAATTTTCGTGAAAATATGTTTACGACCCATTCGGACGAGCGAGATTTTGCGATAAAACCAATGAATTGCCCTGGACACGTACAGATTTTTAACCAAGGTTTACGAAGCTACCGGGAGTTACCCATTCGTTTAGCAGAGTTTGGCTCATGTCACCGTAATGAAGCATCGGGAGCGCTACATGGCATTATGCGCGTTCGGGCTTTTACCCAAGACGATGCTCATATTTTTTGTACAGAAGAACAAATACAAGATGAGGTTGTAAAATTCATTGATTTGCTCAAAATTGTTTATGCAGATTTTGGTTTTAATGAGTTACTGGTCAAACTGTCGACGCGACCACAAAAGCGTGTAGGATCAGAGGAGCAGTGGGATAAGTCGGAAGAAGCGCTTAAAGCTGCTTTAGGTGAGGCTAAATTAGATTGGGAATTGCAACCAGGCGAGGGCGCATTTTACGGTCCTAAAATTGAATTTTCACTCAAAGATTCGATTGGAAGGGTGTGGCAATGTGGTACGCTACAGTTAGATTTTTCTATGCCGGATCGTCTGGGTGCGGAATATGTTTCCGAAGATAACGCGCGTAAAGTGCCTGTCATGTTGCATAGAGCTATTTTAGGCTCATTAGAAAGATTTATTGGCATACTGATAGAAAATTACACGGGTGCTTTCCCTTTGTGGTTAGCGCCAGACCAAGTTGTCGTAATGAATATTTCGCGTGGACAAAACGATTATGCGCATGAAGTGCATAATCAATTAAAACAACAGGGAATCCGAGCCAGTTTAGACTTGAGAAATGAGAAAATAACCTATAAAATCCGCGAGCATAGTTTACAGAAACTACCTTATCAAGTGATTGTCGGCGACGAAGAGATGAATACAAATCAAGTATCCGTTCGTAATCGAGCCGGAGTCGATTTAGGTCAAATGACTTTACAAGACTTGATAACAAAGCTGAAGAATGAAATTAGTGCAAGAAAATGACAATTTTTTAATTTGATAGGAGAACAACCATAGTTCAAGAAAAAGCAGCGCGCATAAATCATGAGATAGATGTGCCGGAGGTACGTTTAATAGGTGCGGATGGGGAGCAAATTGGAGTTGTTAAATTAACTGAAGCGATTGGGCTAGCCGATGAAGCAGGTGTCGATCTAGTTGAAATTGCACCAACAGCACAACCCCCTGTGTGTCGCTTGATGGATTATGGTAAGTTTCGATATCAAGAAAGTAAAAAGAAGCACGATGCGAAACTGAAGCAGAAACAAGTACAAATTAAAGAAATTAAATTTAGACCTAATACTGACGAGGGAGATTACAATATCAAGCTGAGAAATGTGATCAATTTTCTCGGTGAAGGTGATAAAGTTAAAGTCACATTGCGTTTTCGTGGTCGAGAAATGGCGCATCAGGAATTTGGTATACGTTTATTGGAACGTGTAAAAAGCGATTTGGAATCTGTTGCAGTGGTCGAACAATTTCCAAAAATGGAAGGTCGTCAGATGGTGATGGTATTGTCACCCAAGCGCAAAGAAGGAAAACCTGAAAAGAATCATTCGTCCAAGGCAACATTGAATGATTCAAGTGTTGCGACTTAGTGATTTAATAGAGATTTTTTAGAAGAAGTGATTACTGGGTTTTGAAAATTTTCCAGTTTGGAAATACCTAGTTTCATATATAAGGAGCTGATATGCCAAAGATGAAAACCAAAAGCGGTGCTGCAAAGCGCTTTAAATTTCGCCCGGGCGGGAGTATTAAACGGTCACAGGCCTTTAAACGCCATATTTTGACTAAAAAAACCACCAAGAATAAGCGTCAATTACGCGGCGTTGTTGGTGTACATGCTACCAATGCGGATTCAGTCCGCGCCATGATGCCGTACGCGTAACGGAGGAGAATGAACTATGCCAAGAGTTAAACGCGGTGTTACGGCGCATGCCCGTCATAAAAAAATATTAAAGCTTGCAAAAGGATATCGAGGACGTCGCAAGAATGTCTATCGTATCGCTAAAGAAGCGGTCATGAAGGCAGGTCAATATGCATATAGAGATCGCCGCCAACGTAAAAGACAGTTTCGTGCATTATGGATTGCACGGATCAATGCAGCGGCACGCGAATTTGGTTTGTCCTATAGTGTATTTATGAATGGTTTGAAAAAAGCCAGCATTGATATTGATCGTAAAGTATTAGCTGATCTTGCGGTATTCGATAAAGGTGCTTTCGAAAAAATCGTCGCGCAAGCAAAAACAAGTCTTGCTACTTAATTAGGTATCGATTGGATGGGAGGTCGGGATACACGCCTGGACCTCCTTTTTTATTGTTGAAATATTAAGCTTGGGTTTGTTTTGATGATAGTAATTTGCTGATATGGAAAATTTAGAAACGATCGTTAGTGAAGCGACTCAGTTACTGAATAATGCTGAAGATTCCTCTGAGCTGGAAAATGTCAAAGCCCGTTATCTGGGTAAGAGTGGCTTGTTAACTGAACTTCTGAAGCAATTGGGTAAACTTCCTTTAGAACAACGGCCTCTCATGGGCAGTAAAATTAATCAAGCAAAGAATCAATTGGAAGATGTACTCAAGCTTCGTCGTGAGTTTCTACAAAGCCAACAGTTGGAAGCTAAGCTCAGTGAAGAGGCATTAGACATTACTATGCCCGGTCGCGGAATGGGAAGCGGAGGATTACACCCAGTCACGCAAACGCTGCAAAGAGTAGAGAAATTGTTTCACTCGATTGGATTTGACGTCGCATCAGGACCCGAGATTGAGACAGATTTTTACAACTTTACGGCATTAAATATTCCTGAAAATCATCCTGCGCGTGCCATGCATGATACGTTCTATGTTGACAATGGAAACTTATTACGTACACATACATCACCGGTACAAATTCATTATATGCAGAATCATCAACCTCCGATCAAAGTGATTGCGCCGGGGCGGGTGTATCGCTGCGACTCAGATATCACGCATACACCGATGTTTCATCAAGTCGAAGGCTTGTGGGTGGATGAAGACGTGAATTTTGCTGCGTTGAAAAGTGTTTTGGCTGATTTTATGGCGCATTTCTTCGAACGTGACAATTTATCGGTAAGATTCAGACCGTCTTTTTTTCCTTTTACTGAACCTTCCGCAGAAATGGATATTGCTTGCGTGATGTGCAATGGAAAGGGGTGTCGCGTGTGCAGCCACACTGGTTGGTTAGAGGTTTTGGGATGTGGCATGGTGCACCCTAATGTTCTCAAGCATGTGGCAATCGATAGTGAGCGATACGTCGGATTTGCTTTTGGAATGGGAGTCGAACGCTTAACGATGCTGCGCTATGGCGTGAGTGATTTACGTTTATTTTTTGAAAACGATCTGCGTTTTTTGAAGCAGTTTAATTAAAATTTATTGGTGTATCTTTATTGCAGCATTGAATAGGTCAACATGAAATTCTCTGAAAACTGGTTGCGGACTTTTGTTAATCCTCATTGTTCTAGTGAACAGCTTGCTCATGCTTTAACTATGGCAGGGCTGGAAGTAGAGAGTATTGAGCCAGTTGCAGCAGTATTTGATAAAGTTGTGGTTGCAGAAGTATGTGCGCTAGAACAACATCCCAGTGCAGATCGATTAAAAATTTGCCAAGTAAAAGTAGCTCCGCAAGCAGATTTATTACAGATCGTTTGCGGCGCATCCAATGTCAGTGTCGGTATGAAAGTACCTTGTGCGTTGGTCGGCGCTAATTTGCCCAACGGATTGCAAATCAAATTAGCAAAATTACGTGGTGTCGACTCTACCGGTATGTTGTGTTCAGCAAAAGAGTTGGGTTTAGCAGTCGACATTGACGGTTTGCTGGAATTGCCTAGTGATGCACCAATAGGTGAGGATTTTCGTAACTATTATTTGCTCAACGATCGTGTTTTTACCTTGAGTTTGACGCCTAATCGTGCGGATTGCTTAAGTGTTGTGGGTGTGGCGCGCGATGTGGCGGCAATTACGGCTACGGAATTGATCGCACCCACACCAATTCCAGAGGTGTCAATCAAAATACCAGATACTTTAGAGGCGAACATAGCTGCCTCTGAGGCCTGTCCATTGTATTGCGGTCGAGTGATAAAAGGAATCAATCTAAAAACGAAAATTCCTTTATGGATGACGCATCGTTTGGAGCGCGGCGGCATTCGCTCAATCAATCCTGTGGTTGACATTACTAACTATGTCTTATTAGAAACAGGACAACCATTACACGCATTTGATCTGATTAAAGTAGATGGCGCAATACGAGTGCGTTATGCCGAATCAGGTGAGAAAATCACACTGCTAAATAACAGCAATGTCGAACTGAAAGAGAATATGTTGATCATTGCGGATGATCACAAACCACTTGCACTGGCAGGCATTATGGGCGGGTTGGATAGTAGTGTAACTGATGCTACACAGAATATTTTTTTAGAAAGCGCATTTTTCACACCATCGGTTATTAGTGGTAAATCTTTTCAATTAGGATTTACGTCGGATTCAGCTTATCGTTTCGAGCGCGGCGTTGATTTTGCCGCAACGCAAGCACAAATTGAGCGAGCCACTCATCTGATTCAAAGTATTTGTGGCGGCCAAGCGGGACCGCTTATCGCCGTAAAACAGCACAGCCTTCCAGTCCGATCTGCGGTCAAAGTACGAAGCGCTCGTATCCAACGGGTGTTGGGAATTAAACTCGATACCCCGCAAATTGGGACTTACTTCAAACGTCTTGGCTTTGAATTTTCATTGATTGATGATTATTTCAGCGTAACACCACCGAGCTATCGTTTTGATTTGGCAATCGAAGAAGATTTTATTGAAGAATTAGCGCGTATCTATGGTTATGATCAAATTCCTGCGAACTATCCGCATGCACCAATGGCAATGCTGCGTGCAACGGAGAAAAGTCGTCCGATTGAACAAATAAAACAATTGCTGGTAAATCGTGATTATCAGGAAGTGATTAATTACGCTTTTGTTGACGCCAGTTGGGAAGTAGATTTCGCGGCTAATCACACTCCTATTAAGCTGATCAATCCGATTGCGAGTCAAATGAGTGTGATGCGCAGTAGTTTGATTGGCGGCCTTATTGCGAATTTGCAATTTAACTTGAATCGTAAGCAAGCACGCGTACGGTTATTCGAGATTGGTCGTTGCTTCAGTCGCTCGAAAGAAATTGATTGTCAACAAACAGAAAAGTTGGCAGGGCTTGTTTATGGCGATATTGCTGCGGAACAATGGGGAACTCCTGCTAGAAGCGCCGATTTTTATGATATTAAAGGAGATATTGAAAATCTGTGTGGTGCTTCCACCATGCTTTTCGAAAAAATTTCGCATCCTGCTTTGCATCCAGGTAAATCAGCACAAATTGTTGTCTCGGATCAATCGATTGGTTGGTTGGGTGAATTGCATCCTAATTGGCAGAAAAAATATGAGCTACAAAAAAATACTCTGTTATTTGAGATTAATCTAGAGTATTTGCTTCCTCAAACGATACATCAAACCAAAGAGCTATCCAAATTTCCACCTGTGCGGCGAGATATTGCAATAATTGTCGAAAATAGTATCAGTGTACATGCTTTATTGACGGCTATGCATGCAGAGAAATCGCCGACTGTTTTTGATATTACTTTGTTTGATATTTATCGTGGTAAGGGTATGGATAATAACAAAAAAAGTCTTGCATTCCGAATCTTGTTACAAGATACTGAGAAAACTTTGACGGATACGGAAGTGGATTCCGAAGTGTTAAAATTGATAAAAGTTTTAGAAAATAAATTTTCTGCAACGTTGCGGAATGGATAGACGTGTGTTTCGATCATTGCGATACTGTGAATGGTACTGCAATGAATCGAGCTATTAGCACAAAGCAAAACTTATAACAATTAATAGCGAAATGGAGTAAAAAAATGGCATTAACCAAAGCTGAATTAGCAGATTTATTATTTGAACATGTGGGGCTGAACAAACGCGAAGCGAAAGATATGGTTGAGTTTTTCTATGAAGAAGTCAGAGTCGCGTTACAAAATAATGAAAGTGTAAAATTGTCCGGATTCGGTAATTTTCAATTAAGAGAAAAACCTCAACGACCTGGTAGAAATCCTAAGACGGGAGAAGAAATCCCCATTACAGCACGTCGTGTCGTAACATTTCACGCAAGTCAAAAATTGAAGACCTTGGTTGAACAAAATTACCATGGAAAACAAAAAGCCAAGTAATACGTTACTGCCTATTCCTGCTAAACGGTATTTCACGATTGGGGAAGTAGGGGTGTTATGTGACGTCAAGCCTCACGTATTACGCTATTGGGAGCAAGAATTTACGCAACTGAAGCCTGTTAAGCGTAGAGGTAATCGACGCTATTATCAACATCAAGAAGTGTTGTTGATTCGTCGTATTCGTGAACTTCTGTATGAGCAAGGTTTTACAATCAATGGAGCGCGTAGCCGACTTGTAAATACAGAATCTAAATCTAAAAGTTTACCTTCTACACAATCTTCACAAGAGACGATTGCAAACAATCTTTCGGTATCTTCAGCTAATTTAAGTTATGTTCAACATGAGATTAGAAATGTTCTATCTATTTTAACCTCATAGTACTTTTATACTCACACTCAAATTTAAGTTAATTTTAGGTAAGTTTTTTGTTTGCAGCAATTTTTCATTCGGGGCGTAGCGCAGCCTGGTAGCGTACTTGCATGGGGTGCAAGTGGTCGGAGGTTCAAATCCTCTCGCCCCGACCATTTAATAAATAATCAGTAGGTTATAGTCGAATAATAAGCATTGATCAAATCTATGTACGTAACTTTGTGCACAGAATTTAGATTAGGTCTTGATTAAGAAGACCTCTGTATAAAAGGTTAGTTCTGTTACACAGTATTTGTAGGTTATTGATTCATAGATGATGGAAGTGATCAGAAAAAAACAAAAACAACTTCATGCAGCAGTCTCCACAAAATCATCATTAATAGATCGCAAAGTCCTTGAAATTATGTGTGCATTTTTAGAGTCAATATAAGATAGAGCCGTGTGTTGTCAATGACGCTGTTGTTTCCATCACCGCTAGAGTAATCAGCCTGGGATTGGATCGATCAAGGATTATTCTCTCGTGGTTCTGAAACAAATGCTCGTGCCATGTTTCTAGATATGTTACATTTCTATGACCCTTCTTATGCTTGATTAGTTTTTGATTTTATGTCTATGAATTTTGATAATTATTCTCGTCAGAAGATTAATACTGTAGCCATACTGGGTGGCGGCCCTGCAGCTTGTGCACTGGCAATTTTATTGTGCCGATCTGGTTTGCAGGTGGCTATCTGGCATAAACCCAAGACCACATCGCTTATTGTGGGTGAGTCACTTGTGCCGGCTGTTATTCCAATGTTGCAAAATCTTGGTGTAGAAGATGCCATTCGTGACTTTAGTATGTTTAAACCCGGGGCAACTTTTAATTTGAGTAAAGATATCAATTTTTCTTTTTTTTTCAGAAATCTTACAGGTACTACGGCGACCTATGCATACAATGTGCCACGTGATAAATTCGACATTGCTTTATTGGATGCAGCAAAAAAGAATGGTGCAATGATTTATGAATCCTCTGCCAACGTTGAATGCATTCCCAATACAGAAAAAATCAAATTAGCATCGAACACGCTTGCTGAAACTAATGGTTTTTTTAAAAAACATCCGGATATCATTGTTGATGCAACTGGCCGAGTGCGCTTGTTACCAAAATTGCTTAATATTCCGAGTAAAGAGGGTGCGCGCAAGGATACTGCACTATTTGCTCATGTCGATCAAACATGTTTAGATTACGAGGGTCATGTCCATACAACCAGATTGGATCATGGGTGGAGTTGGCGAATCCCTTTGCCAGGTCGCGTTTCGTTAGGTGTGGTAATCAATTCTGACTATCTGACAAACTTTGGCAAAACTAAAGAAGAGCGTTATGACAATTTACTAAAGCACGATTCCGTGTTGAAAACTGTAGCTTCTCACGCACAACGGATTACCCCTGTTATGGAATATACTAATTACCAGTTAATTTCTGAACGAATGTTTGGTGATGGCTGGGTGCTTGTCGGTGATACGGCAGGATTTGTTGATCCAGTGTTTTCCAGCGGACTTTTTCTCGGAATGCAAGGAGCTTTCAAACTTGCTCAAACTATCTGCGATGGATCTCAAGCTGCGTTCCAACGTTATGAAAACGAAGAGAAACATCACTTGAAAATTTGGCAAGAAATTATAAGCTATTACTACGATGGGCGTTTATTCACGTGTTTTAAAGTCGGGAAAAGTATGCAACATAACCTTCTGATTAAATTACTTTACCCACATATAGACAAACATATGGGACGAATTTTCAGCGGTGCAGCTTCAACATCGCGATACAGTGTGGGTTTACTGCGTTTTATTACTCAATACGGTATGAATGGAGAAAATTCTAGGGAATTAATGATTTATTAAGAAAGGCATTGTTCGTTTCATTTAAAGAATTCTTATTTGAATTATTTGAAAGTAAAATTTTTTAAATCTCATAAGCTTATGTAACTATTTTTTAAGAAAGCTACTAAAAAGTAGTGAGGAATGTAAATTAAACAAGACGAAATCACTAAAAAACACAGATTAGGTGTATTAAGTGGCATGTTGAGCTGAATTTAAACTCAGCATGACAGAGAAGAGTGGTAATTTTTTAGAGCTTCTTTAAAAAGAGGTCCTATTATTTTTTTATGCTATTATCAACAAAAAAATATTTGTTACATACATTACAAAACTGAACCAACAGTCTATTTCTTCTTGTTTAAAAAAGAAAATTAAATGGAGTATGAATGAAAATCAATAATCTTGCTTTTATTACAATAATTCTACTCAACAGTATGATAATAGCGGGATGTGGTTCAACCAGGATATCTGGTAATTCTAATGAAAATATTCCGCTTATTTCTGGGTATACCTGTTGTAATTTACGCTCCGAAGGAGACTGGATAAGCGAGTTAAATTATATAAAATGGGGAATGATTCCCTTAGGGACTCCAGCTTCAGTGACTGAATATGGTCGATACCGTTCCCATGTAAATTTAGGAGGTAAACCAATGCGTATAGGTCAAGATTACACTCGAAATTCCTTATCGCTTGAGCAATACATAAGACGAATTATTGTTCCGGATAATCCTAATATCAAACTTGCTACTTTCCCAAAGGAAGTTCAGAATGCTATTAAACTCGGTAAAGTGATGAAGGGTATGACGAAGGAGCAGGTGATAATGTCTGTGGGTTATCCTTTAACAGAAGAAAATCCAACTATGGATGCTCCGTTATGGCGAATGTGGATTGACAGTTTCAGCGAATATCAATTGCTGTGGAATGAAAATGGACAAATCAAGGACATTGTTACTGACCCAGTAACTAAAAGTCTTATAGTGTATCAAAAATAATCAACGGGGAAGCTCTGAAAAAGGTAGTGAGTGATAGTTTTACGGGTAAATAAATTTGCTTAACTCGTCTCTAGTATATAAATGGTTAATGTGTATTTTTACTCTAGTTTCAGTACAACACTTAACAAGTACGGCATAATAGTCTTTTCAGAATCTCTCAAACAAATTCTTTACGGACTCAATAGGTCCGTTTTGGCAGAACTCAGTTGTTTTTCGTGTTTTAAAATATCGCGCAATGTCTAATATTGAGTTGATGTGCTTACTGGAGGTACTAAATAACACTAACTGTAATTTCTCACTAACTTACCTTATTGTCGTGTCAACTTATTAATTTTAAATCAAGCCCAAACTCAAATGTCCTGAGCTGAACATGACAGCAATCGTTTCACCATCAGCCATCGCTGAATATATCTGCTTCTTTATTCGTAACAATCTCGTGACTGATGGTATTGAAGTGACACCCGCAACGCCACTGGAACAATTGGGGCTTGATTCATTTTCATTGATCGAAATTATTCTTTTTGTAGAACGACAGTATCATCTACAATTGCCTGATGAAGCTCTCACTCAAGAAAATATCTTTTCTTCTGAAACGTTGGCTAACTATATCTACCGTCATTTTTATGAATACAAACAAACCTGAGAGGTTGTTACTTAGCGGTTCAGATTATTTCCAGTTGTTGCTCGACAGACATCATCGCCAACATGGGCTACAGGGCAATGTCGGTCGTTTTTCGGTAGAAGTAAAGGGACGATTAGATGCTTGTCAGTTGGAGAAAATCATCAACAATGATCCAATTTTTTGCTGGTTACATTCACTGCGGTTAAAAAAGCAATGGCCGCTTCAGTTACCTCAATGGATACAGATGCAATCTTCAGATCCTATCCCCATTAGTATTTTTGAGATATCTCAGCAGGAAAATTGCATTCCCAAAGAATTATTCGAGGTCGATATCCGACCCTATTTGGATCCCCCTTTTCAACTTAATCTAATCTATTTTGAACAAGATCAAACTACCTTGCTATTTACTTGGAGCCATATATTAATGGATGCTCAGGGTGCAGAAATTTTGGTGCGTCATCTTGGGAATGCGATCGGTGACAATCCAATACAGCTTTTTGCCTCGGAAAACACAAAATTTTCCATCACTGAGCAGTTAAGGCAGACCCAGAAAGCTAGGAATTTTATTTTTTTTGAAAAAAGATCAATTTTTATTTCTTTTTTGGAGAAACTCGACGGTAAGCGCATAAACTACTACCACTCTCTACATTTTTCTGAAACAGAAACTGAGCAGATCATTGCCAACAGTAGACGTGCTGGTGCTCGATTTGGAAGGAGCGTATTTTTATTAGCAGCATGCATGCATAGCTTTAGTGATTTGCTTAAGCGCAAAGGAAGAATTAACACTGCTCTCTGGGTGCCCGTTCCCCAAAACAACAGAAAAAAAGGCGCTTGCGGCCCACTCGTAGGAAATCACCTTTCTTTTTTGTTTTACCGACTTTTCCCTCAGCATTTGGAAACCATGCAAAAAACAGTTGATATCATACAGCAACAAATGATCGACCAAATGCGTAAAGGTATTCCCGCCAGTTTTAGCATTATGATGGACTTATTGCTAAGACTTCCTCTTAGGTTATATGGGGTAATTGTTAAATCACCTACTAAAGGTGCACTCGCTAGTTTCTTTTTTTCCGATACAGGCAAAACATTGGAAAATTTTAAAATCTTCTGTGGGTTACCTGTCAGCAATGCAATTCACTATCCTCCTAATAGTAGCCACCCAGGTTTCACTATTATATTCATGAGTTTTCAGCGAAAACTTCAAGTCATTATCGCCTACACAGAGACCGCTATGAATAAGGAAGACATTTCTTGCTTTGAGTCATCACTGCGGAAAAATCTTTTTGAGTGAGTCATTTCTTGCTAATAGTAATAATATAGTTCACCCCGATATCCTTGTCATCGGTGGTGGTTCAGCAGGTATTGCCGCGGCAGTAGGGGCAGCGGAGACGGGAGCAAGTGTCGTATTATTAGAAAAAAATGCCATTCTCGGCGGTAAAGCAACCGCTGCTTATGTGAGTACTATCTGTGGACTCTATTATCGCAGCAACGATCCTATTGTTAGATATGCTGTCAACGGATTTCCTCGCCTCTTTGCAGAAAAACTTCAGATTTTAAGCGGTTCTTCCCCTTTTTTTTATAAAAATGGCCTTCGCTTTTTGCCTTACGATCACTTTGCATTTATTCAACTTTGTGATGAGGTTGTACAACAAAACAATGTAAGACTTTACCTTCATGCACATTTAATACAAACCGAAAAAGATGATCATCGCATTCAAAAAGTCAACGCGATTATCCATAATCGACCCATTACGTTTCACCCCAAAGTCGTGATAGACTCCACCGGAGAATCCGTTGTTTCACGTTTTGCAGGTGTGGATATTATCGAAAACGGAACCTATCAAGCTGCAGCGCAAACTTTTGTTATGACGGGTATTGCGACAAACGACGAGCAAAAACTCTGTCTTAGTCTTTTACGCAGCGTCCGAAAAGGGATAGAAGATGGGGTGTACCCGGAACACTACGGAATGTTGTCGGTAATTCCTGGCAGCCTGAAATTGAGTCGAGCCGTTTTCAAGCTAGGACTTCCTTTAGAAGTGAGGAATGACCTATCCGAGATTACTCGATTACAATTGTTTGCGAGAAAAGCGGTGGCGGAAATTGTAGACTATTTGAAAACTTACAACAATTTATTCAAAAATTCTTTGCTGTCAATGATGGCTCCTGAAGTAGGTATCCGTACCGGACCGTGTAATGTCGGAAAAACTGTTCTTCAAAAAGAAGACGTCATGAATTGCCGAAAAGTAAATGATGCGGTGGCTCGAGGTACTTGGCCTATTGAGTTTTGGATACCCGAAAAAAAACCTCATCTGGAGTATTTTGCTTTAAACGAACATTACGATATACCAGGTAGAGCACTACAATCAGCTACTGTAACAAACCTATTGTTTGCTGGTAGGAACATCTCGGCTTCTGAAGAAGCGCTAGCCAGTGCTAGAGTTATCGGAACTTGTTTAGCGACAGGATATGCGGCTGGTCATCTAGCAGCGGGTGCTATTAGTGGTGAAAATTATGAAGTAACCATAGCGACTATTCAACGGTTGCTTTTCTTTTAACAAAAACTATTATGAAAGTTCCGGATTTCCTTTACCAATCTGCATGTCGTTGGCCGAGTAATGCGGCAGTAATCGATGAATGGGGCATGGTGACATATGCCGAACTGGAAGCCTTAGTTAGACAAATTGCTGCAGACCTGAAAGCTTTTGATATAGCACCTCATCTTGGTGTGGCTGTGATCGGCAGGAACAGTCGCTATTTTATTGCGCAATGCTTTGCAGTGATGGAATGTGGAGCTGTGGTTATACCGCTTTCCAATGAAATAACAACTGATGAAATAAATGAAATAATCAAAACCACTGGGTTACATGCAATATTGGTTGATCCTACTAGTAAAGCACATTTTGATGATGTACCGGAATTAATAAAATTGGCTTACCAGGATTGGCGATTATTTTTTTTCAAGAATACTGACAAGAGAATCTCTTTTGCGGCGCATGTCAAAAACCCTGCTTTCGTTCGTTTCACTTCCGGCACTACAAGTGTTTCTAAAGGAGCTATTCTTTCTCATGAAAGCATTGCGGAACGTACTGAATCAGCTAATCAAGCGCTCCAGCTTGGCCCAACTGATACTATTACCTGGGTTCTCTCAATGGCATATCATTTTGTAGTAACGATTATTCTTTATCTGCGTTATGGAAGTAGTATAGTCATTTGTAAAAACTTCTTGGCGGATACCATTATTGAAAACACCAATCGCCATCAGGCAACTTTACTTTATTGTTCACCTTTGCACATACGACTATTGATTAATGATCAAAGTGGACGAAAAATGCCTTCTCTGAAGCGTGTTGTTTCCACATCTGTTTCTATTGCTCGAGCGCAATGTCAGACATTCTTAGATCGATTTGATATTCCGGTCAGTCAAGCTTATGGCATTATCGAAATTGGGTTACCCATTCTCAATTTTAAAAAAAATAAAGAATATCCTGATGCAGTAGGTTATGTCCTTCCGAATTATCAGGCGCAAATCATTGATGATAGGGGAAGTATTCTACCTTCCGAGCAAACGGGAAATCTAATTATACGAGGCCCCGGCATGCTGGATGGTTATCTTGATCCTCCCTGCAACCGAGAAGAGATTCTAAGAAACGGTTGGTTTCATACGGGAGATCTTGCTTCAATGGATATTGACGGATTGATACGCATAGCAGGAAGAAAGAAAAGTGTGATCAATGTAGCAGGCAATAAGGTGTTTCCAGAAGAAGTGGAGGCTGTTTTGAACCAACATCCTGCTGTAAAACTTTGTCGGATAAGCAGCTATATGCACAGTTTTTTAGGTGAACGTGTTCAAGCAGAGATTGTCTTGCGTAATGATGAAAAACAATTTGATGTAGAGGAATTGATAACCTTTTGTCGGAATTGCCTTTCTCCTTATAAAATTCCCCAAAAGATAAATTTTGTCGAAGCACTTCCAATGACATATAGTCAAAAACTCATTCGGTATTAGTTTTGATCAAGAAATGCGGCACTTGAGGCATTTTTAAAGGCTATTTTCATACGGAAGTTAATACGATATTTTTCTATGGCTCTGGATGCATATCATAATAATGATCCACCTGTTTTACATCAAGTTATGAACTTAATAATGAGCAATCATATGAGGATTTTGTTTTGCACTAAATGCTGCAAATGCTGCTCTGGCAACGTAAACTGCTACCTGATCGCTGCATTATTCGAACTGCGGCAGTCAATATACAAGGCGAGAATATTGCCAACATTTGATGATAATTGGCATGGAATAAAGTGTGATTCGCAAAGGCGATTGTTGGGATAATGCATTAACCGAGCGATTTTTTTTGTAGTCTGAAATATGAGAAAACTCAATCATGAAAAATTTAAAACCAAAGCAGCGATTAAATTGAGCGTAGTCGATTATTTGGTTTTTTACAACGACTGTCGATCACATTCGATCACATTAGGCATTGGGCCATCAAACTTCGATGGAATTCGAGCGGAATTTTTTTAACAACGCTGTCTAAATGAGCGTCCGGTTTTTGCTAACCATTACAATACGAACGATGAGTAATACAAGAATTTATTATACTTTCAGTGTAGTACGTTATTTGATTGGGGTAATCCTGATTTTCTCAATACCACATCAGACAGTTGCAAATAACACAGCTGTACCTGAGCCATTTGATCGTACGACGTTAGATTTTGATAGCGGAGCTCTTTTTAGCGTTGGTTCACGTGCATCGCCGCTCAATTATATTATCCTGCCTCAAAATTTTTCTATTAGAAGTAAGCCGATACTACGGTACGATTTTTTTAACGGTACACTGGTTCTTCGGAATCGTGTGTCCTTTCTGATTGAGCCGATCGTGCACGGACCAGAAACCTATTTTATGGGACTTGCAGCCGCGCCTTCGATTGAATGGTGGAGTTCCTCTCGGGTTATTAGTGCTTTTTTCAGCATTGGTGGAGGGTTTGGTTGGATGGATTCAAAAGGATATACAATACCTGGAGCACAGGGACAAGACTTTAATCTAACTTGGCTCATGCATGGCGGCATTCGTCTTAAACTCACAGATCAGCTTAGTACGACTACAGGGCTCCTCTTTCAACATATTTCGAACGGTGGAATGGATCATGTGAACCCGGGTATAGATTCTCTTGGGCCCACGGCTGGCATTAGCTGGCAATTCTAAGGAAGCTCTGAAAAAGAATACTTTATTTACTCTGAGGTGTGCTGTCAAAAATGGAGTCCATCGATTTAAGCGGCAAGCAGATTGGCATAGTATTGCTGCGAAAATTGTGCAGGCGATAAATATCCTAATTTTTCTTACTTGCGCTGTCGGTTATAGAAGATTTCTATATATTCGGTAATTTCCGGCATGGCTTGTTGCCGTGTTTTGAATCTTCGATGATGCACCAGTTCGGTTTTAAGTAACCCCCAGAAGCTTTCCATCGACGCATTATCAAGTAGTTCGCCTTGCGGCTCATGGAGGCGATCATGCCAAATTGTTGCAATAAATCCTGGTAATCGTGTGCACAAGTATTGACTACCTTGATCTGAATGAGCAATGAGCCCCTTATCTGGATGACTTACTTGCAGTGGCACGAAACAAAGCTTGTATTGTAGTCTCCTCGTTAAATTGAACCAGTTTGAAGTAGAGTTTCTTAACCAAAAGAACTCTACGATGAAGAAGTCGAAATATAGTGAGCAGCAGATTATTTCACTGCTCAAGGAAGTTGAACTGGGTGCTAAGGTTGCCGATGTCTGCCGTAAATACGGCATCTGTTATGAGAACGCTGTATCACAAGTCATTTTCCAATACAGAAATGGGAAAAGATTTCTCCGAGTAAATCATCGGCAGTAAATTCACCGGTGATAGAAGACAGGATCAATTGTGCAAGTCTAAGTTCTTCGGCCAGTAGTTCTAATTGCGATTCGTCGGAGGTAAAAATCGTTGCTGCATTGAGATGTGCTTGTGCAATGGTCAAGGCTTCTAGATGACGTTGTCTTGCCATAAATACTCCTTCGCCTTCAGTATAGTGCTGCCAGCCGGCATTTTTTAAAATTTGCTTTCGTAGCAAATCGATTCCTTCGTTAGTTTTTGCGGATAAGTGAATCGTGGTGTTATGGTTGTCAATTTCAATTCTTGCCGATTCATTGATTAAATCGATTTTATTTCTGACAGTAATTAGAGGAATTTCAGGTGGAATTTGATCCAGTATTTCATCTTTAATACTAGTAGATTGCAGATTGCTACTATCGATTAACCAAAGAATCATATGTGCGTTTTTTATTGCTGCATGCGTGCGTTCAATGCCTTTTTGTTCAACGATATCATTGGTTTCCCTTAAACCTGCGGTGTCGACGACGTGAATGACGATACCTTCGATGGTGATGGTACGTTCGATGGTATCTCGGGTAGTTCCTGGAATTTCTGTCACTATCGCGACGTCGTCCTGAGCCAATTGATTGAGTAGGCTGGATTTGCCAACGTTGGGCGCTCCCGCTAAAACGATGCGAATGCCTTCTTTGAGTATTTTTCCTTGCTGTGCCGCTTGGAATATTTGGTTAAATCGTATCCCGATTTGGCTTAATTTTTCTTGGATGGGCGATAGCGATAAACCATCAATATCATCTTCGGGGAAATTAATGCTAGCTTCAATGAACATTCTAAGCTGCGTTAATCTATCGACCAGATCGTTAATTTTGCTTGAGAATTGCCCACGTAACGAATTTGCCGCGCAACGAGCGGCTTCATATGTACTGGCTTCAATGAGATCGGCAACGCTTTCGGCTTGGATTAAGTCAATTTTGTTGTTGAGATAGGCTCGTAACGTGAATTCTCCTGGCTGTGCAAGACGGGCGCCAAGAGCAAGGCATCGATCAAGTAATAAGTTCATAACGGCGGGGCCGCCATGTGCCTGCAATTCTAGAATATCTTCTCCGGTATACGAGTGAGGGGTTGGAAAATACAGCGCAATTCCTTGATCAATAACGTTTCCCCCGACATCCTTAAAAGATTTGAGCGCTGCATGGCGAGGTTCTGGCAATGTACCTAGAAGTGCTTTAGTGAAGTGTTTTAAGTTGCTACCGGAGATACGGATGACGCCAATACCACCTCGACCTGGTGGCGTGGCAATAGCTGCGATGATATCAAGGTTTGCCATAAAAACTCCAATGACTATCGTCGCGAAATAACCGGTTTCTCATTACAAAAAACCGGTGGCCATTGTTATTTCTTTCTTACTTTTTTGCCTTGTGGTGGTTTGTTCTTATTGCTAAGACTTGAGGTTTTAGGCTTGGGTTTAGGAGCAATTGCTTCGGTAGAAGATATTGACTCAGATTGGCCTTCTGTTATTGTCGCGCTGGTAGTTGCGCCTTCTTCTACTCTTTCTTCGGCAGGAACAGATGGATTCAATGCAAGTTTCTCAACCACAGGTGCAGATTCGATTTTTTTATGTTTTTTGTTCTTATCCTTGCTTGCATCTTCCGCTTTGTTTTCGTACATCCGTGTAATTTGCCATTGTTGCAGAATGGAAAGGATGTTGTTGCACAATGAATACAGGACTAACCCTGATGGAAAGAAGAAAAAGAATACGCTGAATGCAATCGGCATAATCTGCATAACTTTCGCTTGTATCGGATCGGCTGGGGTGGGACTCAGTTTGGATTGGATCCACATTGAGATACCCATAATAAGCGGAAGCACGTAATAGGGATCAGGTGTGGATAGATCGGTTATCCATAAAGCAAAAGGAGTGTTGCGTAATTCCACAGCAGACATTAACGTCCAAAACAATGCGATGAATACCGGAATCTGGACCAGGATAGGCAAACAGCCTCCCATCGGATTGATTTTTTCCTCTTTGTAAAATTCCATCATTGCTTGATGCATGCGCTGACGGTCGCTGGCATATTGCTCTCGTATTTTTTGTAACTTGGGCGTAACTACTCTGAGTTTTGCCATTGAACGATAACCAGCGGCAGATAAAGGGAAAAATAACAGTTTGACAGTTAACGTTAATAGAATAATGGACACCCCCCAATTGTCTACCCAAGAGTGGTAAAACGATAGTAACTTGAATAGAGGTTGAGCAAGAATCGTAAGCCACCCATAATCGACAGTGAGATCTAAACCAGGTGAGAGTTGCGCTAGTTTTTCCTGTTCTTGTGGGCCGGCATAAAAAGGGACAGAAATTTGTTTAGTTTGACCCGATTCAATCGTTCCGACCGGAGTGATGATGCCTGCAGTGTATTGGTTATGCGATAAACGTTTCGCGTAATACTCACGTGGTGTTTGCTGGGTAGGTAGCCAGGCTGTCAAAAAATAATGCTCCAACATGGCTATCCAGCCATTGTCGGCATTGGCTGGAAATTCTGCCTTATTTTTATCCAAATCCGTAAATTTTATTTTGATGAATTTTTCGGCTTCGGTATACATAGCGGGGCCAGTATACGAATGAATCATCGTATTCGAACCTGTTGGTTCATTGGCATCCCTAAGCATCTGAAAATAAGAAAAAGGGATGATCGTTTCATCGCTTTGATTATCGATTTCAAAAGCAACATCAATGACATAACTATTGCGATGAAAAGTAAATATTTTCGTGACTTGAATGTTATTTTCTGTCGTCGCAGTAAGCTTTATGACTAGCTTTTCTTGATCTGGTTCTAACTGGTAATTGTTGGACTTTGCTGAGTATTTTGTTTTGTGACTGGGTAAACCATCCCCGATAAGACCGGATTGTGCGACATGAAACCGTGCTGTTTTGTCGAGTAGAAGTTCGTAAGGTTTACTTTTGTCCTCACTAGAAGGATGTTTAAGCAAGCCAAGTTGCCGAATGTCGCCGCCCGCTGTATCGATTTCTGCGACAATCATGTCAGTTGTAACCGTTATTTTCTCACCATTGGTAAATAAATTGGGTGTGACGGTTGAGTCGACGCCTTCAATTCCAGAGGCAACCGACGGACTATCTGGTTTTGAAGTCAATCCATCACCGGGTACTGGCAGCGGATCATGACGTTGATTATTCGATTCGGCGACATTTCCTGGTGTTACTTGCGTAGTTGACGGATTAATTTCTCTTTGCCATGAATCCCACAAAAAAAGCAGTGATGTGGAAAAAATGATAATGAGTAGAAGTTTTTTTGTTTCCATTGTTTATTTCGTTAGTGAGTTTTTGACATGTGCAAATTAAAATCTATTTTTTATTGTTTTTAGGAACCATCAGTTCACAATGTCATTACAGGTTGTTTTGTAAAGTATTTCGGTTTTATTTGTTTTTTCTCTGATTGCGGCTATAGGGTGGATATTAATATCAAGATAAATGTCAGGCAGTATTTTAATATTTGCTGTGAAATAAAAAAATTTATTTCTTAGTATATTGATATCATGGCACTGATTCAAAACCACCCTTGTTCCAAGGATTGCATCGCAGAATACGCCAAACACTTAAACGCGTCCCATGAAAAAAACCATATTTGGCATAGGCCTCAAGCGCATATTGCGAACAAGAAGGCGTAAAGCGACATGAAGGCATAAGCATGGGACTTATAAAATATTGATAAAACTTAATTATCTTAATAATTAGTCGTGACATTGCTGTAATTGCATCATCAATATTCGAGCTTCAGTTGTCAACCGAACGGAATCTTCTTTAGTTTTAGTTATTGGCCGGCGCAAACGAATGACCCAATCCATTTTTGCTAAATTGGTTTTAGCAAAGCATCTATTGCTTCGGAAGGTTTCGCGAAGAATTCTTTTAACCCAATTGCGCTTAACCGCCAAACGCTCCATTTTTTTTGAAACAATTAATCCGAGCCGCGGGTATTTTAAACCGTTGATCCTAGCGCAAACCTGAATCAAATTACCATTCAATTGATAGTCTGAAGTCATCGTTGCGGTAAAATCTGCTGCGGTATCCAATCTACAATTTCTAGGGAAAGAGTTAATCTTACTGAATGTAGAGTATCGGTAGGTACGCCGAATTTCGGTATTTTTTTGTACCGTATTAAACACTTAATTTGGCGCGACCTTTAGCGCGACGTGCACGGATTACTGCTGCACCGGCACGAGTTCTCATGCGAACTAAGAAACCATGCGTACGTTTTCTTTTTGTGACTGAAGGTTGGTAAGTTCGTTTCATTTGTGCTCCGCTGTTTTAATATTGATAATCTATAGAACCGCGTATTACATCCTGTTTTGGGGGGGTATGTCAATAGCATCTCGATGCTAAGTAGTTGCTCCTGAAATACATCCAACCGACTGATATCAAGCAATGGTACTGTGGTATGCAGATCCTATCGACCAGGAATGTTAAAATTGCAGGCTATTTGTAGTCGAAATGGTGATAAAAATGCTCGCGCCCAGCGGCACGATTTATCCATTAAATTTGTTTGGAACTGATCTTTAAATCAGTTTGATGTCAACGATCCATTGTTGAAGCTTGTATGAGCGATACAATGGCATGAATTTGACCAAGAATTTTCGATTCACTGCATTAAATCAGCGGCCACACCCAATAAGCCGATCCGTTTGATGGTTGGGTTGATCCTGGAGCAATTAGAGAACTTGGGTGATGAGGTGATTGTGCTGCAGTGGAAGTGCAGTTCTTACTACCAGGTTTTTTGCGGCATGAAAGAATTTCAGTGCAGACAGTTCTACTACAGCGTTGAGTTGGTACATTTTCGTAAACGCTTTGGTAAAGAGGAGGGAGCTGGGATTTTTTGCATGAGCATTGCTCTGCACGGGGAGAGTTGGCGCTGGAAGATTGTGATGGAAATAACCGGTTTAAGTTGATAATTTTCCATTCATTACAGAAAATAGCTGAAAAATACCCCAAAAGCTTACAAGTAAATCCAGAATTACACTTAATTAAGCATAAAAACTTGTTTACTGTTTCAAGGGATTTCTGGTTTTTTATTTTCTTGTAAAATGAAAAATTAATGTTCCGAGTAAAAATTAAGCAGTCGTTCGTTACAGGAAATAAGCAGAAGAAAATTATATCAACTAAAGATATGCGTAAACTATGACTATTCAGGAATTTTTTTTAATTGTAATGGTGATTATTTTCTCTGTTCCCTATCTCATTTGGCGTTTAGGAAAAACTGATTATTGGGCACCTTTGGTGGTTGTGCAAATTTGTATTGGCATTTTACTTGGACCAGGGGTTTCAGGAACAATCTTTCCAGAGTACTACAAATCGATATTTAATCCACAGGTACATCAAACGCTCAATGGTATTGCTTGGTGGTCGATCATGATTTTTGTATGGATAGCTGGGATCGAACTAGACTTAAAAAAAGCTTGGCTAAATAAACGTGATAGCTGTATTACTGCAGGATTAGGATTATGTTGTCCGCTGTTATTGGGTTGTCTTGCCGCATCCGTGCTGATGACATTCAACACCAATTGGATAGGCTCCAAGGGTATGGTCTGGCAATTTATCATTGGCGTGGGAATGGCATGTGCGGTAACAGCTTTGCCCATTTTAATTTTGTTAATGGAAAAACTCAAAATCCTGCGCGAGCCTATCGGTCAGCGTATCATGCGTTACGCCAGTCTTGATGATATCGCTATTTGGTTTGTGTTATCGCTGGTTTTGCTTGATTGGGATAGGGTCGGTCTTCAAGGTATCTTCTTAGTAAGTTTTATAGTAATAAGCTTTTTATATCGTAAATTGATGCGTTCGATTCAAGAAAGTGACCGCTGGTACGTGAGTTTTATTTGGTTGGCTGTTTGTGGCTTAGCATCGGACTGGGCGGGTTTGCATTTTATGGTTGGAGCATTCTTAGCCGGCGTAGTGATGGATTCTGATTGGTTTAATCAAGAGGACATGGATAAACTGCGTCACTTTGTGATGATGACTATGTTGCCTGTATATTTTATGAGCGCTGGTTTGCGCACCAATTGGGAAATGGATGGCGTCATGGTGTTTGCTGCGGCTGCCATACTTTTGTTTGCCTCCATAGCTGGAAAATTAGCAGGTACTTATGCTGCAAGCAAGATTCTAAAATGGGAGAAAGGTGAGGCATGGATTATTGGTTGGCTACTACAAACCAAGGCCCTGATTATGATTGTTTTCTCTAACGTTCTGTTGGACAAACAAATCATTACTAGTCAGACGTTTACGGCTCTGCTAGTGATGGCAGTGGCAAGTACAATGCTTACAGTACCTATCGTGACACCGAAATTACGGCAGTACAATACTTAATTTCTCAATCAAAATAGACAATTTCCGACGCGAGAATAAAAATAGCTGAAATAATAATGATTTGGTTTGAGCATTTCAATCGTAAAGCGAATCAATTGCTATTATATTCATTTAAACATCACCATCTGCGAAAGTGTTGGCGTTCACAACTGATTATTGAAAACACTGGCTTCGGAAGAAATAATGGATAAATATAGCGGCTCCTCCCGGTTTTACAAATACGAATTTTATTATTACAATACTAGTCTAAATTTTAAGCAGGAATGTATTCTTATTGCCTAATAGATCAGTTGCTTATGTGTAGATATGTCATCTTTCTCGAAATCAGGAGGAAGCAAAAGTAGCATGATTGATGCGAGAATATTTAAAAGAATAATATTGATATCATCTGGATAAGATATATAACAAGACGTTATAGATTGTGTTAATTAGCGATCACATGAAGTCTCTTAACTAGTTAAATACGATTCTGGGTGTATGCGATATCTTTGAAATGATCATTTATTTTGTTACTCAAGCATTAGATATATTGCACTTGCACATTTCGAAAATGAATCTGCAGAAATAAAACACTCAAGCTATGAATAATTCTATTGATCATACTGATCTGACTTGTAATTTAGAAAGTGAAATTGCGCATCTCATTGTGTCAACATTAAATCTTGAAGTAACACCGGATCATATTGATCCTAATTTGCCGTTATATAGGGACGGTTTAGGGCTTGATTCGATTGATATTCTAGAGTTGGCGTTGGCAGTATCCAAACAGTACGGTTTTCAAATAAGGTCAGATGATCCAGAAAACGAAACCATCTTTAGTTCATTACGACATTTAGCGGCTCATATTGCTGCGAATCGTGCCAAATAAATAATTGAACTATGAAGTTGATTTCATCTCAATGGAGTTATTATTGAAAATCAGTGCTAGTAAAATCATTGTGGTGACAGCAACCGTAGTTGTTACAATGGTAGGCTATCCCTTACTGATGCATCATTTTTTATACAATGGGGAATATCAAGGTTTAGCATTAATTTATCTTATACAATTTACCTTTACACAACTTTTACTCTCCTCTGTATTTGCTGTGACTTTGTTTTCAAGCAAAACACCGTTGATTACTCATTTCGCTCAAATGCTATATGGATTAGAGTTGCCCCCGGAAGTCGATCGCTATTGTAGAAATACAACGTGGGCATGGGCGTTATTTTTCATTGCATTAGCTTTGATAAGCTTACTATTGTATATATTTTCGTCTGCGGAAATATGGTCCTTCTTTTGTAACATATTGTATTTTCCACTTATTGCAATGATGTTTGTGGTTGAGTATTTTGTACGATCCTATTCTTTGCCTCATCTCGAAAGATTGTCGATTCTGAAAGGATGGAGTCTCTACTGGGAAAATAAAAAATCTTCCTGAATGCTTTTCTTTAAGGAAGTATATGCCTAAGCTGATTGCTCACCAAACTCCAGATGCAATAATCGCTTATGCGCATGATCGATCATTTACTGCGCATGATTTTCTGCAAGACACTATTTTGCTTGCAAAGCAATTGCCAAATAAGCCTTATCTACTGAATTTTTGCAAAAATCGTTATTTATTTGCTATGGGGATGGGAGCGGCAGCTTTAAACCGGCAAACGATGTTGTTACCTCCAACCTATAATCAAGGCATGCTTTCTCAATTGCAGGAGATTTATCGTGATTTTTATATTCTGTATGACCAAGATATGCCAGAAATACACGGATTTCCATGTTTTAAGATGGAGTATCCAGTTATTACAGCTCTTACAGGTTGTGAATTTCAACAAAATTTTAAAAAAGATTTTTTAGTTCCAGATATTCCTGCTGATTACGTGATGGCGTACGTATTTACTTCTGGTTCTACCGGAAAGCCTGTTCCTCATGCAAAAACCTGGGGCAATCTGACACGTAACGCTCAGGCGCAATTGTGCAGAATTAAGGAAGATGTGAGTTTTTTGAATAAAAGGTTTACTGTTCTAGCTACCGTGCCTCCGCAACATATGTATGGATTAGAGTCTAGTGTATTAAGTGCTTTACTCGGTGGAAATCAGTTTAGTGCTGCACATCCTTTTTTCGCGCAAGACATTTGTACTGAACTGGAACGTTTGCCTCGTCCCCGTATATTAGTTAGTACCCCTTTTCATTTAAGAGCATGGATGGAGAGTGGCGTGGAATTGCCAGCAGTAGATTTCATTATCAGCGCTACTGCACCTCTTAGCATGCAACTTGCCGAGAGTATTGAAGCAAAATTTCACATTCCTATTCAAGAGATTTACGGCTGCACAGAAACAGGGCAGATCGCCACGCGCTTACCCACGGTTAATCAAGTATGGCATACCTATGGTCAGGTAGAAATTATGCAAATTAATGAGGGAAATGATGTCTATAGTGGTGCGATAGTTAAAGGTGATTATATTTCTTCACCCACAGAACTTAATGATGTGATTGAGGTTATTGATGAAAATCACTTCAAATTATTGGGACGTAAGGTCGATCTGGTTAATATTGCCGGTAAACGAAGCTCACTGGGTTATTTAAACTATCAGCTAAATACTATTGACGGTGTGAGAGATGGTGTTTTTTTTATTCCGAACACAGAGGAGGTAATGAAAGAAAAACTTGGTGAAACTCGACTGGCGGCATTTGTCGTTGCTGTTGGTATTAGTAAAAATGAAATTCTGAAAGCCTTGCGTACTCGTATTGATGCAGCATTTATGCCTCGCCCGCTTTTTATAGTCGATAAACTACCACGTAATAGTACCGGCAAGCTTCCTTATCATTTATTGGTAGAACTTGCTCAAAAATTACAAGAAGAACGGAATGCCTCAGAACCAGAAAATCATTAGTGGTTATTTGAAAAAAAATCCAATACTGTCATTTTTTTGAATGCATAAAATTCTTATGCACTATTAGCAGTTTCTTACTTATGACGAGATAAAATCTATCGTTATCTTATGAAAAGATTTATCGATTATTTTGCATGGATTAATTTTGAGAGTTTCTGTGTATCATGAGAAAGAATGCGAATAAAAACACAGAAATGGATAAGGTAGTATTTATCGGAAGAAATGACTAAAAAAAAAATAGAATTTGATTGGATGAGGAGAGAAGAGCGCGGCAGTCTGATTCTATTACGTTTATTGGTTTGGTTGAGTCTGTTTTTCGGGCGAAATCTTACAAGACTACTACTATATCCTATTAGTTTGTATTTCGTATTAACCGCTACACAGGCGCGACGAGCTTCGCGCCAATATTTGCAAAAAGTTTTGAGTAGATCGGTGCGCTTGAAAGATATTTTCAAGCATTTTTTTTATTTTGCTGCCATATCGCTTGATCGTATTTATTTTTTGAATGGGCAGGTGCAAATTTTTTCTACCACCATAGAGAATGAAAACTTACTGCATATAGCCATGCAGCAACATAAGGGGATATTTCTTTTTGGTGCTCATATGGGTAGTTCTGAAGCTCTGCGAGCATTGGGGCGCCAACATACCGACTATTCATTTGTGCAGTTGATGTACCAGGAAAATGCTAAAAAATTGGGCCAAGTACTGGCCGCCATTAATCCGGAACTACAGCAAGAAATCATACCGTTAGGTACGTTGGAAACAATGATGCAGGTATATGAAGCTCTGAAGAATGGTTCCATGATTGGTATACTTGCAGATCGAACATTGCAGCAGACAAACCTTAAAGAGCAAGATTTTCTGGGGGAAGAAGCCGTTTTTTCTGAAAACGCATTCCGGCTCGCAGCAATATTGCGTAAGCCTGTGCTAATGATGTTAGGTTTGTATCTGGGAGAAAATAAATACCGATTGTTGTTTGAGGAGATCTATGATTTTTCTCGACCACAGCAAGATCAAGCGCAAGCTGTAACAATCGCCCGAGAAAGATACGTAAATTTGCTAGCAAAATACTGTCAGGAATATCCCTATAATTGGTTTAATTTTTATAATTTTTGGCAAACATCATGGAAAGAGTGAATTGTTATCAATTCTGCTTTGCTTTGTTCTTGTTCTCTTTCACTTTCAATATTAATGCACAAATTGAAACTGATCAAATCAGCCTCAATCAACTGATTCAGTTCATGGCCAAACATAAAGAAATCCATGCAACTTTTACTGAAATTAAGTATATCAAGGGGGTGAATGTACCATTGGAATCTTCTGGGAACTTAACGTTCATTTCTCCTTCAACCATTATCAGAAATACGCTGCAACCTAAACCGGAAATGTTTAATCTGACAGGTAATGCCATTACTATAAAGCGAATGGACAAAGAGTACAGCTTGCAGATTGATGACTATCCGGAAATCAGTCTCTACTTTGAAGGGATACGAGCTTTGCTGGCAGGAGATGTTGAACGATTGAGGAGTCTGTATATTATTGAATTAGAAGGAACTTTAGTAGACTGGAAATTGGTTTTTAGTCCATTGCAAAAAGGAACCACTCTAAAATCACTGAATATTAATGGAAAGCATGACAACGTCAGGTCGGTTGAAGTTCGTTTGGAAGACGGCGACTATTCTATTATGCAGGTAAGCAGAAAAGTACCGTAGATTCCGCTAGGAACTTTGGCGTTGTCTAGGTAAGGGATTTTGTCGGCCTATATTAAAGTAATTACAAAAGCTATATCATTCAATGAGAAAACAACTAAAAATGGCTGTTTGCGAATGGTAAACAAGCATTCACACAGCATAAGTTTTTTATCGCTCCCCTAAAGATGTACACAACTCAAAGCAATAGATTTTATATATTACAAATATTGTGGTTAATATTTTTTCTACTGTGTAGTTGGATAATATTTAATGCCGACTATAGAACAGATTTATCGATTTTTTTGCCATCTGAACCTAACCAAAAAGAAGTTATGCTGCTTGGGCAATTGCAGAATGGAGCTGCAAATCGCATTCTCTTAATCGGTATTGAAGGGAGTGATACCGCCTCGCTTGCTCAGATTGGCAAATCTTTTGCTGGTAACCTGAGAAATAATGTGACTTTTTCTCATGTGCTTAATAACCAGAATCTAACGGATCCTGTCGAACAAGAGCTGATTTACACGTATCGTTACTTATTATCTTCAAACACAAGTGCTGAGCTGTATACATCCCAAAGCCTTGCAACAGTTATATATGGCAATTTAATGGAACTATCTGCTTCGGATATATTCAGTAAATCGCTTTTTATGCGTGATCCAACAGGGGAGCTTATCGCATTGATAAATAGGTTGAAACCTATGAAAAATCCTAGAATTATAGATGGACAGTGGTTCAGCGATAGCGGTGAACGAGCATTATTGTTGGTGCAATTAGCAAGTGCTGGTACGGATATAAAATCTCAAGAAACCGCTCTACAGTTAATGCAAAACGGTTTCAAAGAAGTAGTGCAATCATTTAAAAGGCAAAGCCGAGAGAATGTACAAAAAACAGAAAATATCAAAATATTGATTAGTGGACCTGCCAGCTTTGCAGTTTCAACGCAAAATATCATCAAGGAAGAAGCATCTCGCTTATCAAGTTTAGGATTGTTGCTAATCATAGCCATTTTGATATATGTGTTTCGTAATCTCAAGCTGCTATTTGTGGGTTTATTGCCGGTTTTTAGCGGGGTAATTGCTGGAATTGCGGCTGTGAATCTGAGTTTTGGTAGTATCCATTTGATGACAATTGGCTTTGGTATCACGTTGATTGGAGAGTCTATAGATTATTCAATTTATTTCTTTTTGCAACGCTCGCAAACCAAAGAAAATGGCGATACTAACACTAGTTTCTGGCGTACAGTAAGTTTAGGTGTGTTGACATCTATTTGTGGCTTTTCCACTATGTTGTTTTCCGGTTTTACGGGATTGATGCAACTTGCTGTATTTTCAATTTCCGGTCTTTTGGTAGCAATTCTTTGTACCCGCTGGATATTACCTACGCTACTTCCAGAACAACTATGTATTTACGATTTAAATCCTGTCGGGTCATGGCTAAGGCAGATTACGAAGAAAGTCCATAATTTCCGTTATCTCGTATGGTTTTTAACATTAGGTGCTGTGTTGTTGATCGGAAGTAGGCAGGATTATTTGTGGAGTTATGAATTAAATGATTTAAGCCCGATACCTTCAGTATTGCTCGATTTGGACGGCGAACTACGTGTCGATATGGATGCAGCAGATGTGCGGCATATGCTGTTGTTGCAGGGAAAAACAGAAGAGCAAGTTTTACAACGTTGCGAGCAGTTTCTGAAAAGACTGGATGAGTTGGTTGCACAGAATTTGTTGGGAGCATACCGTGCACCGTGTGTTTATTTGCCAAGTCAGGCCAAGCAAATACAACGGCAACAAGTTCTTCCTGATCAGAAACAATTAAAACAGATGCTTCAAGAAGCCCATCATGCACTGCCAATATCTGTTCAGAATTTGCAAGGTTTCGTGGAAGATGTCGCTAAAAGCAAAACATTGCCATTATTACGAGCAGATAAGCTGGAAAACAGCACTTTGGGAATGACGCTAGGAGTTACACTCTACGCCGTTAAAGTAGGTGAAGATCCAATTTATCACGCATTGATACAGTTACAAGCTCCACTGCAAGATGGTAAAGTTGAAAACATAAATCATGAGATGTTAAAAACTAAATTACTCGATCTATTGGATGAGCAATCTGTACTGTTAGATTTAAAGGACGATTTCAACTCCATTTATAAGACTTATTTGAATAAAATACTGAAGTACTCTGCTGCTGGTTTTATTGCAATTATCTTTTTATTGTTAATTGCGTTAAGATCTTTACAAAAAACATTTTTTGTGATTTTGCCATTGGTATGCGCTATACTTTTTGTGGTTGCTTTCTTGCATTTGCTGGGCTCACAACTAAATTTGCTAAATATAATCGGTTTATTACTTGTTTTTGCAGTGGGCTCAAATTATGCATTGTTTTTCAGTTCTTCTCACAGTAATATGACAATGGCATCGTTGTTGCTGGCGACAACTACTACTATAATTGGATACGGTGTTTTGATTTTTTCGCAAATTCCTGTTTTACAAACTATCGGTATTACGGTCGGAACTGGGGTCTTTCTTGCATTGGTTTTTTCTGCATTGATGGCACCTAGTGCATTGAAGAAAAACTAAGATTCTAACAGTTAATTGAATGAAAACATCAACAGTGTATCACTACAATTGGTTGTTACGGATCAGCATCGTGGTACATTTACTAGCGATTTGTCTATTTTTTATACTGCAAGAGTGGTTTTATGCTTTGTTTATCATATTTTGTAATCATGTTATTTTGACCGCACAGGGTTTGTGGCCACGCAGTCAGTGGCTGGGTAGAAATATAACGCGCGTGCCATCTTCGAAAGCGGGCAATGCTGTATATATAACGATTGATGATGGTCCTTGTCCCGAGGTTACTCCACAGGTATTGCAGATTCTCGAACAATACAATGCAAAAGCTACTTTTTTTTGTATTGGCCAGAGAGTGAAACAGTATCCAGACTTGGCAAAATCTATCTTAGCAAGGGGACACAAATTAGAGAATCATAGTATGGAGCATAGCTATACTTTTTCACTATGGGGTAGGCAAAAAATATACCGAGATATCGTCAATGGACAGACTGTAATACAAGAAGTGACCAATATTCCTCCACATTATTTCCGCGCACCAGCAGGATTACGTAATGTTTTTCTAGATTTTGTGTTGCAAAAGTTAGGGTTATGTCTAGTGAGCTGGACACGCCGAGGTTTTGATACGCGCCAACGCAATGCAAGAATAGTTCTTGATAGTTTGTGTAGAAATTTAAAGGCAGGTGATATATTGCTGTTACACGATGGTAACGCTGCACTAACTCATCAAGGGAATGCGGTTATTGTAGAAGTATTACCGGTATTGTTGCGAGTATTATTTGACAATAAACTCAATTCTGAGGTGTTGCCGGATGGTTTGTAGAGCTTATCTTTTTAACTGGATAATTGGCAGGAATGGGGCATTTTTTATCGTCTGAGCTCCTTGATCATATCTGTATACCTTATCAACGTGCAGGCAAGTTTGCTTGGCATTTTGCCAGAGGTAAACTGAATCGAGATCCAGTATTTGCGCATATTTTGCAGGCCGATTATATACCTCATCATTCCCGAGTACTTGATATTGGATGTGGTCAGGGCTTGCTGACTGCTTTACTGTGCGGGATGGACGACTATGCGCAGAAACATCCTGAGAAAAGGATAGATATCAAGTCGATCTCTGTAACTGGAATTGAAATCATGCCTAATGATGTTATCCGAGCTCAGCAAGCACTGCAGGTTTTTGGTTCGCGGAGCCAGATTGTACAAGGAGATATGCGTCAGATTGATTTTGAGATCTCGGATGTCGTTGTAATATTAGATGTTTTGCACTATGTAAATTATAACGAGCAGAACGATATACTTAAGCGAGTCTATGCGTGCTTGTCTTCGGAAGGGGTACTTTTGCTTCGAGTGGGGGATGCCTCGGCAGGTTTGCCTTTCTTATTGAGCAATTGGGTTGATGCAGTAGTGTTTAGTTTACGAGGACACAAATCGGTTCACGTTTATTGCCGATCAATAACAGAATGGAAAGATCAACTTGAAAAAATTGGGTTTAAGGTGACAGATATCCCCATGCACAAGGGAACTCCCTTTGCCAATGTGCTTCTGCACTGCCAACGCTCTTGATTACCATTGTGTTTTATCTAAATTGCGTATGAGAGATCAAGCATTTTTATCCATGTCTGCATTTACGGCGACTTCCTGCTTGGGCACCGGCTTGGTAAGTTTGCGTTCCAATCTTTTGGCGCAACATACTGGTTTGGTGCCTTGTCAGTTCGAATCAGTTGATTTAGAAACATATTCCGGAATAACGAATATCCCAGACGATCAAGCATTTTTACCTACCGAACTTCAAAATTTTGATTGTCGCAACAATAGACTGGCCTTTTGGGGCTTGCAACAAGATGGTTTTATCGATGCAGTGGAAAATGTGAAATGTCATTTCGAGAAAACCAGAATTGGTGTTTTTCTTGGCACCAGTACTTCCGGAATGTTGCAGACAGAAAAGGGTTATCGTGAGCTTGATCCACAAACGGGGACATTACCGTCCTGGGTTAACTATCGATACGCTCAGAATGCATGTTCTGTTGCGCATTTTGTTCGATTGGTACTTGGCTTGTGTGGACCTACAGCAGTAGTATCTACGGCCTGTTCTTCCAGCGCAAAAGTGTTTTCTCTGGCACAGCGTATGTTATTGTTGGGCGCGATTGATGCAGCGATTGTTGGAGGTGTAGATAGTTTGTGTCTTACAACACTATATGGTTTTCATTCTTTGCAACTACTTTCTCAAAATCCGTGTAAGCCTTATGACTCCAATAGAGATGGTATTTCGATTGGTGAGGCAGCAACTTTTGCGCTTTTAACACGCGATGATGACAATACGCCGTCTGGAAGCCTATTGATCAAGGGTGTGGGAGAGAGTAGCGACGCCTATCATATGTCTAGCCCTCATCCAGAAGGGTTAGGTGCGCGTCAAGCCATGCAACTAGCTTTGCAACAAGCAGGGCTTGCAACTTCGCAAATTGATTATATTCACTTGCATGGCACTGCCACACAAAATAACGATGCGATTGAAAGCGTTGCGGTTTGGGAGGTTTTTAAGGATAAGCTGCCCGTTAGTTCGACCAAAGGAGCAACTGGACATTGCTTGGGCGCGGCAGGTGCATTAAATGTAGCCATCGGAGCACTTGCTTTGCAACAACAAACTGCATGGGGTAGTCCTGGTACTGAGAAATTGGATGAGGCTCTCTCTCCGATTCATTATCTGATGCATAATACTGCCCGAACAATGAATCATGTACTTAGTAATTCATTTGGTTTTGGGGGTTCTAATTGCAGCATCGTTTTGGGACTGAAAGATTAAGTATATGAGTGACTGCATTAATTCTTCGGAAGTTACATTACAGTGTTATGTGCTGAGTGTGGCTATCCTCGGTCCCGGCTTGCCCAACTGGAATATGGCCCAATCTATTTTGAGTGGAGAACAACCTTACCAGCGGGCAGACTTCGAAATTCCCCCGGTAACTTGGCTTTCCGCTACGGAACGCCGGCGAGTGGGAAAAATGGTTCGTCTCGCACTTACTGTCGGAAGGACTGCAGTACAGGCTGCATATGTCGATGCTGGAAAATTGGCAACAGTATTTACTTCATCTTCTGGAGACGGAGACAATTGCGATGCAATCTTTACAACGCTCGCCGCTACTGAAAAGAGCGAACGGTTTATTTCACCAACGCGCTTTCATAATTCAGTCCATAATGCTGCTGCGGGTTACTGGAGCATTGCAAATCAATGTATGATGCCATCTACCAGTCTGTGTGCTTATAATGCAAGTTTTGCAGCTGGTCTTATGGAAGCTTGCTGTCAGGCGATGTGGACCGGTGAAAAAATTTTATTGATATCAAGTGATGTCATGTATCCTTATCCATTGAGTGACATACGACCGATGGGTAGTAATTTTGCAGCAGCTATGGTGTTGAATGCGGTTGCCAATGACGTTACTCTGGCAAAATTGACATTAAGATGCACGACTGAATTAGAGACTCGAATAGAAATTTGCGAATTAGATGAATTGCGCCTATCCAACCCTAGCGCGCGCTGCCTTCCTTTAATGCAAGCAATTGCAAAAAAAACACTTCATTCTGATCATGCTACTCCCAAAAAGATTCGTCTTGAATACGTTGATTCTTTATCTCTAGAAGTCGAAGTAGATTAATCATGCACAACAAAATTCATGCGCTTGTGACGGGAGGCAGTGGATCGATTGGAGCCGCGATTAGTCATGCGCTGGCACAAGCCGGATATCATGTCTATATTCAAGCAAACAAGAACTTTCAAAAAGCGCAAATTTTAGCGAATGAACTGCAGCAGCTAGGGCTGTCGGCAAGTCCTCTGCAATTTGATGTAATCAACGCAGAACAAGCGCGTCAGGTATTGGAAAAGCTAACAGAGCAGACGCCCATACAAATATTGATCAACAATGCGGGAATACATGATGATGTCGTCTTTCCTGCCATGAAGCAGCATCAATGGCAAAGTGTTATCAATGTATCACTGTATGGTTTCTTCAATGTCACACAGCCTTTGATCATGCCAATGATACGTAGTCGTTTTGGTCGTATAGTCAGTGTTTCTTCAGTTTCGGCCATTATAGGCAATAAAGGACAGGTCAATTATGCTGCAGCCAAAGCTGCTTTGCATGGCGCCAGTAAATCCTTGTCTTTGGAACTAGCAAGTCGCAATGTAACTGTTAATGTGGTAGCGCCCGGAATCATCGCTTCGCCTATGATCGAAAATACGTTTGACGCCAACGCAATTAACAACCTTGTGCCGATGAAGCGCGTTGGGCAACCGGAAGAAGTTGCCAGTCTGGTAGCTTATCTGTGTAGCAGCGATGCAAGTTATATTACCGGCCAAGTGATATCTGTTAATGGAGGAATGATTTAATATAGATTTTTATTTAGTTGCTTGATACTCAGAGAAAATTTTTAATTCACGATGCTCATTGACATATGAAAAACCGACATTTTTCAATGTTTGAATAATTTTCTGAGGTGGAACACATGCTTCTATACTATCCCAGTAGTATTTCCACAGTTTGGATGTTTGACCATCGGTAGAAATTACTTTTGCAAGTAATGGAATTACGGTTCGCATGTAAGTCTTTAGTATGATGGAAGCTAGCCGTGTTTCTGGCCTGGTAATTTCAAGAATACATAATTTACCTTCTGGTTTGAGTACTCTGAGAAACTCACTAAACACTAGTTCTAAGTTGCTCAAGTGACGAAGCGCATAACCCATACTTAAAAAATCAAAGCTATCGTTGGGAAAAGGTATTTGTTCTGCTATACCCCCGATTAACGTCGTTTTTTTGAACAATGAGCTCGCCCGCATCATTCCTAAGCTTGGATCAAGACCAGTTAATAACTTTGATGATCCGATAATCTTAATGGCTTGAATCGACACCAATCCTGTGCCACATCCGACATCCAATACCTGCATTCCAGGTTGCAATCCTGCACGCTTTAATGCTTGACCACGATACCATTGGCCTGTACCAAATGCCAAGAGATTTTCGATGCGATCATAATCAACACTTGTGGAGTCAAATATTTTATGCACAAAGTTTGTGCGTTCTGCTTCCGTCGTATAATAGTCTGTAATAGGCTGATGCGGTACTTGTACTGAACTATTAGATTGTTTTAAATCTGGCATGGTGCGTAAGAACTCTCAGAGTTGTTTACAAAAGGATTGATAAAAATAAAAAGTGAGTATTTCATAAGGTATAACATTATTCAAACCTTTATGGGAGGCTCCACGATATTGTAGAAGTTAATGAAATCAAAATGACGAATACGCCGACCAGCGTTGTTCTGGTTTTTATCGGGAAAAATGCCGGTATACAATTCCTTTGAGAAGTTATCGACGGTTACCAAAATGTATTCTCGAAGATGGCTCGTGGATTGCCTTCTAAGTAAAAGCAACTGTTTGGTATCGAAGTGAAGCAGATCTTCTCAGGGTAAGGCTTGTTGAAGATTTTGGCTTCGCGCTTGAGTATTCCTGAATAGATTGTGTTCGATCTCACCAGGCGTTAGAGATCTGATTGCAATATCTTGAATTACTGATTGATAGTGTCCGCAGAGTAAATTCCTTTAGACTGACTCTTTTCAGTACATGATAAATCATCGATGGTCGACACTGAAACGTTGCACCAACCACGTTATCTTCCAAATTAGGGCTTGATAAAACTGTTGATCTAATAATGTTAAACAAGATCGCTTATGTACAGTATTTTTCATAAACACATTCTAATAAGCGCTATAAATTCCTGCACATGATGATTTTAGGAGTCGAATTTGCGCCACAATAGCAGTGGTAACCGTACAACAAAACCGACAATAAGGCGGATGTGCATTCCGGTTAACAATGCATTGTCGCGCCAGTAGTTGAAATGCGATACACCGCCATCCTTTACATTCAAATATTTTACAGGTGCATCTAAATTGATTGGACGGACATTTTGCCAACATAAACGAACAACTGCTTCTATGTCAAAATCAAAACGGCGCATAAAACGATGTTTTTGCATGATACTTAGAAGTGGTGCAATAGGGTAAACGCGAAAGCCGTAAAGAGAATCACCGATACCCATCCAAAGAGTATCAAGATTAGCTAAGAAATTTGAAATTTTGCGTCCTTGTACGCGTAGCGGAGGTGCGTTGTTGTCAAAGACGGGCTTGCCGAGAATCATAGCGCTAGGGTTCTTCCTAGAAACTTGCATAAAGTGTGGAATGAGGTGGGCGGGGTGCTGTCCATCAGCATCCATCGTTAACGCATGCGTGAATCCTGATTCAAGTGCCTGACGCAGGCCTTCCATTACAGCAGCTCCTTTACCTTGATTAAAGGGCATTATGATTACTCTTAAATTTGGAATATCTTCACTCATCTTTTTAAGAAGTGCTGTACTGCCATCAGTACTGCCATCGCACACTACCCATACAGGTTGCCATTGCGCTAAGGCTTCCTGCACGGTGCTGACAATTAAGTTCCCCGGATTATAACTAGGGATGATTAGCACGTGGCTAGTCGATGGATTTATCAAGGGTATGGTCATAATAATTTTGTAAAAGAATGATCATCTCTGTAGTTCTTTTTGCAGGTTTGAAACGTTGACCAATAACCGCTTTAAAATATATGGGAAAAGGCGGCGCTTTCCAGATAGGCCAATGTTTAGAAAGATAGAGTGAATCTGTAAAAAGTAAAACTGTTTGAATAGGTGCTTGAGCTTTGGTGCTGATAAGTCCCACGCCAGCTTTCAGACGATTAATAGGAGGTTGCACTGTTCGAGTGCCTTCCGGAAAAATTAGTAAGTTACTACCACTTTGAAGTTCTTTAACGGATCTACGGACCATATTTTTGATAGAATCGTTTCTTACATAGTCGGCTAATCTCGCCCCCGAGTGCAAAAAAATATTGTTCCAAAGACTGGCTTTCATTAAGCAACTGGTATTTTTAATACGTGACAAAATTAAAAGTGCGTCAAACATGCTCGGGTGGTTAGCCGCAATAATAATTCCTTTCTCAGTATTCAGTTTATCGAGTACTTGTAAATCTAAATGTATTAAACCCAGATAGCTGCATCCATTCAAGAAAAGCCGAAAAATAAAGCTGTTCAATTTTCTTCCAAAGCTTTTTCCGGTATCACGGGGTAGCAGATAATAGAGAAAAAATACCAAGAAATTTCCAATTAGTAACATGAGAGCGAGCCATAGCAGAGCAAAATAGAACGCTACAATATGAAAAAAACGCGAGATATATTTTTTCATTTTAGGCAGTTTTCATATTGTCTGATTGGGGAGTGCAGTAATTCGCACTCGCTTCAATCTCTAATAGTAACTCTGTTCTACAAACATCTGCTTTTACATACACAGCTTGTTGAATGTCCGCTTCCTGTAAGACATTTTTTACGCTTTCTAAGTGCTCGGGTAAACGGATATATACGCGCCAGAAGAACTCATTTAAATTCAAGGTGTGTAGAATGCCAACAGATTTTTCTTGGTTTTTTTTCATTATCATATTGGCCTGTGTCAGTATAGTATTCAAATTTCTTAATGTTTCATGGGCTTGTGCTTGAATATTATTTTTATGACATGATTCATGGCCAACTATGCTGGCGGTGCCACTAATAAAAAGAGTGGCCCCAGCATACTGAGGAAGAAGTGTTGCACGCGAAAAAAGAGGAGGGACGATGCCATACTTTTCAGGATAAAAACTGGAACTCGTTTGCCGTGGATTCTCAATGTAGTAAGGCTTACGAGCAGATGCTAAAAAAAAGATCCTCAGGGTATCGTCAAAAGAACCTAAGGCGCAAGCTGCAGGATATCCGCCATTGATTATCTGAGGATAATCGTCAAAAGCCTTTTTCCTGCCAATATTAAACAAACGATAGCGTTCAGTCATACCTTCAGCTTTATTGATATGAGGTACGTAATTCCATATGCGCAAAAGGTGTGGGACTTGCAGTGTCAGGCACAATTGCAGCATTGAACGATATGCATGTTGACTTGTTTCTTCTAAATGTTCTAAGTTTGAACGTTGTTCAGCTTTTACATATCCGAAAACGAGTTCTCGAGTTTTACTATAACGAATTATTCCATTGGAAAAAGAAAATTCATGCGTTATAGGAAGCGTATCGATCAAAAACAATTCATGTAATTCTGTTTTTTCTTCTAATAAAGATAAAGGCAATTGCAGTACAGTACCTTCTTTATTAGATATTTCATGTGAATGACTAATACCCCCCAGTATGTGTTGGCCTAATTTTAGCTGCTGTGTTGATGACGAGATAATCAACGTTTCCATTATATGTAATGGTCAGCAAAAAAACGGGCGTCTATTAAAGCAGCGTTGTTAAAAAAAACCGCCCGAATTCGACCGGAGTTAGATAGCTTAATGCCGAATGTGATCGACAGTCATTATAAAAAGCCAAATAATCGACTACGCTCAATTTCACCACTGCTTTGGTTTTAAATATTTCGTGATTGTGTGATTCATATTTCAGGCTGCAAAAAAATCGCTCGGTTAGTGCACTATCCCAGTAACCGCCTTTGCAAATCACGCTTTGTTCCATGCCAATTATCATTAAATGTTGGCGATATTCTCGCCTTGTATTATTGTGATATACATCCAGAGCCTTGTAGTGTCCATACGTAAGTAAGATCAATGGTCCACAAACTTAATTCGGCAGGGTGACTTGAAATTGCCGACCTAATCGGCTGTGGACGAAATCACCTAGCTATGTTCGTATCGATTGTGACTTAAATCCACTTTTTATGGTGCATTAGTAGATTGAAATCGTATATGATTCGTTGCTTCCAAACCATCCAAAAACAATAATTTGTTTCTTCAATCGATCGGATAGCTGACGAGCATTAAAGCCGCATCTTGTTTTAATTCTAACCTAGATTAGGAAGATTATTGTGCTTTATCCCTTTCACTTAAGATCACCTCTACTGACAGTATATAATCTGCCTTTTAACGTATCAGAGATTATTGAGCCATTTCGTTTGTCACTGTAAAGTATCATTCATGTCACGAATATTATATGCACGACGCTTCATCGCTATCCAAGAACGTTTTAGATTAATTGCAGAAGTAAAATAATATATGATTTTGAAAGCATACAAAGACGGCCAAATTTTGGAATTGTCGAAAATATCTCCTGACAGAACGCTTAGAATACTTGTTTTTGTTTTCAGAATATTTCTGGGGTACATAAACAAGTCTCGTATAACTGGATTGGTTACTCGATGAATAAACCAAGAAAATTCTTTGGGGCCATGCTTAACGACGTGCCGAAACTCTTTAAGTTTAACAGGAGCTTCTGCAGATTGATTTAACACAGCTTCAACGACTTCTGCGCCTTTGAAAGCACTTTTCATTGCCAGCATAACACCGGACGAAAAGACTGGGTCAACAAATGCATAAGCATCTCCAATCATAATAAATCGACTTCCGTAAGATATAGTACTCGAGTAAGAGTAGTTGCCAGTTGCATACGTCTCAGAAACAAGTTTTGCATGTTTCATACGCTCAGCTAATTGTGGACTTAGTTTGATCGTATCCCACAAAAAATCTTCCAAGGGTTTACTACGAGAATTTAGGTAATAAGGCCAACATACCGCGCCCACACTGGTTGTTCCATCAATCAAGGGAATAAACCAGAACCAACCATGTTCGAACCAAAAGATAGAGATATACCCCTCTTTGTCCCCTTGTAATCGAGTAGCATGATGAAAATGCCCAAAGATTGCGGCACTTCTATGTTTTTTGTTTTTTTGTTTGGTTTTATATTTGTTGGCCAGAAAAGTATCACGCCCAGAAGCATCTACTATAAATTTAGCCTCAAAAAAAATTGCTTGCCCAGTTTCCATTTCTGCACGAACACGAACCGGTGCAATATTATTATCGTTGATTTGAACATCTCGAACACGACACCTCTCTATGGTATGTACCCCTTTTTTTTCCGCATTACGAAATAAGATCTCATCAAATGATGATCGCCTGACTTGATAAGCCCAGGATAAATTCTTATTCCAACTATCCGAAAATTCTATTAGAGAGACATGTTCATGCTCGGGTGAGCTAAATTCTATTCCAAGTTTTAGTAGGCCAATTTTTTTTATTTCTTCACCAACACCCAGCCGCTCCAACAGCGGCATATTAGCAGGCAAAAGCGATTCGCCTATATGAAATCTCGGGTGTGCTTCTTTTTCTAGCATAATGACTCGGAAGCCTTTCTCAGCCAATAAGGTGGCGCAGCTTGAGCCAGCAGGACCGCCACCTACTACGAGCACATCGCATTGCATCAATTCTGACTCCTTCGATGTAGACATGAGGTGTGGACTATTCACTCTGGATTAATCCTTATTTTAAATCGCACAAAAAAGAATAGATTCTTTTACCGCTAGGAAATATACCGGATGTTAAATATTTTTTCAAACTTGCCATTGACTGGCTGATAGTTAATATTTTTTGTATGTATCGCTCTTGAAGGCAATCAAAATATTCCATCTGATTGCCGATGGATTAACGGTTTGAGATATCTTCTTTCGTCGGGTGATTGTGTTCCTACTCAATTCTGGTTTCGATTTCCATTGGCTGTTAAAGATAACTATAGTCTATTAATGCGTGCCATTCTTCATGATGATGTCGTCCGTAAAACAATTATGCTTGCATTCATGGAGTGCGCGTTATAGCCGCAAGTTATTGAAATGGCGACTGTAAATAGAATGGATTTTCATGAATGGTACGAAAGACAAGGCATACTTCTCCCCGAGCTCTGTTTTCTCCCGTAGTGTCAATAATTCTGTGTCTGAGGGAGCCCAAATAAGATCTTCTCCATTTCTTGTTTGAAGGGAAAAAAACTTGTGATTGGTATACGATAGGTTTTTTCCTCCATTTGTTTAGTAACCATAAATATCAAGTTTAGCGGGGCATCTGGATTGGGCAGGCTTGACATGTTGTGTGGTTTTTCGTACCTCCTTATTAAAGCGTTCAATCCGGTTGGTGGTATATCGCATACGTCGCAGTTGTACAGGATAGTTTAAGTATTGGTGGTAATAACGCCATTGATATTCAGGTAATGATCCACGGATACTGGGATTACCCCACTGGTCGATGAATCGGGTGAGTCGCTGTTGAAATTGCGCCGGAGTATGAAAGGGACTATCTAAATCCAGCACTTCATGCCAATCAGCAATCAGGTGTGCTTTATCCTGGTGACGCACATAGGCAACCAAGCGTCGCGCTTTGTGCACCAGACAACATTGAATCGAGCGATGTGGCCAATACTGTTCCAATGCAACTTCGATGCCGGACAACTCGTCACAAAGCACTAATCCCACTTGCGTTGTTTTAGATCGCGAAACACTTGTTTCCAGCCTTCGGCTGATTCTCTGGGTAAATGGTATAAGCCCAATATTTCACGGCTATAATCTTCTTTTAATCCCATTACGATATAGGTTGCCTCTTGTGCAACATCATCACGTCTGACTGAATGATAAAGCGCGTCGATTAAAATAACGTGATAGTGTGATGAAAGTCCAGGATAATCGTAGCGGCTCAAATGCTTTGATCCATTGCG
>Ga0209582_1000258_pt1 | contig 42927 bp, 34 predicted proteins | sample KloWWTmetKNB5Kit_FD_187176 | JGI IMG/M metagenome (GOLD analysis project Ga0209582, IMG submission 187176) | Active sludge microbial communities from Klosterneuburg, Austria, studying microevolution and ecology of nitrifiers - Klosterneuburg... | ecosystem: Engineered > WWTP > Aerobic digester >...
TGGATGGCTTCTTGCTCGAACTTGGCGTAGTCGAACGCCTTCTCTTTTTCAACTTTTCTCTTTTTCATGGGGCAAGTTTCTGAATGGTTTGTCAAACTATCCTTGACACACTTTTCAGAATACTCTCCAGCGGGCAGCGTTTTGACTTCGTCCCCTGTCTATTATTTGAGGCGATAACTTCACCCCTTACACCATGCGAACCCTCCAATTCTGCCTTCTTATGCTGACAGGCACCACACTGCTTGCTCAGAACTGGGTCGTACTGAATCCAGCATACCGCTACAATTACAAAACGGATGATTCAGACACCATACGAAGCCAGATCCGGGTCATGGACATCGATACACTGGGGCCGGATAGTTTCCGCTATGAGCTGAACCGTGTAGCCTCACTTTGCACATCCTGTCCTTATGAGTGCATGATCACCGTGGACCTTCCGCAGTTTCTGCAAGCCGATGCGCAGATCCGAGGAAGCATTTGGCGCTTTAGTATGCCTGACACCTTGGTGATCCATTCGTTGGCTGATGTGGACAGCACATGGATCTTCAACGAACAAGACAGCATACCCGCCACCGTGGTCGGATTATTCCCGACCAGCGTACTCGGGGTATCTGACACCGTGAGGGTGATGGTATCCACCATGAATGACACCATTATATGGAGCCGAGAACACGGCATCGTCATGTGGCACATGCTTGGAGAACCGCGTTATGACTTAGTGGGAGTTCAAGGCGCTGGCCAAGGAATCGTGATGCCATCTTTCGAGGAGATCTATGCATTCCAACCGGGAGATGCCCTCCAGTTCAATCAAAGTTGGAGCACAAGCATGCACGTTTATAGCTCATCAACACTATTCCTAGTGGACGACCGCACTGAGAGTCAGGACACGGTGTTCCTTTCAGGGGAATCGTACCATAGGTTCAACCCGCCCAGTGGTTCGATTTTCTCTTACAACCCAACTGCCGCGACATCATTCATAGCTTCCAGTAATGTGTTGAAGCCCCTTGATTCTTGGCCGGGTCAGCTTGTCAACTTCCCCAATTGGGGGCCGAACGGAGAGGATATGGCTATCGTCCCCAAGCACTATCTGGACAATACCGGCACCTACGTGATCGAAGGTGGGCGGATCGGCTCCTTCGGCATGTTCGCCATCTATCCCGGAACCAATAATGATTGCCTTGGCGTGGGATTCCCAGGTCCCTATCTGAACTATGTGATCCGATCATCTGGATTTTATTACTACCAGATGAGTACAAGCTATTCCGAGTACAACTCCTTCTCATTCCGTGGGGCCGTCATCAATGGTGATACCCTAGGTTCGATGGACGACGAATACTATTTCCATGTGGGATTGCCGGAATTTGAACGTCCAAAATGGTGGGTTTACCCCAATCCCGTCAGCTCGGTCCTGCATATCGAAGGTGACCTCTTCAATATGGATGTACTTCAAGTCTTCGATGCAACTGGAGAACGGGTTAAGTCTTGGCGTATGGAACAAACCGATCGGTTTTCCACGGATGTATCTGACCTCCCTCCGGGGCTATATGTTCTTAGCTCATTGCTCGATGGTCATGTGCAGAGATTCGTGGTGGCTCGATGACCCGGAGACGCAGTATTTTCTCATGTTCTAAGGAGTTCCTTGCTTCGCGCCCCCACCCGAGCGGATTGAAACAACATACCCACAATGAACGCACCAACGCGTCGCGACAATGATCTGTGCCTGACCCGTACCTTTCCATTGTAAATCCGAGGAGTGTCCATTATGAAACACATTGACAAGGAAAGCCTGAGCAAAGCCTACCGACTGTTTGAAAGCGACGACATCGACACCATTGAAGTCGGCACTTTAAAGGGCTTACAACAGATACACAAGTACTTGTTCGATGGGCTTCTGGACTTTGCCGGGAAGAACCGCACCAGTAACATTTCAAAAGGCGGGTTCAGGTTTGCTACGGCCTTGTATTTGACCGAAGCTCTGGAAAAGGTGGAACAAATGCCCGAGACCACCTTTGAAGAGATCGTTGCCAAGTACGTGGAAATGAACATCGCCCATCCGTTCATGGAAGGCAACGGCAGAGCCATGCGGATATGGCTGGACATGATCCTGAAAAGGCAACTGAAACAAGTGGTCAACTGGCAATTCGTGGATAAGACACGTTACCTTCAAGCCATGGAGCGCAGCCCGATCAACGACCTGGAATTAAGAACACTGCTCAGCTCCAACCTTACGGACGACATAAACGATCGCGCTATCGTTTTCAAAGGCATTGATCAATCCTACTACTACGAAGGTTATGAAAAAGGAAGTGGTGAAGAGCAAGGTTAAGAACTGTCCCGGCGCAGGGTCCGAACGCCCGTCATTCCGAGCCTGACCCGGAATCCCGGTATGCCAGTGATCACGTCTTCCAAAGCTTTCTATCAAGCGTGATCTCATCACCGTTATTCAGAGTGTTGAATGAACCGACGAGAACTCGTTGGACATGTATATAGTTCGCCAATTCTATTGGAAAAAGATCGCACATCGCTTTTCGGATGTCTTACATTCGATGTGGATACAATGCGGATCTGTTCAACCCAAATACCATCCCAATGAGATCAACTCTACGCCTGTTACCCATCGGTGCTGTTATGTTCCTCTTTGGCAACCTCAGTGCCCAAGCCCCCTACACCCTCCATATTTCCGGCCAGCTTGAAGGCTGCACGCCGGGCCAGCAGGTCACCGTGCAGACCCTGCCCGGCACACTGCCCGCGCAAATGGCAACGGCAGCGGTAGCCACGGACTGTTCCTTCTCGGCGACCTTCGGGATGGACTCCCCTTCCGGCGGCGTGCTCGCGTTCTTCCATTGCGGCAACGGCACGGTCACCGCTGATTCGTCCGCATATGCCATCAGCGGCCCGAGCGGCTCCACGGACATCATGCTACAATTGACTTGCGGCTCGGACACATCCTCTGCGTGCCAGGCCTGCTTCACGGTCACCCAAAGCGCACCCTTCACCGCGCAGTTCACAAGTTGCACCACTGGCGGGACGCCTCCCTACTTCGATGGTTGGTTGCTTCCCGACGGCAGCCTCAGCATCGGTCCGGCCCCGAGCTTCATCTTCAGCGGCCCCGGTGCTTACGGAGTATGCCTACAAAGCTCCGATGCCACAGGTGCCACCAGCGTGGCCTGCGATACGGTCATCGTCGCTGCTGACGGCACCATCAACCCGCCGGGCAGCCTGCCCTGCTTGGCCGGCTTCTGGATGGTGCAGGCCTATTCGGACACCTCCAACGGCGGCAATTTCCTGGCCCCCGTCCCCAATGAGGTGTGGGTGTTGGACCTGAGCTCCGCAAGTGGCGGCATCAATGAATATACCTGGGACTTCGGTGACGGAAGCAGTTCGTCCGAGACCTACCCCACACATGAATACCAAGGCCCCGGACCCTATCAGCTCTGCCTCACCATCAGCAATGGAAGTTGCTCGGACACCTTCTGCGACACGGTGAGCGTGGACGAGAGCGGCCTGCTGAACGGGATGGCGACCGATCCCGGGACCCATGTGACCACCGCGCATGTGAGCGACCGGGATGGAGGCTTCACGCTCAACGTGCTCCAAGGCTTTCCGACGAGTGTTGCGGAAGTTTCCGCCTTGGCCGAATTCAACCTGTGGCCGAACCCCGCGCAGGAGGAGCTGAACATCACATTCAAGAGCAGCCATACCGGAGCCGTTTCCGTGACCGTGATCGACCTGAACGGCCGCACCATGCTCCGCGAGGACCATCCTCTCGCCTTGGGCAACAACGCGGTCCGGCTGAACACTGCTTCGCTCGCACCCGGTCTGTACATGGTACGCTTGGGCGATGCCGCACAACAGGTGGCACAGCGCTTCCTGAAGGTGCGGTGAACAATTCTGTCTTTCTTCCCGCACGGGTGCTTGCCCTCAGTAAGCACCCTTGCGGCTTTGGGGCCGGTCATACCAAGGGCAGTATTTTCGTCTCCACCCAACCCATCGCCAATTTCGTGCGTGTATGGGAGTGAACGTGAACGCAACTAACGAACAAAAAACCCGCACTATGAACCGACCATTCCGCTCACTGCTCTTAGGCACCTCGCTGCTCCTTGGCAGCCTTGCCTTTGCACAACCGGCACCGCCCTATCCGGTAACCATCTCCGGGCAGGTCACCCCCTGCACCCCGGCGAACAGCTATGTACACATCATTACGGTGCAGAACACGTTACCGGACTTGGACATCGACGTGCCATTGGACTCCAACTGCTCGTACTCGGTGACCGTGATGATGGACTCCCCCCAAGGCTGGTTCCAAGCGAGCACACCGTGCTCCGGCGCCATGCAGACCACTACCGGCTCGTACATCGTGAACTCCTTCGACAGCCTGTACGTGGTAATGAACCTGAGCTGCGGCGGGAACCCCGATCCCTGCCAAGCCTGTATTTCCGTGGTGCAGGACAGCTCATTCATCGGTGTTGTCCCGTTCAGCGCGACCTTCCAGAGCTGCAGCTCGGGAGGCTCGGCACCCTACACCTACTTATGGCAACTGCCCGACGGTAGCACCTCAGCCACCGCAAACCCCCAATACGTGTTCCCCGGTCCGGGCCTCTACGACGTGTGCTTGACGATGGCCGATGCGTCCGGTTGCACGAGCTTTACCTGCGACTCCGTATACGTGGATGCGGACGGTACGATCAATCCGAGCGTCCTCCTTGATTGCCTCCAGATCCCGAACGGTCCGAACTTGCCGGGCACCGCGTGCAACGATCCCGTGAGCGGGCCTGGATCCTGGAGCGCCGCGTGTATTTGTGTGCCGGATTCGGGTTCCACCGTTTGCAACGCCGATTTCTGGGTGATCCAAGCCTACGACAGTACTGCCGGCGGCGTGGAACCGATCCCCAATGAAGTTTGGGTCTGGAACCTCAGCAGTGGCGGGAACGGCAACTACCAGTTCTTCTGGAATTTCGGTGACGGCTCCAGTTCCACCGACGCCTACCCCACCCATGTGTATGGGAGCGGCGGCCCATGGAACCTCTGCCTCACGATGTCTTCCGGCGGATGCACGGACACCTACTGCGACAGCGTGAGCGTGGACGCGAACGGCATCCTGAACGAACTGGTGATCGGCGGTGATAACGGCCTGGTCCATGTGCTGGCCTCGGGAACGCGTTCCGACGGTTTCACCCTGAACGTGGTCCAACACCTCCCCACCGGCATCACGGAGGTCCCGGTGTTCGCTGACCTCAAGGCGTGGCCGAACCCGGTAACGAACGAGTTGAACCTCACCTTCAACCATAGCGTGAGCGGTGCGGAGCCCTTGACCGTGATCGATCCGAGCGGACGGAAGGTGATCACCGAAAGCCACCGCCTCACTGCGGGCAGCAACACCGTCCGGATCTCCACCGAAGAACTTGGGCCGGGGCTGTACATGGTGCGCATCGGCAATGATGCACGCAGCATCACCCAGCGCTTCATGAAAGTGCGCTAAGCACCATTCGACCACTTTGGAAAGGGTGCCCGCGATTTGGCGGGCACCCTTTCCGCTTTGGGGTCCGTCATCGAAGCGGAACTATTTTTCAGGTCCACCCAACCCTCCGGACCATGCGTGCGTGTATGGAGGTGAACACCTGATCCAAAAAACTTAGAACAATGAAAGCCACCTTCCGAACCTTCTGCCTCGGTCTCCTCACGGTATGTGGGCTGACGGCCATGGCCCAGACACCCTACTATGTGGTGGTCTATGGCCAAGTGGCCAATTGCACCCCGAACACGCTGGTGACCATACAGACCCAGGCCGGCACCTTGCCGGCACAGACGCTCACCACATCCGTCAACGCGAACTGCTCCTTCTCCGCCATGGTCAACGTTGATTCGCCATCCGGCGGCATCCTGGCCTGGTCTTCCTGCGGGAACGGCACCGCGTCCATGGATTCGGGCAGCTATGTCTTCAGCACCCCCTTCGATTCGGCAAGCATCCAGCTGAACCTCAGCTGCGGTGGCGTCATCGATCCCTGCGACGCGAGCTTCACGGTGCAACAGGCGATGAACGGGAACAGCCCCATTCCCTGGCAGATGACCACCACGAACACGAGCACCGGCGCAGCTCCGATCATGTACCAGTGGTGGATGCCCAATGGAAGCTCCAGTGCGGCGGCCGAGCCGACCTTCACCTTCACGCAGTCCGGGGTCTACGGCATCTGCCTCACCATCACTACCGGCAACTGCACGAGCGTGCTATGCGACACGGTGGTGGTGGACAGCATGGGATACATTTCCAATAATTCCATTTGGTACGATTGCCAAGGTGTGCTCTGGGGCCCCAACACGCCAGGCACTTCCTGCGATGATGGGAACCCCGCCACCAGCAACGACACATGGTCCGCTGCTTGCCAGTGCGTCGGCCAAGGTGGTGGGATGCTGGATTGCCTCGGCATACCCGGCGGCTTCAACCTGCCCGGCACCGCTTGTGCCGATTCGACAGGGAGTGGCAACACCACCGGCACTTGGGATGCGAACTGCATCTGCCAACCCGACAGCGGCATTACGGACTGCCTCGGCATCGTGAACGGTCCCAACTTCCCCGGAACGCCCTGCGACGATGGGAACCCCGCCACCAGCAACGACACGTGGTCCGCTGCTTGCCAGTGCGTCGGCCAAGGTGGTGGAATGCTGGATTGCCTCGGCATTCCCGGCGGCTCCAACCTGCCCGGCACCGCTTGTGCCGATTCGACATGGAGTGGCAATATCACCGGTATCTGGGATGCGAACTGCAGTTGCCAGCCCGATAGCGGCATTACGGACTGCCTCGGCATCGTGAACGGTCCGAACTTCCCCGGCACGTCCTGCACGACACCGGCCGGAGGGATCGGCACATGGAGCGCCGCTTGCGTATGTATGGAGGACTCGAGCGGTTCAGGCTGCAATGCCGACTTCTGGCCCATCCAAGCGTACGACAGCACGGCCACCGGCGGCATGGAACCCATCCCGAACGAAGTATGGGTATGGAACCTCAGCAGCGGAGGCAACGGCAACTACCAGTTCTTCTGGGACTTCGGGGACGGCAGCGGCTCAACCGACGCATACCCCACCCACGTGTATAACAGCGATGGTCCTTGGCTGCTCTGCCTCACCATGACCAGCGCCAATTGCACCGATACCTATTGCGACACCATCAGCGTGGACGCGAACGGCATCTTGAACGAGCTGGTGATCAGCAGCGGTGGCGGCAACGTGGAACATGAAGGCACCTTTGGAACGCGTTCCGAAGGCTTCACCTTGAACGTGATCCAACACATCCCCACCGGCATCACGGAGGTCCCCGCCTTCGCGGAACTGAAGGCTTGGCCGAACCCGGTGCTGAACGAGCTGAACCTCACCTTCAACACCAGCGTGAGCGGCACGGTGCCCGTGACGGTGATCGATCCGAGCGGTCGCACGGTGATCACTGCAAGCCAAAACCTCACCACCGGCAGCAACACCTTCCGGATCTCCACCGACGATCTGGGGCCGGGCCTGTACATGGTACGTATCGGGAACGATGCACGCAGCATCACCCAGCGCTTCATGAAGGTGCGCTAAGCACCGATCGATAGCTTTGGAAGGGTGCCCGCAAATCGGCGGGCACTTTTCCGCACACTGCAACATGGTCCGCGAAACCCTCCTGACCGAATGCATCCGCAGGGACCCGCGGGCGGAAAATGAACTGTACAAGACCCTCTACCCGATGATGATGTCCATCTGTTCCCGCTACGAACGCAACCGGCAGGATGCTTCCGCCCGGATGAACGAGGGCTTTCTGAAGGTGCTGATGAACCTGGACAAACGCCGCCCGGAAGTTCCTTTCGAGGCCTGGGTGCGGCGGATCATGATCAACACGGTGATCGACAATTTCCGAAAGGAGCGCGAACGAAAAGCACACGAAAAAATGGACGTCCCGGTGGAAGAACACGTAAGCAGCGAAGTGAACGAATACTTGCGGCAGATGGAGGGGGAAGCCTTCGCGGAGCTGCTCCTGCGCGTGCCGGAGATGTCGCGCAAAGTGTTCAACCTCTTCGCCATCGACGGTTTCAGCCACGCGGAGATCGGCGAGATGCTCGGGATCAGCACCGGCACGTCCAAGTGGCACGTTTCCCATGCCCGGCAAACGCTGCAACAGGCCATCGCCCAGATCGCCGGGACCGTCACCGTAAAAACCGCATTGCCATGAGCCTCAACGAAGAATTCGACGAGCTGGCCCGGCGCAAGCTGGAAGAGCGCCAATTCGCTTTCCAGGAGGCGGACTGGCAGGGTGCGCGAAAGCTCATCGACGCGCAACGCGGCGGCGGGAACAAAGCCATGTGGATCACCGGGGCCGTTGCATTGCTGCTGGTGGGCGGGCTGGCGTGGTACGGAACAAACTCTACGGGAACAGAACGGGCCGTTGCCGCCGTTGAACAAGTTGCCCCCCCCTCCTTGAAGACAACCGCTGTTGATCAGCCGGCTCAAAACAAGTCGACCACGCCGATGGGAACACCACCGGAACCAAATGCGCCAGCGGTAGCTGCGGACATGGTGGCACCATCCATCCGGTCCATTCCGGTCCATTCCGAGGACCGGGCAACTGATGCACCCACCGCCTTGGATCCTGAAGCCGAAAAAAGCGCGCCTCGGAAAAAGATGGCGTTGAACACTTCAGTTGGCGATCAGCCGACCGTAGTTGCTTCCAAGAAGAATGTGGCGATCAGCTCACGGGCGATCCCGGAGAACGAAAAAGAAAATGCGGCCACGAGCCCCGCACACACCGCGACTTCGACTTCATCAGAAGAGGCTTCTACTGAGCCCACGCTCTCAAAAGACGGTGAAGCAGTGACCGCTTCACCACCGACAATTGCTTCATCAGCAGAGCCTCTTGCAGGAACAACAACTTCCACGGAACCCCTTGGGGCTGATACTCCTGAAAATGCCGCTGCTGCACCTGTCATTCCGGTCGACAACCAAGGTATGGCCGCTGCCAGTGGGACCGTACCGAACGCTGCGCCCAAAACACCGGGAAACACACAACAACAGGTGCCTGATGCGCCGGAAAATGAGACGAATACTTCAACAAGCCCCGCTCACAACGGCCCGCTTGCACAAGTAACACTGCCAGGAGCCACAGCTCCGACCGGCAACACTGGCGCGGCCCCCAGTACTACAGCGGACCCGACTACCTCTGATAGTGCGTCCACCGCCGTAACCACGGCCACAACTCCCGAAGATTCCGCGACCGCAGCTGCGCCAGCGGCCACACCACCCCCATTGGTGCCCGAGCGCGCCCCGTGGGAGATCAGCATCATGGGCGGCATGTTCTCTTCCACCACGAAGTATGCAGGCAGTAACAGCGCGGATTGGAACGCGGACATCGGCAAGGAGAACAGCATCGGCATCGGTGCGGAGCTGATGCACATGGGCCGCAACTTCGGCATTGGCACGGGGCTGCATTACAGCACTTACGCGGAACGGCTGCACACGGACGCCGTGGACCGCAACACCATGACCTTGCAGAATTTCTGGTATTTGATGCCGGTGGACACGATGGTCCTGGTCATCACGGACACGATCGCCGGTACGCCACCGACCTACACGGGCACTTCCGAAAACACCACGGTACACGTGCTGACGCAAGGCACCGATACCACCACAACCACTGAGCGGATCCGCGAAGCGCGCAACGAGCTGAGCCGCGTGAGCTACATAGAAGTTCCGCTGTTGTTGGACGCACACCTGGTGCAAGGCCGTTGGAGCTTCGGCCTGCGCGGCGGTCCGACCCTTGGCCTGCTCACCGGCCGGCGCGGCACAGTGCCGGCACCGGACAACGAAGGCTATGTGAACTTCACCGATCAGCCTTTCCGTGAACTGGTCTTTGGCTACATGGCAAGAGCGTACATCCGTTACCGCTTCAATGCAGCTTGGTCCGTGGGGATCGAACCGGCGATGCGCGGGCAGTTGATGAACAGCTTGGGCAGCGGTGATCTGGATCGTAAGGCGAACTCGAAAGGCGTGATGTTGAGCTTGAGCTATCGGTTGCGGTAGCGCTGCATGCGGATGCAGGAAATTTCCACACACGAGCACCTGCCTTTCAAGCGATCATGGGAACGACCGATGCCGAATTCGAGCAAGCCATAGGAAGCTTTTCAGTTCCCGTCCAGTCCTTGGCGCGGGAAACCCGAAAACTCATTCACCACGTCCTTCCTGAAGTTGTGGAGGTGGCATGGGTGCGGCAAAAGACCATCGGCTTCGGAACGGGGATCAAGAAAAATTCGGAGCACTTCTGCTGGTTCCTGCCCGCCTCCAAACATCTGTCGGTGGGCTTCAACTACGGCGCGGAACTCCCCGACCCCGCGCAGCTGCTGGAAGGCACCGGCAAACTTTACCGGCACGTCAAGATCCGCTCCGCCGAGCAATTGAAGGATCCCGCGTTGATCGAGCTGCTGCGCTTTTCTACCACGTACCGGGTGCCTGCCGTTCGGCGGGGGTGAACATGGGGTCACGGCACCTGCAAAGTCAGACGTATGAGGGCTGCACGGTGGACTCGTGTATTAACGCATTAATGCGCTAGACCTCAACCCCGCAGCTCCGCTCCCACTTCCTTCTCCAACGCCCCACGAATACGCCCCATGGCCTTCTCTACTTGCTCGTCGGTGAGGGTCTTCTCGTTGTCCTGAAGGATGAAGCTGATGGCGTAGCTCTTCTTGCCAGCGGGCAGTTTGTCGCCTTCGTACACATCGAAAAGGTCCACTTCGCGCAGCAACTTACGCTCCGCTTGGTAGGCGATCTGCTCGAGTTGCGCGTAGGCCACGGAGCGGTCCAGCAGCAGGCTGAGGTCGCGGCGTACGGCGGGGAATTTGGACACTTCCTGATAGGTGGTGTGGCTGCCGCGCAAGAGCGACACCAGCGTTTCATCGTGGATCTCCGCATAGTACGCGGGCTCGTCAACGCCGAAGGTCTTAGCAACGCTGGCGTCAACTTCACCCAGCAACGCCACGGTCTTCTTCCCGACCTTCACTTCCACTGCGGATGCCAGCAAGGGACTTTCACTATCGCTGTATTTCGTGGTCCCGCCCAGCCCTATGCGCTGGATCAGTAGCTCGAGCTCCTCCCTCACATCGGCGAGTTCGGTCTTGCGGTCCGCGCTGCGCCAGTTGTCGTTCCAGCGCTTGCCCGTGATCAGCAATGCAACCCGTTCCTCCTCGATGATCGTGCCGTTCGCGACGGAATAGATGCGACCCTTCTCGAATAGGCGCAGGTCGCGGTGCTGGCGGGCCATGTTGTGTGCGGCGCTCTGCAGCAGGCCGAACAGCATCGTGGGGCGCATCACGTCCAGCTCAGCGCTCAGCGGATTCTTCAGGCGCACCATGGCTTCCTCGTCGGCGGCCTTCAGCTTCACGGTGCGACCGCCGTTCACGAGCGAGGGCGTCATCACCTCGCGGAAGCCTCGTGCCGCCAAATGTTGCGACAGCCGTTGGCGGAAACCTTCGGATGTTGTTTCGGGCTGCTGCACGGCAGGCATCATTAAGCGCTCCGGAATGGGCACTTGATCAAAGCCGTGGATGCGCAACATTTCTTCCACGAGGTCGGCTTCGCGCAGCACGTCCACGCGGTAGGGCGGCACTTGCACATGCACTGTTGCAGCGGTGCGTTCGCTGATGCGGCAATCCAGCATTTCGAGGATACGCACCACGGCATCCGGCGTAATGGCCACACCGCAGAGGCGGTCCACGGTGGCGAAATGCAGGTCCACTTCGGCCCAGGTGCATGGCTGCGCGATGTCGATGATGGTGGAACTGATCTTCGCACCGGCCACTTCCTTCAGCAGCAGGGCGGAGCGTTTCAACGCATACACGGTGATCCCGGGATCCACGCCGCGCTCGAAGCGGAAGGAGGCATCGGTGTTCAACCCATGGCGGCGCGCGGTGCGGCGGATGGTGACAGCATCGAAGCAAGCGCTTTCCAGGAAAATGGACGTAGTGCTTTCGGAAACACCGCTTCCCGCGCCACCGAACACGCCGGCCAAACAGGCGCCGTTCTCCGCGTCGGCGATCAGCAGGTCCTCGGGGTCGAGGGTGCGGTCCTTGTCATCCAACGTGATGAGGTGCTCGCCCGCCTTCGCCTTGCGCACGATGACCTTGCCTCCTTTCAGCTTATCGGCATCGAAGGCGTGCAAAGGCTGGCCCAGTTCGTGCTGCACGAAATTGGTGACGTCCACCACGTTGTTGATCGGCTTGAGGCCGATACTCTTCAGGCGCTCCTGTAGCCAGGCCGGTGAAGGCGCGATGGTGATGTTCGTGAGCGTGAGCCCCGCATAGCGCGGAGCGGCATCCGGAGCCTGCACTTCCACCGGAACGGTGCGTGCGTCGTCATCCTGTTTGAAGGCTTCAACGGAAGGCAGCACCACGCTGTGCTTGCTTCCTGTGCGGTGGTTCAGCGCGGCGATGAGGTCGCGGGCCACGCCCCAATGGCCCAAGGCATCGGAACGGTTGGGCGTAAGGCCGATCTCGATCACGTGGTCGCTTTTCAGTTGCAGTTGCTCAGCGGCAGGCGTACCCGTTTTTGCGGAAGCGTCCAGCACCATGATGCCGGCGTGGTCCGTGCCGAGCCCGAGCTCATCCGCAGCGCAGATCATACCCATGCTCTCCACGCCGCGGATCTTCGCTTTCTTGATGGTGAACGGCTCACCGCCCACGGGGTGCAATTCCGCCCCGACGGTCGCCACGAGCACCTTCTGCCCGGCGGCCACATTAGGCGCGCCACAGACGATCTGGGAAGGTTCCCCGGCACCGAAGTCCACGGCGCATACCTGCAGGCGATCGGCATCGGGATGCATACTACAGCTGACCACTTCGCCTACCACCACCCCGGCCAACATGCCCGGCACGGACTCCACCGCTTCCACGCTTTCCACCTCCAGCCCGGTGCTGGTGAGGATGTCCGCCGCTTCATAGGGCGAAAGGGCTTCGGTGTCGATCAAGGTGAGGAGCCAGTTCCAGGAAATGCGCATGGAGGAATGAATAGGCCGCGAAAGTAGCCACGGGGTCTGCGATGGAAGTCTGTCGGGATGGCTCGCCCGCTTACCTTCGGCGCTTCAATGGATCCAAAGAAGAACCTGGTCCTTAACGGCAGTATCTACTCGCTTGCCCTGATCGGCACGTGCATCGCGCAGTTGAAGGGCCTGCACACGCTGGAATGGCTATGCAAGCCGTTGCTGATGATCATGCTCTCCTCTTGGTTCTTTTTCAACAGCCGCCGCGTAGGTGACCGGTTCACGCTGTTGGTCCAAGCGGGGCTGTTCTTCTCCCTCATTGGCGACATTGCCTTGATGTTCACTTATGTGGACGACTTCAACTTTCTCATCGGCCTCAGCGCGTTCTTCCTTGCCCAGCTTTGCTATGCCTTTGCCTTCGCGCAGAACATTTCTGAGGTCGGGGGCATGGAAGGCCTGCTGGTCCCCATCCTGATCGCATTCGGTATCGGCACCTATGCTTTCTTTTTCGCTTGGGACCTCATGCCGCACTTGGATGATGGCTTAGGCTTGCCCGTGATCGCTTACGTGGCAGCCATCGCGCTGATGGGCATTCTGGCGGGGTTCCGTTACCGGCGCACCTACCCGCGCAGCTTTTGGCTGGTGTTCATCGGCTCGTTGCTCTTTATCGCCTCGGACAGCATGCTGGCTTGGGACCGCTTCCGTTTCCCGCTGATGGGGGCGCAGGTCGGGATCATCATCACGTACGCCATCGCGCAGTTCTTGATCGCCGCAGGCGCATTGGCGCATGTGCTGGATCCGGACCAGTTGCGGAGACGGCAGGCACTGACGACTTGAGTGTTGGACGCGGAGGCGCAGAGAATACAACCTTTTCTCGATCTCATAAGTGCCTGACGGAATGTGACGCATCGTAGCGTTCATCGTCCCGGATCTGACTATTCCTCTGCGTCTCTGCGCCTTCGCGGCCAAAACCTTATTACTCTTATCCGATCCGCCCCCACACCGCCTTTTCCCGCATCTGTTCCCGTAAGTTGCCCGCAATCGCGGCATTCTTCGGGTCCTGAAGCTCCGGGTCCTCGTCCAAAAGCCGCTGCGCCACACGCCGTGCCTGTTGCAGGAGGTCAGCGTCCTCCACCAAATTGGCCAGATACAGTTGCGGGATACCGCTCTGCTGTGTGCCCATGATATCACCCGGTCCGCGCAACCGCAGGTCCACCTCACTGATCTCGAAGCCGTCCTGCGTGCGGACCATGGTGTTGATGCGTGTGCGTGAGTCGTTGCCGAGCTTGTCACCGGTCATCAGGATGCAGTAGCTGTGCTCGGCCCCGCGCCCCACCCGGCCGCGCAACTGGTGCAACTGCGACAGCCCGAATCGTTCCGCGTTCTCCACCACCATCACACTGGCGTTGGGCACGTCCACGCCCACCTCGATCACCGTGGTGGCCACGAGCACGTTCGTCTCTCCTTTCACGAAGCGCGCCATCTCGTAGTCCTTCACTTCAGGCGTCATGCGACCGTGCACGATGCCCACTGCGTACTTCGGCAGCGGGAAGCGCCGCGACAGGCTTTCGTAGCCGTCGGTGACGTCCTTCAGGTCGCTCTTTTCGCTCTCCTCGATCAGCGGGTACACCACGTAGACCTGCCGTCCCTTGTCGATCTCCGATCCCAGAAAATCGAAGACGGCGTTGCGTGCATGGTCGTCGCGATGAACGGTCTTGATGGGTTTGCGGCCCGGCGGCAGCTCATCGATCACGCTCACGTCGAGGTCGCCATAGAGCGTCATAGCCAGCGTGCGCGGAATGGGCGTGGCGGTCATCACGAGCACGTGCGGGGGCACCTTCGCCTTGGCCTGCATCCGCGCCCGCTGTGCCACGCCGAAGCGGTGCTGCTCATCGATCACCACCAGGCCCAGTTGCGGGAACACCACGCGGTCCTCCAGCAAGGCATGCGTGCCCACGAGGATGTGGACTTCGCCCAGCTTCAGTGCTGCGAGCAAGCTCTTGCGCGCGGCGGCTTTGGTGCTTCCTGTGAGGAGGCGCACCACCACGGGCAGACCCTCCAGAAAGCGTGAGATGCTCTTGAAGTGCTGTTGCGCAAGGATCTCCGTAGGTGCCAGCATCGCCGCCTGAAAGCCGTTGTCCAGCGCGATGAGCATACTGAGCAGGGCCACGAGCGTCTTCCCGCTGCCCACGTCGCCTTGCAGCAGGCGGTTCATCTGTTGGCCCGTGCCCATGTCCTTGCGGATCTCCTTCACGACACGCTTTTGCGCACCGGTGAGCTCAAAAGGAAGATGGTCGGTATAGAACGAATTGAAGTGCGCTCCCACATGTGCAAAAACGTTGCCCTTCACATCCTGCTGCATCAACAGTTTCTGCTTGAGGAGCTGAAGCTGGATGTAGAACAGCTCCTCGAATTTAAGCCGCTTGACCGCTATGTCCAAGCGCTTCTGGTCCTGCGGGAAGTGAGCCTCCGTCACGGCCTCCTCCCTGCTGACGCCGCCAAGCTGCTGCACCAATGTGGCACTGAGCGTTTCCGGCAGCACGCCGTGCAACTGCGGCAACAGCGCATGGACCAATTTCCCGATACCGCGGCTGTTCAAGCCTTTCGCCGAGGCCTTTTCGGTGGTGCTGTACACGGGTTGCAACGGGGTGGCGGCACCCTGGTCCCACGTCAACGCGGACTCGATCTCCGGGTGCGCCAGGTTGAAGCGGTCCCTGAACCAGGTCGGTTTGCCGTAGACGATGTACTCGCCGCCGTCCTTCAAGATCGGCTGGAGCCAGCGGAGGCCCCTGAACCACACCAGCTCGATTGTGCCCGTGGCGTCCGTCAGTTTCGCCGTGAGCCGCCGTGCCTGCTTCTCGCCGATCATGCGGACCTCCTTCAGCACACCTCGGAGCTGAACCGCCGTTCCCTCTTCCACAATTTCGGCCACGGCGTTGAAGCGCATGCGGTCCACGTAGCGGAAGGGATAGTGTAGCAGGAGGTCTCCGAAGGTCCCGACGCCCAATTCCTTGCGCATCAGCTCCGCCCGCTGCGGGCCCACGCCCTTCAGGTATTCGATCGGTGTTTCCAGCACCTGCGCCATGGCCCGAAAATAGGCCCGTTCACCGCAATGCGCATTCCGCCACACCGGCTTACTTTACCCCCGAATGAGCACGTACACTACGCTGGTGATCCTCTGCGGACTGGTCATTTTCTCCTATCTCTTCGACCTGTTCGCCAAACGCACGCGTTTCCCTTCCGTGGTGCTGTTGATGCTATTGGGCATTGGCATATCACTGCTGACCAATTATCTGGGCGGGGATGTCGGTGATACCAGCAGGCTATTGGCGGTGCTGGGCAACGTGGGCTTGATCTTGATCGTGCTGGAGGGCGCGCTGGAGATCCACTTTGACAAAGGCAAGGTGGGCATGCTGCGCCGCGCCTTCCTCTCGGCCCTGCTGGTGCTCATGGGCACTGCCGCACTGATCGCCCTGGTCCTTAAAATGCTCAGTGATGAAGGCTGGTACATCTGTGTGCTGAACGCACTGCCCTTCGCCGTCATCAGCTCGTCCATCGCCATCCCCAGCGTGGCACATATGCGCAAGAAGGACCGCGAGTTCGTGATCTATGAGTCCTCGCTTTCCGACATCCTCGGGATCGTGGTGTTCGACTTTGTGCTCTACAATGAATCGGTCACCTCCAGATCGATCCTCGGGCTGGGCATGGACATGGGCGCCATCGCCTTGATCTCCGTGGTCTTTTGCCTCGGTCTGCTCTTCATCATGGGCAAGCTGAAGCACCACATCAAGTTCTTCCTGATCATGTCCGTGCTGGTGATGGTCTATGCCTTGGCGAAGCAGTTCCACCTCAGTTCGCTCATCATCGTGCTGGCCTTCGGGTTGCTGCTGAACAACGCGGACCGTCTGCATCATCCGGTTTTCGCGCGCGTTTTCCACTACCCGAAAATGGCCGCCGACCTGGACCAGATGAAGACGCTCACCGCCGAGAGCGCCTTCCTGATCCGCACCTTCTTCTTTTTGCTCTTCGGCTTCAGCATCATCCTGGGAGAACTGGCGCAATTGCCCGTGCTTGCGCTGGGCGCGTTCATGATCGCGGCGATCTACTTCGCACGCATCGGCATCATGGCCGTGGTGGCCAAAGAAGAACGGCCCCATGTGCAGCTCATCGCCCCTCGGGGCCTCATCAGCATCTTGTTGTTCTTCAGTATTCCCGCCGCACAAGCACATCCTTTGGTAGGGAACGGCGTGCTTTTCGTGGTGATCCTCTGTACCAGTTTGCTCATGTCCTATGGATTGGTCCGGGCGAGGAAGGAGGTGCCTGAGCCGGCGGCCCAAAGGAATTGATCGCAGCGAAGCTTCACCAGATCCCCGGTACCAACCGCGCCACACCGCGCATCATCTCCGGGTAATCCGGGTGCTTGGCCGTGAGCTTACGTTCCTCATGCCTGATCTTCACCACCAGCACGATCACGGCCACTGCCAGCGCCGTCCACCGCCAGACTGAAGGCGCACCGGACGCCATCGCCGCGCCGCACAGCAGCACGGAGAGGTACATCGGGTGCCGTACAAAAGCATAGATGCCGCGCTTGCTCAAGGTGTTTTCCTCACGAGGCATAGGCATTGCGGTGAAGTTGTTGCCACCCAATGCGGTCGCGGCCAAGATGAACACCAAGAGGCCCAAGGCGAACAGGACCCATCCCCACCATGGCAGGGTCCATCCGCCGCCGAACACCAGCACGGCGATGCATGCGAACTGGCCGAATACCAGCAGCGCGCCGAACGGGTCCTTGCGCGCCGGGGTCATTGTCTTAGATCGAAGCCGCACCCAACATCAGCACGGGATTCTCCAACGAGGCCCGCACCGTTTGCAGGAAAGCCGCCCCCGTGGCACCGTCCACCACACGGTGGTCGCAACTCAAGGTGAGCTTCATGACATGGCCAGGCACCACCGCACCGTTCTTCACCACAGCGGTGTCCATGATCGCACCCACCGCAAGGATGCACGCATCAGGTGGGTTAATTATGGCCGTGAACTCGTCGATACCGAACATGCCGAGGTTGCTGATGGTGAAGGTGTTCCCTTCCCAATCTTGCGGCTGTAGTTTCTTGTCCTTGGCGCGCTTGGCGAATTCGCGCACCTCTGCACCGATAGTGCGCAAGGGCTTGGTGTCCGCGAACCGGACCACCGGTACCAGCAGGCCCTCTTCCACCGCCACCGCCACGCCGATGTGGACATGGTCGTTGTAGCGGACCTTGTCGCCCAGCCAACTGCTGTTCACCTTGGGATGCTGGCGCAGGGCCATGGCACAGGCCTTCACCACCAGATCGTTGTAGCTGACCTTGTCCGGGGCCACCGCCTTGTTGATGGCTTCACGGGCCGCCATGGCGTTGCCCATGTCCACCGCGATGGTGAGGTAGAAATGCGGTGCACTGAACTTGCTTTCCGCCAAACGCTTGGCAATGGTCTTACGCATTTGGCTCACCGGCACTTCGGTGAAGGACTCCACTTGCGCGGCCCCAGGTGCCGCGCCAGCGCCGAGATAGCTCTCAATGTCGCTCTTAGTAACGCGGCCATCATCGCCCGTGCCACGTACACGGGCAATGTCGATGCCCCGCTCTTCCGCGAGGCGCTTGGCCAAGGGACTCGCCTTCACGCGGCCATTGGACGTTGCAGCTTCCGCCATGGCGGTACGCATGGGCGCGAAAGCCTGTGTTGGTGCTGAAGTTCCTGCGCGTGCTTCGGGCTTTTGCCCAAGTTGTCGATCCGATGTAGGGTCGCTATCCTTAGCGCCCTTCTCCTCCTTTACCTCCTTCACTTCCTTTTCCTCCTTCACTTCCTCTTCCTCCTTCCCCGCTTTCACCTCAGCCTTCGCTTCCTTCAGGATCTTGCTGATGTCCTCTCCCTTCCTACCGATCACGGCCAGGAGCGAATCCACGGGTGCGGCCTCACCTGCCGCCACGCCTTGGTGCAGCAGTACGCCGTCATAATAGCTCTCGAACTCCATGGTGGCCTTGTCGGTCTCGATCTCCGCGAGGATATCCCCGCTCTTCACCGTATCCCCCACCTTTTTCAACCAACTGGACACCACCCCTTCGGTCATGGTGTCGCTGAGCTTGGGCATGTTCACGATCTCCGCCATGGTTCACTCTTTGATGAAAGGATAGTCCTTCTGCTTATACACGTCGATGTACAGTTCGTCCAATGGCGGATACGGGCTCTCCTCCGCGAATTTCACCGATGCTGCCACCTCCTCCTTGGCCTCATCGTCCATCTTCTCCAGTTGTGCTTCCGTGGCCCATTTTTCTCCCAGCAACTTCCTGCGTACATCCTCCAACGGGTCGCGGCGCTTGTAGTCCTCCACCTCCTCCTTGGTGCGGTAGCTGCCGGGGTCGCTCATGCTGTGTCCCCTGTACCTGTACGTCTTTATTTCCAGGAGGAAGGGACCGTTGCCCTCGCGCACATGGGCGGCCGCGTCCGAGAAGGCATTATGGACGTCCTCACAGCGCATGCCGTTCACCGGGGCTGCTGGCATCTCATACGAAAGCCCGAGCTTGTACAGATCATGCACATTGCTGGTGCGCTCCACGCTGGTGCCCATGGCGTAGTCGTTGTTCTCGATCACGAACACCACGGGCAGCTTCCAGATCATGGCCATGTTGAAGGTCTCATGCAGGATGCCTTGACGCACGGCACCGTCACCCATGAAGCAATAGGTCACTTGGTCCCCGCCGCGGTATTTGTCCGCAAAGGCGATGCCCGCACCCATGGCGATCTGGGCGCCTACGATACCGTGCCCCCCGAAGAGGTTGCGCTTCTTGTCGAAGAAGTGCATGCTGCCCCCCTTGCCTTTGCTGCTGCCGGTGATGCGTCCGTAGAGTTCCGCCATCACTTCCTTCGCCGGGGTGCCCAGCATCAACGGGTGAGCATGGTCGCGATAGGCCGTGATAATGCGGTCCTCCTTGCCCATCGCGGTGGAGAGACCGGCAAGAATGGCTTCCTGCCCGATGTACAGATGGCAGAACCCCCCGAATTTCTGCTGGGTGTAAAGCTGCCCGGCCTTCTCCTCGAAGCGCCGCATCAGCAGCATATCCTTGAACCAACGGAGGTAAGTGGCTTTGTCGAAGGTCCGGGTCTCCCCGGTGGGGTTTTCCTTTTTCCGGGGCTTGGATGAGTTCGCGGTCTTAACGGTCATTCCGGTCGTTATAAGAATGGGGTCTCAAAGATAGCCAAGGAGCACGGGGCTGTACGCTCAGCGCGGCTTCTTGCCGAGTTGGGCGCTGTCGAAACAGAGCGGCAGGAGCGTCTCCGCGCTGAAGGTCTCGATCACCGGGCCTTTCACGATGCCCATCAACAGGCGCATGGGTCCCTTTTGGCGGCGCTCCTGCTCCACCAAGGCCTGCCTGCAGATGCCGCAAGGTGTCACCGGCTTTGTACCCTTCACCTGCGGCACCACGATGGCGATGCTTTCCACTTCGCCTTTGGGCAGCACCGTCATGGCCGCATGCAGCGCGGTGCGTTCGGCACAAATGCCCGCTGGGAAGCTGGCGTTCTCCTGGTTGCTCCCCGGAACGATCTCCCCGCTTTCCATCCGTATGGCCGCACCCACCTTGAATTTGGAGTAGGGCGCATAGGCGTTTCGCGCGGCCTTCACCGCCAGTTCCAACAATTCCCTGTCATCGGCCGGTAGTGCCGACCAGGACGGATGCTGCAAATAGTGCAGCGCGATCTTGCGAGTGTTTGCCATGTTGGAAAAAGGGTGCCGAAGGTAGCGCCTGCATGGGTTGGTGATCGGAGTTTCTGGTACAGGGCGGAGGGTACATGATACCGAGTGCTTTCGATGCCCAGATCCGGCCGTCCCTAGCCTACTGTCCTCTACCACTGCTCACTGCCACTCCCCGCTTTCCCTTAGCTTGCCCCGCTTTTTCAATATGCAGCTTTCCCCCATCCTCCAGCAATTCGACCCCATCGCTCTTCGGGACATGGACGGTGTGGCCCTCCAGACCCGGATGGACACGAAGTACCTGTTCGGCATAGGGCGACTACCGCAGATACTGGAGACCCTCAGCAGCGAATACCGGATGCTGGAAGTGGACGGCCAACGAGGCAGCACGTACAGGACGCTCTATTTCGACACGCCGGAGCGGCAATTCTATTTCGACCACCACAACGGACGCAGCTTCCGGTCCAAGGTCCGAATGCGTGAATATGCAAGCTCAGGGGCCAGCTTTCTGGAGGTGAAGCGAAGGACCGGCCGAGGTGGCACCGATAAAAGACGCATCCCCATCCCTGCCATCATGGAACACCTCACGGGCGGGCAGGTAGCCTTCGTGGCCGAGGCAAGCGGCTTCACACGATCCTTGGTGCCCACGTTGTGGAATGAGTTCTTCCGCTATACCCTCGTTCACCGTGAACGTGCCGAACGCCTCACCCTCGATACCTCGCTCTCTTTCCGGGACGCGAACGGCGAAGCCTCTTTGGCCAGCGTGTGCGTGGCGGAACTGAAGGAAGGAAAAACCGGGCACGGCTCGCCCTTCGCAGCGCTTATGCGAGGGCTTCCTGCGCCGCCCGCCAGCTTCAGCAAGTACTGCATCGGCACGATACTGCTGACCCCCGGCATTAAGCACAACCAGTTCAAACCCATATTGTTGCACGCCCATCGCTTGGGCCTCGCAGCATGAGATCAGACCAAACATGAAGATCTTCGGCATGAACCTCTTCCATGAGGACCTCTGGGAATTGCTGTTCAAGTTCGGCTTGGACGCGATCGTGGTCTTCATCCTGATCCGCCTGATCTATTATCCCATCCACCGCAAGAAGGAGAACCTCTTCACCTACTTCGTCTTCAATTTCCTCATTTTCTTCCTGTGCATTCTGATGAACAACGTGAAGCTGAGCATGGGCTTCGGCTTTGGGCTGTTCGCCGTGTTCAGCATCATACGCTACCGCACCGAACAACTGGAGGTGAAAGACATGACATACCTGTTCACCGCAATCTGCCTGGCCGTGATCAACGCCTTGGCCGGCAAAAAGATCAGCCTTGCGGAACTGCTCTTCACCAACGCGATGGTGCTCACCTTGGTGTATGTGCTGGAACAGGTATGGCTCACCCGGCACGAAGCCATGCGCATCTTGATCTATGAGCGGATCGAATTGATCAAACCGGTGAACAAGCAGGCATTGTTCACGGACCTGCAGGAGCGTCTGGGTATCCGTGTGAGCCGCGTGGAAGTGGGCCGGATCGACCTGCTGCGAGACACCGCCCAATTACGCGTGTTCTACTTTGAGGACGAGCAGGGGCACGAGAATTATCGGGAACCTATCCGGGACGACAACGACGACTAGTGTACCAACCCGTAAGCTCCTGAACTGTCTTCACCTCCCTTCTCCCTTCTGCGGCGTTGGAACATTTCGCCGTTGCTACGGCTACGCCGTACATGTTCCGCCTTGCATAAGGAAGAAATTGAGGCAAAGCCTTAGTTCACCAACTTACGGGTTAGCCTACTAGTGCTTTTCCACTAGAACGATCGCGTAGGCGCACACCCCTTCCTCCCGGCCCACAAATCCCATCTTCTCGTTCGTGCTGGCCTTGACGGACACGGCATCCTGATCAGTGCCCAACAGCTCGGCGATCGCGGCGCGCATGGCGTCCACATGGGGCCGCAACTTGGGTTTTTCCAGCACCACCGTGCAATCCATGTTGCCCACGGTCCAGCCTTTTTCGCGGAGCAGCTTCACCACGTGCGCAAGCAGTTTCCTGCTGTCGGCATCCTTCCAGGCCGCGTCGGTGTCCGGGAAGTGCAGGCCGATGTCCCCCAGCGCCACAGCGCCCAGAAGCGCATCACAGATGGCGTGGAGAAGCACATCGGCATCGCTGTGGCCCAGCCCGCCCTTATCGTGGGGTATCGCTATGCCGCCGAGCATGAAGGGGCGTCCCTCCACCAAGCGGTGGGAATCGTATCCGAAGCCGGTGCGGACCCTCATTCAGCCGCGTCCGCTTTCTTCTTGGCCTTGCCGTCGAAGTTGAAGCCGAGCGTGAAGCGCAGCGTGTTGGCCAAAGGGCTCTGCTGCGTGTTGGCGATGAGGTAGCTGAAATCAAGTGAGAAGATGCTGTAATTCACGCCGAGGCCCATGGTGAAATACTTGCGGTTGCCTTTCGTGGCCGCTTCCCAGAAGTAGCCCGTGCGGAACGCGAACTGCTTGGCATACCAGTATTCCAGACCACCACCGAAATAGATCTCACGCAATTCCTCCTTGAGCTTGCTACCGGATTCCACGTGCTGCACACCTTGGCCGTCGTAGTATACATTACCCGGTGCATCGCTGAAGGAACCGAAAATGCCCGAGGCGACGCCCCGGTTCGGGTCCTCACCGCTGAACACCACATAGTTCCCGTCATCGTCCACCACGGGTACCGCCACGCCGTCATCATCCGGCTCGGTCTTGTACACAGGCGGAGTGGGCACCAGCAGCTTGTTGATGTCCGCGTTGAAGGTGATCGTGTTGTAGGAGTCGATGTCCACGGTGAGCGCGGGGCCCAAGCGCAGGTTGATCGGCAGGAAGTCCGTGCGGGAGGTTTCGCTGTAGGACATCTTGTTGCCGATGTTGGAGATGTCCAGTCCAAAGGCGAAGGTGGCGTCCTTTTTGGCTATGAGCATCCGATCGTTGCGGTAGAAGAAGGATATGTCCGCTGCCACGGCCTGTCCGGCCTTGGTGTTGGCGCCGCTGACGTTCAGCCCTCCGGTGAGGTTGCTGTTAATGTACCGCAGGCTGATACCTCCGGCGAGCTGCTCGCTGAACTGCTGTGCGAAGGATACGTCCACGGCGAACTCCGCAGGTTTGAAGTCGCGGATGACGCCGCCGTTGATGTCCGTGAACGTGATGCTGCCCAAATTGAAGTACCGCAATGAACCGCCCAATGCACTGCGCTTGTTCAATTTTTTGTATCCCGCCAGATAGGCCAAGCTCATATCCGGCACCAAGTTCCTCAACCAGGGCGAAACGGAAATGCGGAATTCACCCTCGTTCTCGGCGAAGGCCAGCTTGCTGGGATTCCAGTGCAGTGCGTTCGCATCGGGAGGCAATGCCACCCCGGCATCGCCCATGCCTCCGGAACGTGAATCCGGGCCGATCATCAAAAAGGGCACGGCGGTGGTGATCGTATTCAGCCGTTCGCCACATTCCTGTCCACTTAGTTCACTGATGCAGGGGGTTGCGACCTGAGCAATGACACCGTGTCCAAAGGCAACGACGCAACAAAAGGCGGCAACGCGGGAAGGGAAGGTCATCGTCTGGTTCGTTCGGCTAAAGGGCGGCAAATATACGCGGGTTGCCGGGGGTTATTGTGTTGGGCAGGCGGGGTACGGTTTGGCGCGTTGCGGGTTACCCTTGGAGGGTCTCCATTCCACATTCTGAATTTTTCATTTTTCATTCCCGGCCAGAACAACCCCGCTCCCCTACCTCAGGATCACGAGCTTCTCTATCTTATCGGCGTTCTCGCCGGTGGGCGTGGTAATGCTCAGGCGGTAGACATACACGCCCCGGCCGATCTTGTCGCCGTTGTCGTCCAAGCCGTTCCAGGCCAACGGTTCGCTTCGGAAACCATCGCAGTCCAAGCGGCGGTTGAGGGTCTTGACCAATCGGCCGGAAACAGTGAACACCTGCACCTGGCAGTCCAAGACCGTGCAGGGCCTGTTATGCTCAAAATAGAACTCCGTGTGCGTGGTAAAGGGGTTGGGATAGTTCAGCACATGGGCCAATGCCAGCTCCGCTGTCGGGGCCACGACGAATTCAGTGCTCTTTTGGCTGCTGTTGTTATACACGTCCCATGCCTTGAGGTCCAAGGTGTGGCGGCCCTCGGAAAGGTCGCTCAACTTGTAGCGCACCTGTCCGCTTCTGTACGTGTCCTTGTCCGCTTCGTACCAGTCGTTCAGCACAATGGTGTTCTGGGTGTTGGCGTCCAATGTGGCGATCAGGTCATGGCCGATGCTGCTGCCCAAGGTATTGATGCCGCTATTATCGAACAATTTCGCGTAAAGCAACGGGGTCTCATTAGTGATGCCCCCGGGGACGAAGCTCTCATCGTTCATGTACAGTTGAATGTCGGGCCCCAAGGCGTCCGCAAGTGCGGTGTTGTCGGTGCCGCCCACCAGAGGGTCGTTCGTAAAGCCGCAGGCGTTGGTGGTGAGGCCTTCACAATAGACGGACACACGCCCCGAATCCACCCGGTAGTCGATATCCTTGGGCACGACGAAGGTGAAGTTGAACTGGCCGTTGGTGACCGTGGCGCGGCCGCGATAGATGATGTTCTTGCGCACCTTGAAGAGGAAGGGCGATGCGTTGAGGCCGGGATCGTTGACCAAAGTGGCAACGGCGGTCTTCTTATCGTACACCGTGGGCACCACCGTGCCGTTGAAATCCGCGAGCACCTGCCCATCCTGGCCGTTCACGGTGCCACTGATCCGCACCGTGGAGAGGGCCTTGATGGTGTCCATCGGGTTGCCCAACGTGTCGGTGATGGCCGTGATGACGGCTGCATTGCGCGCCATGGCCAATCGCATCGAAGGGTCGCCCAGCAAGCTGAAATTTCTGTGGTTGGGCGTCCCGGAGTTCCCTGCGGGCGTGGCATCCACCTTGGTCCGTCGGTAGATGTCGCCCAAGCGTTGGTCCCGGCCCTGCTCGTCCGTGGGCTTGAACACATAATCATAAAAGTCGTTGGATATCAGCTGATTCTGGCTACTGTAGGCCAAACGGGTCGTGGTCATCAGACCGATCCCGCCACCATTGGGGTTCAGGAACACATTCTCCCCCGCTGAAGTGCGGATCGGGTCGTCCCACCGGCTGAATTCGCAGGTGGCGGTCATGAACAAAGGCAGCCGCTCCAGGTTGGTCCAGCCCAAGATCGTGCCATTGTCCAAAAAGCGCTCATGGGCCCAGCCCACTTCCCCTCCGTGGCCCACATAGTTCACCAGCAGGGTGCCCTTCTGCACCCTGTCGCGCAGCTCCTTGTCCGCGTCCGGATAACGCTGGCCGCCGGGTGTGCTGTACTGCACATAAGCGTCAAGGTAGATCTTGTTGACGTTCAGGCATGGGGACTCCGCTTCCACGCGCATGGCCAAAGCGTCGCTGTTGAGCATGTGGACTTGTCCTTCGAAGCTAGCACCGCTCTGGTCATCGGCACAAAAGAGGACCGAATTGCGCCAATCCACTGCACCTCCGTCCCCACCTGTCGTGCAACTGCTGCCCCCTGCGTTGGAAAGGGTCAGCTTGTCGTAGTTCAGCAGTTTGTTCACCGCCGCCTGGGCCTGGTTCACGCTGCTCACCGGCAAACGGCCCACGCCCATGTCGATCAAGTCGTTCTGCTCCTCCCCCTCATCGTCGTCCAGGATCACGAAATAGTCGTCCGTGGTGTACGATTTGTTCAACGACCACGAATCATAGCTCTCAAAGGTGGGGATCCAGTTCTGATTGCTTGGGGCCAGCGAGAGGTTGTTGTACGATCCATCCCCGAAGAGCAGCAAGTACCGGGGCATTAAGGAAGGATCCGTGCCGGCCCGGTCGTAGAGCATCTTCATGTACCGTTTGATGGCCGTGCCGTCGCGTTGTCCGGAGGAGAACTCATTGAACACCTGCTGTGGCGTCACCATCACCACGGAAAGACCTTCTTCCGTGCGGCGCTGGGCCAAGCGACCGGCCTCGCCTAAGAATTGGGGCGGGCACACGATCACCAGGTCCGTCGGGATCGGGGTGCCATGAAGGTCTTGCGCGGCGATCCTCCCGATGGCCACAGGCTGCAACAGGCCGGTCCCCTTGAAGGCGATGAATTCGCGGAGGCTGTCCGTGGCCACCATGTAGCTGATCTGCCCGTTGTTCACCGCGGCCTGCACCTCGCGCACGTCCGTAGGGTCGGACACCTCCCAGATATGTTGCACGGCACCGGCCTGGTCCAACGTGAAGTTCGCGATGCGGCCCGGTCCTACCGTGTTCAGGTCACGGAAGGCCAACTGATCGCCGGTCATCCGCAGGTCACGCCGGGCGTTCACCTCGATGTAGTCCATGTAGCCAATGGAGGTGATCGGGTCGTACTTGTTGTAGGTGACGGAAATGGGAAGGCTGTTGCCGGACGCCGTTACACCCCATAGCGTGCTCACATAGTTTCCAAATGGGGAGGTCTCGCTGGTGCCCACCGAGAGGATATTGATGTTGCGGGCAGTGCCTGCGGCCTGCACATTGAATGAACTGGCCCCACCGATGGACCGTCCCAGCAGATTCACCTTCAACCACGTTGTGTCCGTGGAACGGAGATTCGGCATGGTGAAGTTGTAGTTGTAGGTGGTCACCTGATCGTAGATCTCGCTGAACATGATGCGGCCGGACTTGATCAGGTTAACCCCATCGTTGTCGATCATCTGCCGGTCATTGAACGCCGTGGCCTGGTCCGTGGCGGGGCCATCGCTCAGCACCGCGTTCGAGATACGCTTGGGCGGGTCCGTCCCGATACCGATGAAGTAGCTGGATGAATCGGTGTACACATTCTTCACATGGTTGAAAAGCCGACCATCTGCGCTCCGCTCCCAACGCGTGGCCCCGGAGGCGAAAAACAGGATGCGGTCCCCCGGTCCAAAAGTCCCGTCCCCACCATCATCCACGCGGATGGCATTGAGCAGCAGGTCCGTGGGCAGATGGGGCAAGTTGGTGAACGGCAAAAGGCCCGCATGGTTGCCGTAGACATTGATGGCGTCGGATGTCAGGTTGCCGAGGTCCACCCCCAGTTGCTGCAGAAACTGATAGGAAAGCTCATAAACACCCGTGGTCGGCACGGTGAACCGGTACCAATCACCGTTGGCCAGCTTGGAATGGTCCGGATAGATGTTCGCCCGCTGACCGCCTCGCGGGGTATGGTCCTCCACGATGGAAAGCCGGTAGGATGCGAGCCTTTCGATCTGCCCGGTCGCTGCGTTACGGCGGTACGGCTCGATATCCACCAAGGCATTGGGTTGTTTGCGCGAGCTACGGAGGGTGGTATGGAGCACGGGTTCGGAGCCGGGCTGCCCAAGTCCGGGCAAGGCGGCCACTTCATCGGCGGTCATGGGTTTCCACTGCGGCTCTGTCAAGTAGGCTGTGAAACCGGTGGTCCCCATGGAAAGGACCCTGCGCTCATGGATAAGGGGAAGGTCACTTCGGCCTCCATCAAAGATCGCCTTGTCCCACCAGGACGGAAGGCCCGGGACTGCTTTTTCGGCCGGTGCCGGAGCAAGGGAGGTTAATGTCCTTGTCGGGGTGGCGGGTGCCGGGGTCTTCAGCAGTGAACCCGCCTGTTGGGCTGAAACAGCTGTGGATACGAGGATGAGGAGGGGGCCGAGGAAGGCGCGCATGCTGGGGAAATGGACGGTTTTCAACAGGATCGGAGCGAAAGTATAACTTCGGCCCGCCCCGTCATGAACATTCCGTGAACGACCTTCACGCGTTCTTATTGCGAGGGCAATAACAACGAAGTGCCGCGCGCTACGTATACTTGGCGGTCTTAAAAGACATAGAACGATCGTGTAGCATGAGAATATGGACCGGCAGAAGTGTCGCCCTCGGGCTTGCACTGAGTCTCTTTGGGGCATTGGCCGCGCTTGCGCAGGACCCCCAGTTCACTCAGTTCTATGCGAATCCCCTGTACCTGAACCCGGCGTTCGCAGGCACGGCCCGTTGTCCACGCGTGGTGTTGAACTACAGGAACCAATGGCCGGCGCTCAGTGGCACCTTCGTCACCACCAGCGCTAGTTATGACCAGGACGTGCGTGGCATCATGGGCGGTCTGGGCCTCTTGGTGACCAGCGACCAAGCGGGCAAGGGCACCCTGAACACCACAACGGTCAGCGGCATTTATTCCTACACACAGGCCGTCAGCCGCAAATTTTCCATCAAGGCTGGATTCCAAGCGACCTACTTCCAGAAGTCGCTGGACTGGAACAAGCTCACTTTCGGGGATATGATCGACCCGCACCGCGGCTTCGTCTACGCCACCAACGACGTGCCCCGGGGCGGTAGCGTCGGCAATGCCGATTTCTCCGCCGGGTTCTTGGGCTACACCGATGTCTTCTTCGTGGGGATCGCGGCCCATCACCTTACCGAACCGAACGAGTCGCTGATCGTTGGAACGAGCAAGATGCCCATGAAGATCACGGCCCATGCCGGCGCTGCCATCCCCTTGGGGGTGCGGGGCAAGTACGGCGCGCCCAAGACCAAGCTTTCGCCGAGCATACTATACCAGCAACAAGCCGCGTTCCGTCAATTGAACTTGGGCCTCTACGTGGACCACGGCCCGATCATGGCCGGTGTTTGGTACCGCTCCCGCGACGCCTTCATCGCCCTCATCGGCTTCCACACCGACCACCTCAAGTTCGGCTACAGCTACGATGTCACCACAAGCAAGCTCACCACCGCCACCGCGGGTTCGCACGAGGTCAGCTTGACCCTGCAATTCGACTGCAAGAAGAAACGTCGCCGGGTACGCACAGTGCCCTGCCCCACGTTCTAAGCCAAGGAACCTGCACGAACACATGAAGACCATGAACCTGTCACGGAACATAGGCCTGCTCGCCTGCACCGCCATCCTGCTCAGCAGCTGCCGGTTTGAACAGAGCACCTCCACGGGCTGGAATTACAACGACTCGAAGAACGGCGGCTTTGAAAAGGCTCCTTTCGAGGATCAGGAGACCGGCCCCGGACTGGTCTTGGTGGAGGGCGGACAATTCACCATGGGCCGTGTGGTGGACGAGCTCACCCACGACTGGAACAACATCCCCCGTACCGTCACCGTGTCCTCCTTCTATATCGACGAGACCGAGGTGACCAACCTGCACTGGTGCGAATACCTCTACTGGTTGAGCCGCGTGTACGGTGCCGACTATCCCGAGATCTACAAGAAGGCGCTGCCTGACACCTTGGTGTGGCGCAGCAAGCTCGCCTTTATGGAGCCCAAGGTGGAATACTACCTGCGCCATCCGGCCTACCGCGATTATCCGGTGGTAGGCGTGAACTGGCTGCAAGCGAGCGATTATTGCGCTTGGCGCGGCGACCGCGTCAATGAGGCGATCCTGATCCGCGAAGGCCTCTTCGAGCACTATCCCAACCAGATCAACGAGGACCACTTCACCACGGACAGCTACTTGGCCGGACAGTACGAGAGCGGCAAGAAAGTGGACGGCGTGCAGGACTTCAACCCCAACGTCGACACACGTAACGTGCGCATGGAGGACGGCATCGTACTGCCCCGTTACAGGCTCCCGACCGAGGCTGAATGGGAGTTCGCGGCCTATGGCCTGGTGGGCAACACCGTGGACGAACGGATCGTGGAACGCCGCGTCTATCCATGGAACGGCCACTTTGTCCGTTACGATAACCGCAAGAAGGGCGGCACCTTCTTCGGCGACTTCCGCGGCAACTTCATGCGTGGCAAGGGTGACTACATGGGCGTAGCCAGCAGCCTCAACGACAATGCGGACATTACCGCGCCCGTGTTCAGCTACTGGCCGAACGACTACGGCCTCTATAACATGGCCGGCAACGTGAGCGAATGGACCATGGACGTGTACCGCCCCCTGAGCTTCGAGGACGCGGACGGCCTGCAGCCTTTCCGTGGCAACGTTTTCAAGACCAAGGTGCTCAACAGTGACGGGGCCATCGCCGACAAATACGACAAGGTGATCTACGACATCAGCGGTGTGAAATATTGGCTCACCGAGTTCCAGACCAAGATGCAGGGGCGCGCATCCGAGGAGGAGGCCAAGCTGATCGACGACCTGATGGTGAAGATCGAACAGGCGGCGGACCTCTACAACCAGCGTAAGTCGGATCCCGCCAACCAGCTCGTGCAGGACATGGTGGACATGATCAAGGCGCAGGACCTGGAGATCTGCCCCAAACTGCTCGCCGGCCTGAGCGAATACCAGGAGAGCCAACCTGGTGAGGTGAAGGAGCGCAGAGTGACGGTGGAAGAGAACATCGACCGGCGCAACTACCGTGAGTCGGACAACATTGATTACGTGGACGGCGACTTGGAGAGCAGCATCTATTACGAGGACGTGGAGCATGAGGGGAACCCCATGTATGATTGGGGCAAGACCACGCTGATCAACGACCACTCCCGTGTGTACAAAGGTGCCAGCTGGGCGGACCGCATCTACTGGGCCAACCCCGGCACGCGCCGCTACCTCGATGAGCGCCAAAGCACCGCCACCATCGGCTTCCGTTGCGCGATGACCCGCGTGGGCAGCCCCGTGGGCTTAGGCGACGACAAGCGCCGGAGCAAGCTGAGCAAGTAGTTTTTGACCAACTTCCGAAAGGCCCCGCAGCTTGAATGCTGGCGGGGCCTTTTCTTTGGGGTGTTCAGTTGTCAGTTGTTCGTTGTCAGTTGTCAGGCGTTGCCGCGCCATACTGTTGCAAGAAGTTGTCAGCAAATGCGGTCGGCAGCCGTCAGATCACCGATCAGCAATTAGAGTTCTCTGCGCCTCCGCGCCCCTGCCTGCCGGCAGGCAGGTCCGCGGCCAATCTTCCGATCGTCACCCATGTCCTCACTCCACACCCTCTTCCTCGCCTCCACCGGGGTCTGCACGGATACCCGCAAGCTCCTTTCCGGCAGCATCTTCTTTGCCCTGAGCGGACCGAACTTCAACGCCAATGCCTTTGCCTCAAAAGCTCTGGAAGGCGGCTGCTCCCATGCCGTGGTGGACGACCCCGCCGTGGCCGTGGACGCGCGCTACGTCCTGGTGCCTGACGTGCTGAAGGCCCTGCAGGATCTCGCCCTGGAGCACCGCCGCGCGCTGGACATCCCCGTGATCGCCATCACCGGAACCAACGGCAAGACCACCACCAAGGAATTGCTGCATGCTGTGCTGGATCCGGACCGTTCAACCTTGGCCACCGAGGGCAACCTCAACAACCACATCGGGGTGCCGCTCACCCTGCTGAAATTGAAGCCGGAGCACCGGATCGCCATAATCGAGATGGGCGCCAGCAAGCGCGGCGACATCGCTGAGCTCTGCACCATTGCCGAGCCCACGCACGGCCTCATCACCAACATCGGCAAAGCCCATCTGGAAGGTTTCGGCAGCCTTGAAGGCGTGGTGCGCACCAAGACCGAGCTCTACAACTGGCTCCGCACCCACGGCGGCATCGCCTTCGTGAACGGCGACGACCCGCTGCTGATGGCCGAAAGCGAAGGACTGGACCGCGTGACATACGGCGTAGGGCCACATTGTGACGTGCGCGGAGCTGCGGAAGAGGGCGAAAACCACTACCTGCATTTCATGTTCGAGGATGCCCAACGCGACGGCCGTTGGCACGGCGAAACACAGCTCGTGGGGAACTACAACCTCCACAATGCGCTCGCTGCCGTCTGCATCGGTCGCCATTTCGATGTGCTCGATGACCTGATCATCAACGCCATTGACGAATACGTGCCCGCCAACAGCCGCTCCCAACTGAAAGACACCGGCCGCAATGAACTGGTGCTGGATGCCTATAACGCCAACCCCACCAGCATGGCCGCGGCCTTGGAGAATTTTAAGGGCCTGCGCAGCGACCGCAAAAAGCTCGTCATCCTCGGGGACATGCGGGAGCTCGGCGAGACAAGCCTAACAGAGCACGAGGCCATCGTCAACCTCGTAAAAACGCTCGGACTGGACGCCATCCTCGTTGGCGAAGAATTCATGAAGGCCGCACCGGAAGTGCCCGTGCGCCGCTTTGCGAATGCCGCCGCCGCCGTGGAGGCTTTGAAAGCCGCCCACCCCAAAGACCTGTTGATCTTGGTGAAAGGATCAAGAGGCGTGAAACTGGAAGAAGTGGTCGGGGTGTTGTGAGCGCGAGGTTAGCGGGAGGTACGCTGATCGTTATGATCAGTGATGACCTGATCCACTTTTCAGGGGTTCCCACAGGGTCATCGTCTTCGAGACCCTGTTTTGGAACCATCTTAAACCCATATACCCCTATTTTCTTATATTGGTACCCATATCCAACTCGCGTGCCGATGAAAACGACCATTGAACTTCCGGAAGCCCTTTTCGACAGGGCAAAGCGATATGCACGTGCCCACAAGACCACATTGAAGGCGTTGATCGAACAGGGCTTACGGCTTAAGCTCGCGGAAAAAAAGGATACGGCCACATTCAAACTGCGCGATGCCAGTGTGGCGGGTAAAGGACTATCTCCCGAATACAGGGATGCATCCTGGGAGCAGCTTCGCGATGCACTTTACAACGGCCGGGGTGCATGATCGCGGTCGATACCAACCTGCTCGTTTACGCACATCGCAGGGATTCCCCATTCCACAAAATTGCTTTCCGTGTGTTGATCGGGCTAGCTGAAGGCCGCTCACCTTGGGCTATTCCGTGGCCCTGTTTGCACGAATTCCATGGCATAGTCACCCATCCTCGCATCTATACGCCACCAACGGACCTTGACCGTTCCGTAGCCCAGTTGGATGCTTGGACGGCTTCGCCAACACTCCAATTGATCGGGGAAAACGATCTGTACTGGCCAACTCTACGCGACCTGCTTACCAAGGCGCGCATTGTAGGCCCCATGGTGCATGACGCGCGGATAGCCGCCTTGTGTATTTGCCACGGGGTTCAAGAACTCTGGTCGGCAGATCGCGATTTTGGCCGTTTTCCTCAACTTCAGGTCCGTAACCCCTTGATAAGTGACACATAGCGGGCCTTTACGGGTTCTGCGACTTTGTTTCCACCGCGGGCCTTTCGGCAGCCCGTAGAGTGCATGCTAAAATTTTTCTCGCACAGGTCTCCGCCTCGGGAACATGAGCTAACAAGATGAATTGCCCTGTTTATCTTGTGTGCATCATGCCTGACGAAAAGGTCGTCGAACGGAAGACCGTGACCCTGGAAGCGCTGGACCACAACGGTCAGCGCCGGATCGCCTTACGTTTTCCATATGATCTCGAGTTGATCGCCATCGCCAAGACGATCGGTGGCCAATGGAGCCAGAACCAGAAGTGCTGGCATGTAGAAAATGGCAGCACGAGCATGAAGGCCATTTTCGCAGCGTACAAAGGATCGGCATGGGTCAATGCGGATGCGCTGTTCACGAAGAAGGAAAGCACGCATCGAACTTCAGGAAAACAGATCGCTGGCGCTCCGGCCAGCAAAGTGCCACGAACACCTGAGGTGCCGTTGAAGGCCACCCAAACGGAAGCGCTGCAACGCATGCAGCAAAAATTGGAGATCGCCCGGTACAGCCCCCAAACCATCAAGACCTACCTGAGCGCGACCAAGAACCTCTTCGTGCATTTTTCGGACAAGCATCCCAACGACATCCGTACCGTGGACATCGAGCGCTACCAGTATTACATGGCCTCTGAACGCAAGGTGAGCAACAGCACTTTGAACCAGGTGGTGAACGCCGTGCGGTATTACTATAAGGATGTGCTCGGCGATGCGCAACGCGTGAAGTTCATTGAGCGTCCACGTCGCGAACGCAAATTGCCCAGCGTGCTGAGCGAAGAAGAGGTGGCCGCACTGCTGAAGGCTGTGGACAACCTCAAGCACCGCTGCATCCTGATGTTGATCTACTCGGCCGGTCTCCGGCTGGGTGAGTTGCTGGCTTTGGAGCGGACGGACATCATCCCCGAACGCAAGCAAGTGCTTATCCGCGGAGGTAAAGGCGGCAAGGACCGTGTATCACTGCTGAGCGACAGGATACTTACCCAACTGACCCAATATCTCGAAGCCTACACACCAAGCACCTTCCTGTTCGAAAGTCCGGATGGCGGCATGTATTCGGCCACGAGCGTGCAAATGGTCTTCAGGCGGGCGTTGAAGAAGGCAGGCATCACCGCTCCGGCCACGGTCCACACCCTCCGCCACTCCTTTGCGACACACCTTTTGGAGAATGGAACGGACCTACGCTATATTCAAACGCTCTTAGGGCACAGTTCAAGTAAAACCACCGAGATCTACACGCATGTTAGCACCAAGGCCATTGGCAAGATCCGAAGCCCTTTGGACAACTTGGACCTGTGAGGGGTCTATGTTGCTTTACCCTCCCCAATAGTGAGATAGACAACACTCCCCCTCACAAACTGATGGTGAAATAAACCACATATAGCGTCTACCCACTAGTTCTGCGCCATGCAATTACAAGGGAGCATCATCGCTGTTCATACTGTTGCGCACGTATCGGCGAGATGCGGTATCTAAGACCTTCACCTCGCCGACCATGCTCTCGTCTTCGAGCATGAGGTCGAACAGTAGGTTGGCCTCATCCCGTGTCTTTGCCACCTCTGTCACTTGTTCGCATCCAGAAACCGGCCAGCCTTTTTCGCTGACTCGATAGCCTATGACCTTGTATCGCATCGTCTTTCGTGTTGCTTGTTCAACCTACTGACCTAATGCCTGAATGCCTGAGAAAGCACGGCGCAGAACACACGCTATGCCCAACTTCCCACCGCACATTCCCGACCATGCTGGGCATAGCTCCACGTTGGCAGTAATTCTAAGAATAACACAAAATGAAGAAAATAGCACTTTCACTTTTGGTATTGATTTATTCCATAAACGGAATATGCCAAAGCAATTGGACACTTTCAATGACAGGCTATGACCCAACGTATTCCCCAGCTGACTTTGTTACAGCAAGCAACGGGGACATCTATGTGAATGGTGTAAAATACGACAATGGAATAAGTGGCTACATCAACAAGCTTTACAAGTCAACAAACCAAGGTTCATCTTGGACAGAAGTAGGCACTACAGGTCTAACAAACTTAGGGAATGTACATTCTCTGACAATTAGCGGAAATACAATGATATTGGGCGGAATGGATGTAAATTCTGCTAATGGAGCAAAGATTTTTACAAGTACGGATAATGGTGTCAGCTGGACATTATCAATGACCGGTTTTGACCAAACGTATTCTCCTGCTGACTTTGTTACAGCCAGCAATGGAGACATTTATGTTAATGGCGTAAAATATGACAATGGAATAAGTGGTTTCATCAACAAGTTTTACAAGTCAACAAACCAAGGTTCATCTTGGACAGAAGTAGGCACTACAGGTCTAACAAACTTAGGAAATGTACATTCTCTGACAATTAGCGCAAATACAATGATATTGGGTGGAATGGATGTAAATTCTGCCAATGGAGCAAAGATTTTTACAAGTACGGATAATGGTGCCAGCTGGACATTATCAATGACCGGTTTTGACCAAACGTATTCTCCTGCTGACTTTGTCACAGCCAGCAATGAAGACATTTATGTGAATGGCGTAAAATACGACAATGGAATAAGTGGTTTCATCAACAAGCTTTACAAGTCAACAAATCAAGGTTCATCTTGGACAGAAGTGACCACCACCGGTTTAACAAACTTAGGAAATGTACATTCTCTAACAATTAGCGGAAATACAATGATATTGGGTGGGATGGATGTAAACTCTGCTAATGGAGCAAAGATATTCACGAGCAACTATTCAGGCTCTACGGCAGACATTCGTGAAGCAGGACTTACTAATATCGTGAATGCATTTCCCAATCCTTTTACAGATGAAATACAGATTACCTTCGCTCATAGCCCTGAACATCAGCCAAAATCAATTACGCTATTTTCGGCAACAGGCGAAATGATTATAAAGCTGAAGAATCCTGATTACTCAGTAACTCACTTAGACTTGGGCAATCTTTCATCAGGCATGTACTTGCTTGTGATAGAGAGCAATACTGGCATACAGTCACTAAAATTATCAAAAGAATAAATCTCATTATGCTAAAGCGAGACGACTATTTAAACCTGATTCAAGAAATCAGAAACACTGACAAAAGATCTTTAGATGAGTTTATTGAGAAAGTGATTGAACCACTACGGCAGCAAAATGATCATTTCATAGAAGTACTGTATAAGGATATTTATTATTTAATCAAGGATATTGACCAGGTAGGGGAAAATACTTTGGCTATTAAAAATGGTGATTTTGTCATTGAAGATGGAGATTTAAAGTTGACAGGTTACCAGTCAAGGCTTCATAATTTGTCAATCTGGCTACATCTTGAAGTTTGTAAAAAATACTCGGAAGCGAACCCTTTAACTTTTGTCGAAAGGATGGAAGATTTTGAAAAGAACATTTTGGAAAAGCCAAACTATACGCCAGAATATAAAGCAAAGCTTGACCAAGTAAAAAGAAGTTTGAAAAAAGAGCGGAAACTCAATTTAGGAGAGAAGGAGAACTTTTGGAACAAGATTTTTGATGTTGACAACCTTGAATTGAAACCCAATATTTTTGGCATTGGAATTAATGGAAACAACATTATTAGTAAATTCAGAAAAAGCTGAATAAATGAAAACTACTGCCAACAACGGCTATACGCAACCGCCCACACACCAGCCGATGCTTCGGCTGCGCATAGCCTAAACGTTGGCGGTAATGCGAAAGGCCATCACTTCCCGAAATCTTCTTCAATGGTCCGACCGAATTGCGCCGCATACGCCTCGTCGATGCTCAGGGCTTCTTCACCTTCAAAGTAGACTGGTGAAGCAACATCTACGTCTTCGGTGATGATGTCGCCTATGTCATCAACCTCAGTCCGATCCACTTCTGCGGTCGGCGACCATTCAGCCATTGGATCCGCGTATGCCTTCAACATCTTTTGCATCGTGGTTCCAGCAGCAACGGCCTCTCGCCCCGGCTTCGCCATGAAGAACCACGTCAGCATCAGCGTTCCCTTGTGCATCTTCTCTTCCATATTCGTCGGGTTCAACAAAGCCGCCCAAGGCTTAAAGACCTAAATGCCCAAATCCGAAAAGCACTACCGCCAACTACAGCTATACGCCACGAGGCGCGGCGCATAGCAATGTCCGTTGTATGCCATTACATTTGACAGCTCATGAATTTTGACTTTCACGACAAATACAAAGATTACTCTAACATTGACTTGCTAAAAATTGTTAGGCGACCAACTGAATATCAAGTTGCAGCGGTTGACGCAGCGACACAAATTCTGAGTGCAAGAGAAGTCACACATTCTGAGTTAGAGCAAGTGGACAACTATTTTGATGAAATAGATACCGAAACAAAACGCAAGACAGACAAAATCAATTCATACAAAGAAAAGACTGCTGATTTTTTTGAACCTGTACTTAACCCGACAAGCGAAGTAAAACCTGAAAAGTGGCTAAATATTTTGCTTCTTGTAATTGGCTTACAATACCTATGGACACTTTACATCAACATTAGCGACTTAGTAAGATTTGTAAAGTTCGTAATTGATTGCAAATTGTATGGCTTTGACAGTTCTAATGAAACAGTAAGTTATTGGACATGCTTTTCAAGTCGGTTTGACCCACTTGTATTTTTTCAAATAGTGACGCTTATTTATGTGCCAATCATTTTCTATCTCTTGTTCAAAAGAAAACTTTGGGGTTGGATATTGTTATTTGCAGACACTTTGTTCGGACTTATTTCACTTATTAGCCAGTCGTATATATTTTTCAAATATCAACAGTATCATCAAGGTGACACAGTTTCGTTTTTTACACAGATTATTATAAAAGGACTCTTCGTCTTCTTCTTATGGAGAAACTATATTTCTGACTTCTTCAATGTTTCAATGGAAATTAAAAAGAAGACAGCAATCATAACGACAATTGTAACAGTTCTGTTTATTCTTTCAATACAGCTATTCGTTTAACAAGTAACGGCATACAACATTGGTATTGCTGCAAGTGTGGCTGGACGTTGAAACTTCGGCTGTGTGCCCCTCGCTCCCGCAAGTCTTCCCGACCTAACGACAAAGTGAGCTCCTGACTCAAATGGTCGGGGCGACTTGTGGGGATGTTCTCAGTAGTCGACCAAGGCGCAGGAGCATTCGGCAGTCTTCAGACTGCTGCACAGAACTACCTACAGAGAAGTAGACATTGGAACGAAGACCATTTGTTGAGTCCTTTCGAGGTGTTCAGCCCTCCTCTGTGTGAAGTCCGAAGACTTCACGGATAAGAATCGATGAAAGCATCTACCTCACCCACAAGTCGCCCCGGCTGAACATGCTGGAACGCAAAGTCTGATTGGCCGGGAAGACTTGCGGGAGCGAGCGGAGTAGATAACCCCAATCCTGTCCTATGTCTTATGTTCCATGCGCTGACCCGATGCAAGCATAGGACATAAGACAACCAACATAAGACAAGAGACGCACTTCCGGCACCTACCCTTCCTTCAGCACGCTCCTTCCGATCACGATCCGCTGCACCTCGCTGGTGCCCTCGTAGATCTGGGTGATCTTGGCGTCGCGCATCAGGCGTTCCACGTGGTATTCCTTCACGTAGCCATAGCCGCCATGCACCTGCACGGCTTCCACGGTGGTCTTCATGGCCACTTCGCTGGCGAAGAGCTTGGCCATGCTGCTGGCGCGGTCATAGTCCAGGTGCTGGTCCTTTAGCCAAGCGGCTTTCAGGCAGAGCAGGCGGGCGGCCTCGATCTCCGTGGCCATGTCGGCCAGTTTGAAGGCGATGGCCTGATGCTCGCTGATGGGCTTTCCGAATGCCTTGCGCTCCTTGCTGTAGGCCAAGGCCAGTTCGTAGGCGCCGCTGGCGATGCCAAGGGCCTGTGAGGCGATACCGATGCGGCCACCGGCCAAGGTCCGCATGGCGAACTTGAAGCCGAAGCCGTCCTCACCGATGCGGTTGGCCTTGGGCACCTTCACGTCCTGGAACATCAAGGTGTGGGTGTCGCTGCCGCGGATGCCGAGCTTGTCCTCCTTCGCGCCGACGACGAAGCCGGGCATGCCCTTCTCCACGATGAGGCAGTTGATCCCTTTGTGGCCTTTGGCGACATCGGTCTGTGCCATCACCAAGTAAGTGCTGGCGGTGCCGCCGTTGGTGATCCAATTCTTGGTGCCGTTCAGCAGGTAGTGGTCGCCTTTGTCGATGGCGGTGGTGCGCTGGCTGGTGGCATCGCTGCCGGCCTCGGGCTCGCTGAGGCAGAACGCACCGATCACCTCTCCTTTCGCCAAGGGCACGAGGTACTTCTGCTTTTGCTCCTCATTGGCGAATTCCTCCAGGCCCCAGCATACGAGGCTGTTGTTCACGCTCATCACCACGGAACAGCTGGCGTCCACCTTGCTGATCTCCTCCATAGCCAGCACGTAGCTGATGGCGTCCATGCCGCCGCCGCCGTACTTGGGGTCCACCATCATGCCTAAGAAGCCGAGCTCGCCGAGCTGCTTGATCTCTTCCTTGGGGAAGCGTTGCTCACGGTCGCGGTCGATCACGCCGGGCTTCAGGACGTTCTGGGCGAAGTCACGGGCGGCATCGCGCACGGCTTTCTGTTCCTCGTTGAGTTCGAAATCGAAGCCGGAAGTGGTCGTGGTTTGCATGAATGCGGACAATTGATGTGATGGCCGCAAATGTAGCGGATACCTTCGCCCCGGCAGCCCCATTGGCAGGCACGAATGAAGGAAGACGTGAACAGCGCACGCGTGATCGGCGTGATGAGCGGCAGCTCGTTGGACGGGATCGATCTGGCGTTGTGCCATTTTGCCAAGGATGGAAAGCAGTGGTCATTCACCATTGAAAAGGCCGTGACCGTTCCTTACGATGGGGCCATGCACGAACGGCTTCTGCACGCCACGGGGACGAGCGGTTTGGAATTGGCCCGTTTGCACCGGGACATCGGCATTGCTATCGGGAATGCTTGTCACGATCTGCTGCCGGGCACCACCGCCGACCTCATCGCATCGCACGGCCACACGATCTTTCACCAGCCGGGCGAAGGCCTCACGGTACAGGTGGGAGACGGCGCGCGCATTGCGGCGCTTGCCGGTCTTCCCACCGTCTGCGACTTCCGCAGCATGGACGTGGCCTTGGGCGGGCAAGGTGCTCCGCTGGTGCCCTTCGGTGAGCGCATGCTCTTCCCGGACCACAAGGCTTTTGTGAATTTGGGCGGTATCGCAAACATCGCCATTCACCACGGAAAGCAGACCACTGGCTATGACGTCTGCCCCTGCAACCAAGCCTTGGACCTGCTGGCGGGCGAGGCCGGCATGGCTTATGACGCGAATGGTGCCTTGGCCCGCACGGGAGAGGTGAACATGGAGCTGCTCGGAAAGCTGAACGCCTTGGATTTCTACAAGCAGGAACCGCCGCGTTCCTTGGGCCGGGAGTGGTTCGATGAACAACTGAAGCCATTGATCGTCTCGGACCTTCCGCTGAAGAACCGGCTGCGCACGGTGATCGAGCACATCGCCCTGCTGATCGCCCAGGAACTGGACAAGGCCAAGGTGGAAAGCGCACTTTTCACCGGCGGCGGGGCACACAACAGGTTTCTGATCGAGCGGATCGCCGCACTGGGCAAGGCCAGGCCGGAGCTGCCTTCCGCTGAGCTGATCGACTACAAGGAAGCGGTGATCTTCGCCTTTCTCGGCCTGATGCGCATCCGGGGTGAGGTGAACACCCTGGCGAGCGTTACCGGCGCTTCCCGGGACAACATCGGGGGAGCGGTCCACCTTCCCAATTAACACCGGGTAAGGGATAACCCCGTCCAACAGGTCCGATCGCCCCGTCCGCCCCGGCTAATTTTGGGCTTCGGAAGCTGAGAAGAGCACATGAGGGAAGCATTGAAGAAGTTCGAGGAGCATGAGCCCGAAGTAGTGTTCGAATGGCATGATGGTCCCACCGATGCGAAGGGCTGGGTGGTGATCAACAGCCTGCGCGGCGGGGCCGCCGGTGGTGGCACGCGCATGCGCAAGGGCTTGGACAAGCGCGAGGTGATGAGCCTGGCGAAGACCATGGAGGTGAAGTTCACCGTGAGCGGACCGGCGATCGGCGGGGCCAAGAGCGGTATCAACTTCGACCCGATGGACCCGCGCAAGGGCGAGGTGTTGGACCGCTGGTTCAAGGCCGTGATCCCCCTGCTGAAAGCCTACTACGGCACCGGCGGCGACATGAACGTGGACGAGCTTCACGAAGTGATCCCGATCACCGAGCGCCACGGTCTGTGGCACCCACAGGAGGGCGTGGTCAATGGACATGCCACAACGGACCAAGGCGCCAAAGTGCGCATCCTCGGGCAGCTGCGCACGGGTGTGAGCAAACGGGTGGAAAACCCCGAATTCACCCCCGTTCCGGGGAAATTCGCCGTGGCGGACCTGATCACCGGCTGGGGCGTGGCCCAAAGCGTGATCCACCACTACCGCATCCACGGGGGCGGAGTGAAAGGCAAACGCGTTGCCGTGCAAGGCTGGGGGAACGTGGCAGCCGCAGCGGGCTACTACCTGAGCCGTGAAGGCGCGCTCATCGTCGGTATCATAGACCGGCACGGCGGTACCGTGGCCCCCGAAGGCCTAAGCACTCAGACGGTGGAAACACTCTTTTTGGAAAAGGACGGCAACGCATTGCGTATGCAGGACATCCTGCCGTTCGACACCGTGAACGAGAAGATCTGGGATTGCGGTGCGGAAGTTTTCCTCCCTTGCGCCGCCTCGCGCTTGGTGACCCGCGTGCAGGTGGACTGCCTGTGCGCCGCCGGGCTGGAGGTGATCGCCAGCGGCGCCAACGTGCCCTTCGCCGACCTGGAGATCTTTTACGGCCCCATCGCCGAACATGCCGATCAGAAGGTCAGTGTGATCCCGGACTTCATCGCCAACTGCGGCATGGCGCGCGTCTTCGCCTATTGCATGCAGGACGGTGCGGAACTCACCGACAAAGCCATCTTCGAGGATGTGAGCCAAGTGATCGGAAAGGCGTTGGAGAAAGTCCATGCCAAGCACAGTGGCAAGAACCTTGTCACCAGCACCGCCTTCGAGATCGCACTGGCCCAGCTTACCTGAGAAAATTTCCGACGCACTACCGCGTTCATCTACCAACCCAAGCACAACACATGCCCTTCGAGCTTCTCGCACAGGTACAGGACAACGCCGACGCCGCCCGGCAAATGCTGGAACAGGCCG
>Ga0209582_1000266_pt1 | contig 41893 bp, 36 predicted proteins | sample KloWWTmetKNB5Kit_FD_187176 | JGI IMG/M metagenome (GOLD analysis project Ga0209582, IMG submission 187176) | Active sludge microbial communities from Klosterneuburg, Austria, studying microevolution and ecology of nitrifiers - Klosterneuburg... | ecosystem: Engineered > WWTP > Aerobic digester >...
AGAGTAGCGAGAAAGTCTGAAGAGTAAATTTTACCTGAAGATAGTGGAAGTCACAAAGTACCGGGACACAAAGGACTAAGAAAACATTTTTTTATATTTTTTAAAGCAGGCTTTTCTGCTTTAGGGACTAAGGTCTCAAAACTAGAAACTACAAACGATGAAAAAAATTATTAAAGAAAATCGAAATTGGCTCGACGATTTTGGTTTGGACATGCTTAAAAGGAACATTCCCTTCATTTGTTTCCTTTCTTTACTTGGCTTATTTTACATAGCCAATTCTCACAGTGCTGAAAATAAAGTCAGCCGAATAATCTCACTGAAAAACGAAATTAAAGAACTGAACTGGGAATACCTTTCCTTGAAGAGTGATCTCGTACAAAGCAGTATCTATTCTTCCGTTCAACAAAAATTGATCGATCAGGAATTGGGATTAAGAGGAAAAAAACCTGTCCAAATCGTCGTTAACGAGCATTAATGAAGGCCCCTATTGACAATAAAAATGAGGTAGTACGCAATTCAAACATTGTATTGATTGTGTTCGGAGCTTTAGCGGTATTGACCATCGCTCAGGTGATCAATATTAGTGTTGTCAAAGGCAAATACTACAGAGACCTTGGCCGTGAATGGCATATCAAAGCAATAGATATTAATGCGGATCGTGGAAATATTTTGGCTGACAATGGTGAGCTACTTGCCACTTCAATGCCTTTCTATGACGTGTATTTCGATCCTACAGCCTCCAGACAGTATGTAAAAGAAATGAAGGAGAAGGATAAGCATTTTATGAAGAAGGAAGGAGACATTTTTGCAAAAAATATTGATTCTCTTGCTTTCTACATTTCAAAATATCTTAATCCAAATCTGAGTCAATACGAAGTTAAAAGTTGGATACTGAAAAAGAGATCGCAAAACGAACGCTATTTGTGTCTAGCCAAAGGGATTTCGCACTCTAAAATGAAGATAGTTAAAAATTTTCCATTGTTTAGATTAGGAAGAAACAAATCCGGTGCCATCTTCGAGGTGAAACCTCAGAGAGTTAGACCCTACGGGGATATGGCTTTGCGAACTGTCGGTTATATCAGAGACAATACAATGCCGATTGGTATCGAAGGTAAATACAATGAGGATCTCAAAGGAGAGGCCGGGAAAAGAATGGTTCAATACATTGCCAAAAACAGGTGGGTTCCAATAAACGATCTTACTGAAATAGAGCCACGTAACGGAAATGACGTTAGAACAACTCTTAATGTTCAAATGCAGGACATCGCAAGAAGTGCATTACAGGAAGCTCTGGAATATCATAATGCAAGTTACGGCTCAGTCATCGTCATGGAAGTAAAAACCGGAGCAATAAAAGCAATGGCAAATTTGAAAAAAGATGGAGATAAATATCAGGAAAGTTACAACTATGCTGTAGGCGCCAGTACAGAGCCGGGTTCTACTTTTAAACTAGCCTCAATGATGGCAATTCTGGAAGACAAGAAGTTAGACCTTGATTATAAAGTTGATGTCAACTATGGCAAGGCAATGGTGAGTGGCAGAGAGATGAAGGATTCTGAGGGACATGGACATGCGACACTCACCTTGAGAGAAGCATTTGAAAAGTCATCGAACATAGGTATCTCTAAAGCAGTGGTAGCAAGTTATGGTCAAAACAGAAATGATGTATTTCAATATATTAATAGAATAAAGCAGTTTCACCTGGATAAATTGACAGGTATTGATTTGGCTGGTGAGGGAAAACCTTTAATAAAGACACCTTATAATCTAAAACAACTTTGGAGTCGCACATCACTGGCTTGGATGGCACACGGTTATGAAACACAGTTGACGCCACTCCAAATGCTTACATTTTATAATGCAGTTGCGAATGACGGCAAAATGATGCAACCTTACTTGGTGTCAAGTGTATGGTCTCATGGTGAAGAAATAAAATCTTTCCTTCCAAAAGTATTAGAGGAAAAGATTGCAAATGATACTACAATACGCCTTGCAAAAGAACTTTTAGAGGGTGTGGTGTTGAGAGGAACGGCTAAGAAATTTAAAAATGATCTTTACTCCTTCGCTGGCAAGACGGGCACGGCTAGTCTAGATTATGGTGGTGTAAAGAGAGGCAGATACAGAGCTTCATTTATTGGATATTTTCCGGCAGAGAATCCTATTTACTCCATTTGCGTATCGATTACGGAGCCTAGAGATCATGGTTATCATGGATCAGAAGTTGCTCTTCCGGTCTTTAAATCAATCGCCGACAAAGTACTTTCATTCGATCCTCATTTCTTCAATATTTCATCTCCTGGTAAAAATGCAACGGCATTTTCATCTCAACTTCCTCAGGATGCAAGAGGCAATAGAAATGATTTTGTTAGCGTGTTCAATAGATTGGGAGTGCCTGTGTATACTGAAGGTAAAGCTACTGATCTAGTGATCACAAAAAGAGCTGATGCAGAAGTTAATCTGGTAGGTTACATAGATCAAAAAGGCCAGGTGCCGGATGTAAAAGGGATGGGATTGAGAGACGCTTTATTCGCTCTGGAATCGCAGGGCCTCATAGCAGAAGTAAGTGGATACGGTAGAGTATCCGAACAAAATATACCACCCGGTACAAAGGTATCGGGGCAGAAAGTATTTATTAAGTTGCAATAAGTCATCATGAACTTATCCACCTTATTCGACCTCGCCAACATACCTTTCAATGGCTCCAATGGTAACATGACCGTCAGCGGTATTGCCATAGACTCAAGAACGGTTAAAGCGAATTATGTTTTCATAGCCATCGAAGGTAGTACCCAGGATGGACATGAATACATCGATTCAGCAATCAAAGCAGGCGCCATAGCGGTAGTTGTTCAAAAAGCAGCTAACTACAATGAAGAGAGCGTTGATCTGATCAAGGTCTCAGATAGTGCTAAAGCAGCAGGTCTAATAGCCTCAGCTTATTATGGTGCTCCATCTGAAAAGGTTAAACTTGTCGGTATCACCGGTACCAATGGTAAGACGACCACAGTGACATTGTTGCACCAGCTTTTTAGCCTGATGGGAATCAGGGCAGGCTTAATATCTACTGTTGAAAATATAATTGGAACTGAAGTAATTCCTTCCACGCACACGACTCCTGATCCCGTATCTCTAAACGAGCTGCTGGCAAAGATGGCGGATGGCGGCTGCGATTATGTGTTCATGGAGGTTAGCTCCCATGCTGCACATCAGCAGAGGATCAGTGGATTGAGATTTGAAGGTGGCGTATTTACCAATATGTCTCATGATCATCTTGATTATCACAACACTTTTGATGAATACATTGCAGCCAAAAAGTCATTTTTCGATGGTCTTAGAGGAGAGAGCTTTGCTCTGGTTAATGTAGATGATAAGAGAGGAATGGTGATGCTTCAGAATACAAAAGCAAAGCAATACACTTACAGTATCCGCAAAAGTGCGGACTTCAAAGGAAAGATCTTTGAAAATACACTTGAAGGACTGGAGATGGAGATAGATCAGGTTCATGTGCACCTTCGCCTTATCGGTGAATTCAATGCATATAATGTGGTCTGCGCTTATGGGGTAGCTTCCTTGCTTGGTTTTTCTAAAACAGAAATACTTACAGGGCTAAGCGCACTGGCTGGAGCAAGAGGAAGATTCGAAACCATTAGAGATATCAATAGAGGTGTCTTGTACATAGTAGATTACGCTCACACACCAGATGCATTGGAAAAGGTTTTGAAAACTATTCATGCAATGGTTACGAAGCAAGCTTCTCTGATATCAGTGGTTGGTTGCGGCGGCAATAGAGACGGGGCGAAAAGGCCTGTGATGGGTGGTTTGGCTGCTAAATGGAGCAAAGAGGCAATTTTTACGGATGATAATCCAAGAAAAGAAGATCCTGTATCCATTACAGATGCCATGCAAAGTGGAGTTGCGGCGGATGATAGAGAGAAAGTACTGATCATAAACGACAGGAAACAGGCCATCCACACAGCATTCAGGCTGGCAAAAAAAGGAGACATCGTTCTGGTAGCAGGCAAAGGCCATGAGACTTACCAGGAGATAAACGGTGTAAAACATGATTTTGACGACCGGAAGGTCATTGAAGATATAATAGGCAATTAAAGTATTGCCACAAGAAGTAGGTTCTATTTTTTAAAAAAGGTTGGAATGGACAGGTTGGTCAGATTTGAGATGGCTACCACATCGGTTCTAGTGTTAGCACATGCATTTTTGCCACCTGTTCACCTTTTTATCTAATAGACTAAGAAACACCAATTTACATTACTGAGAATAACCCACACAAGAAACCTTAAAATAAAGTACGTCTGCGAAGGCGCACTATGACTAAGTTACAAGAGCATTATGCTGTATTATTTATTTGAATATCTGTACAAAGACTTGAATATACCGGGAGCCGGAGTATTCAGGTTTATCACTTTCCGCGCAGGTCTTGCTATTGTATTGTCTCTATTCATCTCTATTGTTTTTGGAAAAAAGATAATCAACCACCTTAGAAAAAAACAAATCGGAGAATCCGTTAGGGATCTTGGCCTCGCAGGCCAAAAAGAAAAAGAAGGTACTCCAACTATGGGTGGGGTGATCATCGTTCTTGCCATCGTCGTTCCATGCTTATTAGTAGCCCGATTGGACAATGTATATGTTATCCTAATGCTCATCAGCACGCTTTGGATGGCAAGCATCGGTTATATTGATGACTATATCAAGGTGGTCAAAAAGGACAAGGATGGTCTCAAGGGTATTTTTAAAGTAATTGGTCAAATTGGTCTTGGACTAATAGTCGCCTTTACAATGCTGATCAGCAATGATGTTACCATCAGAATGACACCACAGGAAGCGCTTGCAGGAGGTTATAAGGTAGTGAAAACGGTGGAGGTTGAGGATCCAAACATGAAAGGTCAAATGGTAGAAATGGTTCATGCGAAAGCTGCAATTACAAACGTACCATTCTTTAAAAATAATCAACTTGACTACGGAAAGCTGTTTGACTTCTTTAATATGAATAGTCAGACTTTATTATGGATCGTGTTTGTCACCTCGGTAGTATTCATTATTACAGCCATCAGTAATGCTGCGAATCTTACAGATGGTATAGATGGACTTGCCACGGGCGTTTCGGCTACGATTGGAGCAGTGTTGGCAGTATTTGCTTATTTGTCCGGCAACTCAGTATTTGCAGAATATCTCAATATTTTCTTTATTCCAAATTCATCAGAGTTGGTGATTTTCAGTGCATGCTTTATAGGAGCTTGTACTGGGTTTCTATGGCACAATTCATTTCCTGCTAAAGTATTCATGGGTGATACAGGGAGTTTGACACTCGGAGGTATTATAGCTGCTCTGGCTATTGTACTGCGCAAAGAGTTATTACTACCTGTGTTGTGTGGAATCTTTGTAGTAGAAAATCTTTCAGTAATAATTCAGAGATATTATTTCAAATATACTAAGAAAAAATATGGTGAAGGAAAGCGTATCTTTTTGATGGCGCCTATTCACCACCATTTCCAAAAACAAGGCTATCACGAGGCCAAAATCGTAACCAGATTTTGGATTGTATCCATCGTACTGGCAGTAATGACAATACTTACATTAAAAATCAGGTAATTAAAATTTATTATGGCATCAATTATTATCATAGGAGGAAAAGAAAGCGGAGTAGGGGCAGCCTTACTTGGGCTTAGCCTTGGCTATGAGGTAATGGTTAGTGATGCCGGTCCAATAATTAGCCCATTTAGGGAAGAATTGAAAAGATCCGGCATTGCATTCGAAGAAGGTGGTCATAGTGAGAATCTGGCTGATACCTTTGATTTCATGGTGGTTAGTCCAGGCGTACCTTCTGATAGTAAGGTTGTGACTGATTTTAGTATTTCAGGTAAAGAGGTTATTTCAGAGATCGAATTCGCATGGAGAAATATCGGTGACGGTCAGATCATAGGAATCACCGGAAGCAATGGAAAAACGACACTTTCTTCACTGATATATCATGTCATGGAGCAAGATGATCAGGATGTAAAATTAGTTGGAAATATTGGTTATAGTTTCGCTCGAACGCTGGCTACATCAAAATCTCCTTACTATGTATGCGAATTAAGTAGTTTTCAATTGGACCAAATTGTACATTTTAATCCAAAAGTTGCCATCATTACTAATATCACACCTGATCATTTAGACAGGTATGATTATGATATGAGCAAGTATGCATTAGCTAAGTTTAGAATTACAGAAAATCAAAGTTCCGAGGATCTGCTTATCCTCAATAAAGATGATCAGGAATCGATGAAATATTTTGGAAAGATTCAGACGAATGCTCAGGTCATTTACACTTCAACTGCGGAGATCAATGAAGAGACATTTACCAGCAATAAAGGAATTACTTACGATATCAGTGAGTGCAATCTAAGAGGTAGACACAATCAATCTAATATTGCTCAAGCTATCGAGGCATTAGAGTCAATTGGATTGAAGAAAAGAGCAGTCGAGAGTGGTATCTCAACCTTCCAGGGATTAGCACACAGACTTGAATTTGTGGCGAATGTGGATGGTGTGGATTATATCAATGATAGTAAAGCGACCAATATCGATTCTGTTTGGTATGCACTAGATGCAATGAAAAAGCCTATAGTATGGATAGTTGGAGGCATTGATAAAGGAAATGACTATTCAATTCTGAGTGAATTGGTCAGAAATAAAGTGAGGTGGATGATATGCATGGGCTTAGAAAATCAAAAATTGATCGACATGTTCGGTCACGAGGTAGAAGGATATGATGAGGCAGGATCTGCTCAGGAAGCAGTTTTGAAAGCGCAGAAGGCAGCTACATCAGGTGATGTGGTATTGTTGTCTCCCGCATGTTCAAGTTTCGATCTGTTCAAGAATTACGAAGACAGAGGGGAACAATTTAAGAAGGCTATTAAAAAATTATTATAAACTTTTGGGCTGAGGACTATGGTCTGGTATCAAAAATTGGTCTTTAGGAAAACTACAACTACAGAATGAAGATGAAGGAATGGTTTAGTACGAATTTCAAAGGCGACCCGATCTTGTGGATCGTGTTGGTCTTGCTCGCTCTAGGCAGCTTACTTGCAGTTTACAGTACCACCGGAGGTTATTCACAGATTGGCAATAGTCATGGGGCCAATAACGAATACTTCCTGTTCAAACAATTAGCCTTTTTAATAGTAGGAGTGGTCCTTGCGTATTTGTGCCATCTGGCAAAATATTCAAAGTACTCAGCCATCGCTTTGCCATTTTTATTTATTTCAATTATGCTTTTAGTTTTGGTTCTATTTTTTGGAATTGAAGTAAATGGTGCAAAGCGATGGTTGCCACTACCTTTTGTTGGCCTTACAATCCAACCTGCTGATATAGCCAAATTGGCCCTCATGGTATATCTGGCCAGGACGATTTCTGGGTCTCAAACTAAAATCAAAAACGATATTAGCGTATTTTGGTCATTGCTCATACCGACACTGTTGGTTTGCATTTTAATTTTGCCAAATAATCTTAGTACAGCGGCATTATTGTTTGCTACTTCTATCATAGTGATGTTCGTGGGTCGTATCCCATTAAAATATATTGGAAGCATATTTGCCATTGGAACGACAATGTTTCTCATCGTTTTCATTATTGGTTACTACCTGCCGACTGCCACGAGGGCGCATACATGGTCAGAAAGAATCTCCACTTTTATGGGTGACGAAGAGTCTTTCCAGTCCAAGCAAGCCCATATCGCTATTGCAAATGGAGGCATCATAGGTACAGGACCCGGCAATAGTATGCAAAGGAATTTCCTTCCATATGCCCATGCAGATTTTATCTATGCTATTATTTGTGAAGAATTTGGATTGTTGGGAGCAGCAGGTGTCATGGGTATTTATCTGTTAATGTTATATAGGTGTATTCGGCTGGTGAAAAAATCGCCGAAGACATTCGGGGCCATGCTAGCCATAGGTCTCTGTATTAACATTGTCATTCAGGCATATGCCAATATTATGGTCAACGTAGGGCTAATTCCTGATACGGGTGTCACCTTGCCGATAATTTCATTGGGTGGTACAAGTTTAATTTTTACATGTATATCATTTGGAATCATTCTGAGTGTAAGCAGATATATTGAATCAAGAGATGAGGCAGCAAGTGCAGTTCAAGTTAATAACGAATTACAAACTGCTTAAATGAATAAAGTCATCATAAGCGGAGGAGGAACTGGCGGACATATATATCCGGCTATTGCTATTGCTGATGCATTGGTGGCATTGAATAAGAATGTTGAAATATTATTTGTAGGGGCAGAAGGTAAAATGGAGATGGACAAAGTTCCACAAGCGGGATATAAAATAGAGGGCTTGCCGATAGCCGGTTTTCAAAGAAGACTGACGTCGAAAAATCTAATGTTCCCGATCAAACTTTTAAGAAGCATGCGCAAAGCAAGAAGTATAGTAAAAGAGTTTAAACCGGACATAGCCATCGGAGTCGGTGGATATGCCAGTGGGCCTATTTTACGGGTAGCCAGTAGAATGGGCATCAAGACCTTACTTCAGGAACAAAACAGCTACCCAGGCATCACTAATAGAATCTTGTCCAAATCTGCTTCATCTATATGCGTGGCCTATGAAGGCATGGATAAATTTTTTCCGGCACAGAAGATTCGGTTCACTGGCAATCCTGTGAGACAAGACATTAACTATTTGGGCGGAAAAAGAGACGAGGGGTATAAGTTTTTCGGCTTGGATCCCAACAAGAAAACAGTACTAGTCATGGGTGGAAGCCTAGGAGCAAAGACACTGAATGATGCATTGACAAATGCTTTCGACTTGATATCAGCCAACTCAGATATTCAGTGGATCTGGCAAAGTGGTAGTTTCTATAAGGGTTTATATGACCATAGTCCTTTGGCTATGTTGCCCAATGTGGTAAATATGTCATTCATCGAAAGAGTCGATCTTGCTTATGCATGTGCAGATTTGGTCATTGGAAGAGCAGGTGCACTTACTGTTTCTGAGATATGTGTTGCAGGAAAACCATCCATCCTAATTCCTTCGCCGAACGTGACAGAAGATCATCAAACAAAAAATGCAATGTCTTTGGTCCGGAGAAATGCAGCGCTTATGCTTTCAGATATGGATGCGCCAAAACAATTGGTGATCAAGACTATAGCTTGCGTGCAAAATAAAGAAGAATTGGATTCATTGGCTGCGAATGCATTGTCTTTGGCAAAACCGAATGCTGCTAATGAAATAGCGAGAGAAATAATGGAATTAATTGGTCACAATATCTCAAATAATTGAGCAATGGATGAATTGAAAGATATAAGATCGGTTTTCTTCTTAGGTATTGGAGGAATTGGTATGAGTGCGCTCGCTGAATATTTCTTTAAAAGAGGCGTGAAGGTTAGCGGTTATGATCGAGTGGAAACTCCATTGACACAGCAGCTTGCATTCAAAGGCGTTCAGATTTCTTATGAAGATAAAGTTCAGAGTGAATACAATCCAGATCTGATAATCTATACACCGGCGATACGTTCTACTTCTCATTTAATGCAACATTTCGCCAATTCTGGTATAAAAATGATGAAGCGTTCAGAAGTTCTTGGCCTTATCAGCAGTTCAGAAAAAACTATTGCAATAGCAGGAACACATGGCAAAACTACTACCACTGCCATGGTGAGTCACATACTTTATTATTCGGGTATTGAAGTTACAGGTTTTGTAGGAGGAATTATGTCCAATTACGATTCCAATTACATTGATAGTGGGTCTGAATATATTGTAGCCGAAGCAGATGAATTTGATAGATCATTTCTAACGCTTACACCTGCTATTAGTGCAGTGTTAAGCATGGATGCTGATCACCTGGATATCTATGGTGGGAGTGAAGAAGTAACAATTGGATTTAAAGATTTTATAAATAAAACAAAAAAAGGAGGTACAGTTTATCTTCATCGATCCGTGATTAAAAACTTTACTTCGAACGAATGGGAAGTAGTTCAGGAAAAATATAAATGTCTGACTTTCGGAGATAAGGATTCAGACATATTTGCATCCAATATCTTACCTCAAAAAGATGGCTCCGTTACTTTTGATTTAAATTACAAGACCCGCTTATATACTGGATTACAGCTTTCTATGCCAGGCAATCATAATGTTTCAAATGCTACGGTTGCTATGGCGATTGCCTTGGAAATAGGCATTCCTATCGAAAAAGTAACAGTTGCATTGGCAGCATTCAAGGGTATAAAAAGAAGATTTGAATATGTAGTCCAAAATAAATTAAACACTTATATAGATGATTACGCACATCATCCTGAGGAACTCCGCAATGCTATAGCTACGGCAAAAGACCTTTTTCAAGGTAAAGAGATATATGGAATATTCCAACCTCATCTTTTCTCCAGAACCAGGGATTTCGCTGATGGATTTGCACGAGAATTGGACCAATTGGATTATCCGATTCTTATGGAAATTTATCCGGCAAGGGAGTTACCAATAGAAAATGTCAATAGCCAAATGATTCTCGACAGAATGACCAATCCCAACAAACAAATAATGTCATTCAAAGAGATATTGGAATTTGTAAATAAAAACAAACCTGAAGTCCTAATGACTCTTGGCGCTGGTGATATCGACACAATTGTCCCAAAGATTAAAATTATTTTATCATGACATTAAATAAAGGAATGAAGGTATTTTTTCAGATTTCAAGCTTTGCATTATTTATTGTGGCAGTTTTTGGTTTGATCAGTGCTACTGATTCGGCAAAGACAGGTAAAATAAATAAAGTAGTTGTTGATATCGAACCTCTTCAAAATGATATTTACCTTATAAAAAATGATGATTTAGCCAAGTTGCTAAATAAATCATATGACTTGAAACTCAAGAATCAAATTGTAGAAAAACTTGATCTAACTAAGATTGAAAAGATTATAGAGAAAAACGATTTTGTTCGTGATGCTCAGGTATATATAGATGCTAGAAATAATCTTAGAATAATGGTATTACAGAAAAGTCCCATCCTTAGGGTCATGCTTTCAGACAATACTACATTTTTTATTGATGAGTCTGGAAAGAAATTGCCGGTTTCCAAACAAGCTGTACTTCGTTTACCTGTGCTTACAGGAGCATTACCTGCATTTAAAAACGAAATGACAAAGGATAAAAAGAACGTCTATTATAAGGCATTTGAAGTAATTAAAGCTATTTACAAAGATCCATTTATGTCTGCAATGACTGAGCAATTGCTCGTAGACGAAAATAAAGATATCAGTATCATACCCAAACTTGGAAATCATAAAATCATTTTGGGAGATGCCACTGATTTAGAAAATAAATTCAAAAAATTGGCCATATTTTATAAGGAAGGTATGCCGCCGGAAGGATGGAGTTTATACAAGGAGATCAATTTGAAATTTAAAAATCAAGTTGTAGCCAAAAAAGTAGAGGGGGAGCCCATTAAAAACTAGGATTACAATTTTCAATTAAACAATAACTAATTTTTTTACAGAAATCTTATTATTATGGATAGTACATACAAAAACAACAATCCGATCGTCGTGGCTATCGATATCGGAACAACTAAAATTTGCGCAGTCGCAGGTCAAAGAAATTTTTATGGCAAGTTAGAAATTCTAGCTGTTGGAAAGGTAGAATCTGAAGGCGTGCTGAGAGGCGTCGTCAGCAATATTGAAAAAACAGTCAGATCCATCAGTGATGCTATCAGAATTGTAGAGCAAAAATTAAAGAAAACTGTTAAAGTAGTACACGTTGGTATTGCCGGACAGCATATTAAAAGTTTGCAGCATAAAGGTAGCAGACTTAGGGATAATGGCGATGTGGAAATTTCTAAGAATGATATTCAGCAGCTCATACATGACATGTATAAGCTCGTACTTCCTCCGGGAGACAAGATTCTACACGTATTTCCTCAGGAATACACGATAGATAACGAACAAGGTATCATAGATCCTGTAGGAATGTCAGGTGTAAGACTTGAGGCCAATTTTCACATCATAACAGGTCAGATTACTGCTTCTAACAATATCACAAGATGTATCGAGAAGGTGGGTTTGAAGCTTAGTGAGATGACGCTTGAACCAATTGCTTCTGCTGCATCTGTTTTAAGTGATGAAGAGAAAGAAGCCGGAATAGCTTTGATCGACATAGGAGGTGGTACTACAGATATTACTATTTATTACGAAGGAATTATCCGTCATACAGCTGTGATTCCTTTCGGAGGAAATGCCATCACTAAAGATATCAAAGAAGGTTGTAATGTCATGCAAAATCAGGCTGAAAAGCTTAAGGTGAAGTTTGGTTGTGCGCTTGCGGATGAAGTATTTGATGACAAAATCATAACGATTCCTGGTTTGAAAGGACGAGAAAATAAGGAAATTAGCCAGAAAAACCTTTCATTGATTATTCAGGCGAGATTGGAAGAAATCTTCGATTACGTCATGTGGGATATTCAAAGGTCAGGTTATGAGCGCAAACTTACAGGAGGGCTTGTATTGACTGGAGGAGGCTCATTGCTGGCAGGAATAGAAAAACTGGCAAGCTTGCATTGCGGATATGAAACTAGAATTGGTCTGCCTATAGAGCACCTTGCTCATGGATACCATGAAAATGTTTCAAGTCCGATTTATGCTACAGCAATTGGTTTATTGTATGAGGCTAGTCTTCATGCTACAGAATCTGAGGTAGAAGATAGGTTGCCTGATTACAGGGATACAAGCAACATTCCTTTGGAATTAGCACCTACACATTCAACTCCACATTATGCTCGTAAGGAAACTGTGGTAGATGCGCCTAAGGCAACTGCTCAACAAGCTGAAGCCAAGCCTCAAAAAGAGGAGGAAGATGTTAACAAAGTGTCTTGGGGCCGAGGTGTTATGGATAAAATGAAAGAGATGATGAGTAGTAACTGGGAAGATTCTGACCTCAGATAATGTTACTTACATTTCAGCAATAGCTTTGGAATCAAATTTATTTTAAACGAAACCTTTTTATTAATATATTTAAAACTGTACAAAATGCCAATCTTAGAATTTGATCTGCCAACTCCGGATCATTCAATTATAAAAGTCATAGGCGTCGGCGGCGGCGGAAGCAATGCGGTCAACCATATGTATAAACAAGGTATTGTAGGCGTGGATTTTGCCATCTGTAATACCGATAATCAGGCGTTGGACTTAAGTCCGATTCCTACGAAAATACAATTAGGCCCGGGCCTTACTGACGGACGTGGTGCCGGCTCAAGACCGGAAGTAGGTAAACATGCATGCCTGGAATCAATTGAAGATGTCCAGTTGTTTTTATCTCAACATACTAAAATGCTCTTTGTCACTGCCGGAATGGGTGGTGGTACCGGAACGGGTGCTGCTCCTATTATTGCAAAAGCAGCCAGAGAACTAGGTATTCTTACTGTAGGTATCGTCACGCTTCCTTTCACTTTTGAAGGAAAATTACGTCAACGATTTGCAATGGAAGGTCTTGATGAATTAAAAAGAAATGTAGATTCAATCATCATTATTTCTAATGATAAATTAAGAGAAATACATGGCAATCTAGCTATTTCTGAAGCATTCGCTCAGGCTGATAATATTCTTACTACAGCAGCGAAAGGAATTGCGGAGATCATAACTATTGCGGGATATATCAACGTTGATTTTGAAGATGTTAATACTGTAATGCGCAATAGCGGTGTGGCCATCATGGGATCTTCCGTTGCTGAAGGTGAGGATAGAGCCAGACGTGCTGTAGACATGGCATTGAATAGCCCACTCTTAGAAGACAACAATATTAGTGGTGCTCAAAATGTATTGCTCAACATTACTTCAGGCAATAAAGAAGCCACAATGGATGAGATTTCTGAGATCACTGAATTCGTTCAGGAAGAGGCAGGTATCAATACTAACATTATATGGGGTAACTGTTATGATCCTGAATTGGGTGACAAGATCAGTGTCACTTTGATCGCAAGTGGATTCGATAAAGGACGTAAATCCAATGATGCCGGGTCCAACAAGATCACTGTTTCTTTAGATGATGAGAAGGAAGCAATGTTTAGCAGAGATGATGCAAGAATGAACCTGGATACGACCAATCATCAAGTGGTTGATTTCTCTAAGCAAAACATTCTTGATACCGCTGATAGATATGTGGCATCTCATACTTCTGAACCTTTTATGAATAAAGACAAGGAAGGGGCAGAAGATGATCGCAGAAAACAACACGAACAAGAGCAGCTAAAGACAGATTTGAGAAGAAATGTTTCCAGAGTTAGGCTTAATAATGCACATACTATCGTAGAATTGGAAAATACTCCGGCATATGTTAGGCGCAGAGTAGTATTGGAAGAAGTGCCCCACAGCAGTGACAGAAATTATTCCAAATGGACCATCAATGCAGATGACGAATTAGTGATGCGCAACGATAATCCATTTTTAAGGGATCTCGCTGATTAATCGAAAATTGATTGATTCTCTTATCACCTATTTTGTCTATCCATAGACAGACGGGACTTCCTGTGCCTTGTTAGCATAGATCGTTCCGGAAAAATTGTATATATTAGTTAGGTTTATTGTTCTACGGCAGCTCTCTCAGGGCTGCCTTTTTTTATTTGAAACTGAATAATTAATTCTTTTCTCTACATAATAGTAAGATGATCGTTTTATCGGTCAAACTTATTCGGTTCAAATAACAATTATTTCAATTTATAAATTTCTTTAAATAATTTTATTTGCTGGACTCAATCATTGAAGTTTCCCTGCCTTTGTTGCACTTTGTCGGGCAAGCTTCTAACCTCTGAATTCTAACTTCTAATGTTTAATTCTCTAATATCAATAATTTTTGAATTTATTTCTGACGCTGAAAATTCAGTTACCTCAGAAATTAATCGAACAATTCAACCATTCGCCATCAAACACAACATCATATCTTTTATAGAAATTAATTGCAGGCTCATTCCAATCAAGTACTTGCCACATGATGCCATTGAATTTTTTCTCCTTACCTTCTACTATGATTGCATCCATTAGTTTTTTACCGATACCATGACCTCGATATTCCAGATTGACGACGATGTCTTCCAGATACATACGCTGTCCTTTCCAGGTAGAATAACGAACATAATAAAGGGCTATTCCTACTATTTTATCATCTATAGTAGCTACAAATGACCACCAAACAGGGTTAGATCCAAAGCCACTTTCGACAAAATGATCGAATTTAACTGTTACTTCATCTCCGGCTTTTTCGTAGACAGCCAGTTCTTTGATTAATTCCATTATTTCAGGGCAATCTTCTTTCAATGCCTTTCTTATTACTACTTCCATACGGTAAATTTATAAAATTGATGGGAAATCAACGGGTGTTAATTGGTATTAATTATGGATCGCAAAAAGCTTTCGTAATTTTCTAGGTGGAAATGAATTTTTTTCCCTGACTAAAGTCAAGGGCTATTGAACGCAAAGATTTTACGGAAATATTGATTTATGCTAATTACCCTTTACTCATCACTTATTGTCTGAATCACGGATTAAACGGATTATAGGATTTCACGGATTTTTTAAGTGGTAAATTATGAACCCATTACCCATTAACCATTACTTATTGTCTGAATCACGGATTAAACGGATTATAGGATTTCACGGATTTTTTAAGTAGTAAATTTGGAACTCGAAAATGCTTTTTATCCCAATACTCATTACTCATTTTAATAATCATTAGAATCTAAAATCTTTGCCCCAATGCTAGCTCTCATTCAACATCCAACATCCAAAATCCAACATTCGAATTATCGCTATAATCTATAATTATTGCTATAATGCCCGCTCTCATTATTCATTATTCACTATTCATTATTCATTACAATTGACCTCACTATTGCCTTCGCATGTTCCCTACTATTCTCTATAAAGTAACTATGAGTATCCATGCCGCCGCATACCACACCGGCTACATACAAACCTTTGATATTTGTTTCATAGGTAGTTTCATTGTATTCGGGTTTTAGTTGTTCGTCATCACTCAATCGAATACCCGTATTTCTTAAGAATTCAATATTTGGTTGATACCCGGTAAGTGCCAGTACCCAGTCATTTGGCAGTGTTAAGGGACCTTCTGGTGTGCTTATTTCTACAGAATCCTTTTCAATTTTTACTATTTCGCTGTTAAAATAGGCCTTGATCGAACCTTCCTTGATCCTGTTTTCTATGTCTGGCTTCACCCAATATTTTACTCTTGTTCCGATCTCAGAACCGCGAATGACCATAGTAACATCTGCTCCTTTTCGCCATGTCTCTAAAGCGGCATCTACAGCGGAGTTCATTGCTCCAACTACCACGACTTTCTGGAAGGCATACATGTGTGGATCATCATAATAATGCTTAACTTTTGGAAGCGCTTCTCCGGGAACATTCAGTAGATAGGGTAAATCATAAAAGCCAGTTGCTATGATGACATTGTTTGCAGTATAATTACTTTTATCGCTAATTATATTAAAAATACCACTGTCGGATTTCTGGATGGATTCTATTTTTTCAAACAAATGAATATTCAATTTTTTTACATCTGCTATTCTCCTGTAATACTCCAAAGCTTCGTTTCTATTTGGCTTGCTATTGATAGAGACAAAAGGAATATCGTCTAATTCGAGTCTTTCTGAGGAGGAGAAAAAAGTCATATTCCTTGGATAATTAAACAAAGAATTCACGATGGTTCCTTTCTCAATTATCAAGGATTCAATGCCGGCTTTTTGTGCTTCAATTCCGCATGCCAGCCCTATAGGGCCTCCTCCTACGATTATTAAAGGATAATGGCTTTGCACCGTTTTATCAGATATCGAATTCTTCAATTATTATTTCTTTAATAAAAGTAAGGATTGAAAGAGAAAAAAGTTAAATGTTGCCTTTAAATTTATTTTTATATTTTAGTGATTCTAAAAATATTAAAATTCAAAAAATGGCATCAGAAGCAAAACATCCGGCAGGACTCAAGATCATGTTCTTCACTGAAATGTGGGAGCGTTTCGGTTTTTACTTATTGCTCGGCATCTTACAACTGTATCTCACAGACGCGGAGAATGGTGGAATGGCCATGGAGCGCAAGTCTGCTGCGGATATTTATGGTACTTTTATCGCCTTGGTTTATCTCACGCCATTCCTTGGCGGACTTATTGCGGATCGAAAGTGGGGATATAGTAAATCTATCACCATAGGCGGGATTCTAATGGGTTTAGGCTATTTGGGTCTGGCGATTGGGACACTACCCACGTTTTATGCCTCGTTGGGTCTCATAATTATTGGAAATGGTTTTTTCAAACCCAATATTTCCACGCTTGTCGGCAATTTGTATAATAATGATAAGTACAGAGCTAATAAAGATGCCGGATTTAATATATTCTATATGGGTATAAACATTGGCGCATTTATATGTAATTTCTTTGCTGCTTATTTGCGTAATTCGATAGGGTGGGGCGCGGCCTTTGCTTCCGCCGGTATCGGTATGTTTCTGGGTGTGATCATATTTTGGATAGGTAGAAAAACCTATGTGGAAGCAGACGTTATCAAGCCTGCAGAGGAAGGAGATATGTCCATTATGAGAGTTTTTTCTACAGTGATTCTTCCCGCCTTGGTAGCCGGTTTAATTGGATGGTTTGTTCCAGGGAATATTCTTGGATCCGACAGCACTGATGCTTTCTTGTTTGCTTGTCTTCCGGTGTTATACTTTTTCTATTCCTTGTATAGCTCAGCTAATGCTGTCGATAAGAAACCGATCGGGGCTTTGCTTGCTATTTTTATGGTGAGTATTATGTTCTGGGCTATATTTAAGCAGAATGGCACGGCACTTACTACCTGGGCTCAATATTATACAGATAGAGAGGTGCCTGCAGCAATTGAAAAGCCTGCAGAAAGTGTTTATTTAGTTCAAAACGTCACAAACAAAACAGAAGAAGTTGTTAAGTATGATGCATTCTTCAGAGTTGTAAAAGAGAACGGTGAGATAGTAAAAGAGCAAGGCAAAGACATTTACCTGCGCAATCTCCAGCAAGAGAAAATGCCTCCTGAGGGAGAGACTATACATGTCTTTAATACAGAATTATTCCAGTCCATTAATCCTTTCTGGGTAGTATTACTCACTCCTGTATTGGTCGGATTCTGGGGATTCCTGCGTTCAAGAAAGAAGGAACCTTCCACTCCATATAAACTTCTAATTGGATTGTTGGTTACTGCCCTTTCCTGTTTGGTCATGGTTGGAGCTGCTTATTTTACGGACACTACTATCAGCAAGTCAAGTGCATGGTGGCTTATCAGCACATATGGAGTAATCACTATAGGTGAGTTATGTTTATCCCCAATGGGACTTTCATTGGTATCCAAATTAAGCCCTCCCAGATTAACAGCATTGCTGATGGGAGGATGGTTTTTAGCGACAAGCATTGGCAATAAGTTGTCTGGTGTTTTGGCTGGATTATGGGAGGTTTTTGACAATAAAATGAATTTTTTCTTAATGAATTTTGGTCTTGTAATGTTTGCATTCGTCATTCTTTTTATAATGGTAAAGCGCATCAGTGCTGTGATGAAAGAACGTGGCATTAAGTAGCCTCAAAAATAAAATACATAACAATAAGACATAATATTGAATAAAATATTATCTTTGCACTCGCTTTGAAAAAAGCAAAATATATTTTGGTTCCATAGCTCAGCTGGATAGAGCAACTGCCTTCTAAGCAGTAGGTCATAGGTTCGAATCCTATTGGGACTACCACACACTTCGGGGGTTTTGGATGTAAGTCTGAAACCCCTTTTTAATTGTGATATGTTTAAATCAAATCTCGGTCGATTTTCCCAATCTGATGGTGTAATGAGTCGCTTTCCCGTTAAGATTATATTTTAGCTTAAACAACAGGTTCCATAGCTCAGATGGATAGAGCATCCCGATCTTCAAATCAGTAAGGTCATAGGTTCCCTGCCTGCCTAAGACGGCAGTCGGGCAGGGAATCCTATTGGGACTACCACACACTTCGGGGGTTTTGGATGTAAGTCTGAAACCCCTTTTTAATTGTGATATGTTTAAATCCCCTTTTTAATTTTGATATAATTACATCAAATTTCAGTTGATTTTCCCAATATGATGTTATAAGAAGTCGCTTACCCGTCAAGATTATATGATATCTTAAATAACAAGTTCCATAGCTCAGCTAGATAGAGCATCCCGATCTTCAAATCAGTAAGGTCATAGGTTCCCTGCCTGCCTAAGACGGCAGTCAGGCAGGGAATCCTATTGGGACTAGACACACTTCGGGGGTTTTGGATGCAAGTCTGAAACCCCTTTTTAATTTATATAAGTCAAGTTTTATAGATAATGGCCTTTCGCTGATAAGATCAAAATCCTATCATCACTTATTTCATAAATAAGCCTATGTTCTTTGTTAATTCTGCGAGACCATAATCCTGTTAATTGGTGTTTGAGTGGTTCTGGTTTGCCAAGTCCTGAGTGAGGGTTTATCTTAATATCATCGATAAGCTGAGTTATTTTTTTTAAAATATCTTTGTTGCCTGTAGCAATCCAAAACTGTAAATCATCTTCAGCGTCCGGTAGGAATATTATTTCCATAATGCATTAAGTTCTTCAACCGTATATATTTTCCCTTTTCCTTCCTTGTAATCTTTGCGGCTTTTTTCAATTTTTGCCACAAAATCCGGATTGTAGGGCTTTTCTTTAGCTGAAATTTCGAACTTGATTTTGAGCGCATTGACAAATGCCGTTAGCGCTTGTGATTGTTCTTCAGTTTCAGGATGTACTATAAAAATATCTTGTGTGCGCATAATTTAAAATTTTGTTGAGTGATTTTAGTTAGCTTTTACAAATTGTAACAAATTTACGTCATCTATAGTTGAAAAACAAATTTAGTAAATTGCTATGCAGCCCTTATCCCACCGCCGGCGCAAGTTTATAACTTATTTCCTTTCGAAGCCAAATCAATAATTTCGCGCTATCACCCGCTCCACAGCGCTGTCGCGAGTTTTTAACTCGTGACCTTTCTAACCAGGCTGGCGCGAGTTTTCAACTCGTGACCATTCGAAGCCAATCGAAAACACTCACTCTACCACCCGCTCCACAAACTCCTCCACCTTACTAAAATACGGCCCGATAATATTATCCTCCTCTATATATATCTCATGCCCTGCATCCTTGACAAAATAGAATGCTATGTTCTTAGCCCTATTCGCAAACTCATATTGACCCTGCGGTTCTACAAATGCATCATGCTCTGCTTGAAACATTAAAATTGGAATTTTTATTTTTTCTACATTTCCCTTGCTAAGCACTTCATGAGTCAGATCTATAAAATTCGCTCCTGCACCCCAGGATGCACCTGTGGTTGGATGCTGACTCAACTTTACAAGCGTGTTGTGCCAATATTGAGCTCTCTCTTTGCAATAAGTAGCTACAAGTGTGGGATTGTATTCCAAGTCTGTTTTCGGATTAAATTTCCTGTGGCCGATGGCATATTCTTTACCTTTGCCCAAGGCGATCATTAGCTTTGTCACAGGTTCGCCGACGAATTCCGGAATAGGATTTTTGATTTTCAGCATTGGAGCATTTAGGATTAATCCGTCCACAAGTTCCGGATTATTTTCAACGGTCAATGCGGCTATAGCTCCTCCCATGGAATGGCCAAATAAAATCGTTTTTAAATCTTTCGAATGTTTTTGTACTGTACCAGTTATAAAAGCATTGAGATCTGACGCAAAATTCTCATAAGCTTCCACATGAATCATGGAGCTATCCGGGCATTCTCTACTGGAAGAACCATGTCCGGAATGATCAAGTATGAAGACCTGATAACCCATCTTAAGAAAGTAATATATGGCCTCTTTGTATTTTTCTTTTCTTTCTATAAAGCCATGTGAAATGACAATATTAGCCTTTGCATCGTCCAAAAGATACATGTTGTAAGCAATCGTATGCGATCCATTTTTAAAGGATCCATTAGTTTGGAGGCTATCCACATAGGGCAGAACGATATTGCTCATGGATCCTTCATATTTTTTTGATTCGATCAAATAGTTACTTTCTTTGTATGATAAATCCAAACCTTTTAATTTTTCCGAAGCGCTGTCACAGTGGTAAGTCCAGGTATAAATAGCTCCATAAACTGCGAATAGTGCTAGGATCGTTAGCAGTGCTACGTATATTCTCTTGAAAGTCTTTGATTTAGCGTTGGTATTCCTTATTTTATGTGCCAATGTTGTTAATTTTTTTGTGATACATGCTTAATTATATTCCTTATTCAAAGTTAGCACTCATTTGGTAAAGCGTTTCTTCGCGCTTCAATTTTACGAACTTAATTTTGAAATTTTCAGTTAATTTTATTTAATATCAATAACTTTTTAGAAAAATTAAAATACTTGTTGAAATTTTAAAGCAATATTTAATATATTTTGTAATTTTAACTAATGATATATGTATCGTTTTTTGATCTTTTGGTTTTTAGTAATATATTCATAGATAATGGACTATTTGAGTCAGAATATAAATCAAACAAAATCAAACACTTTAATTTTTTGCATAGAAAATTATGAATATAAAAATAATTGGTAGTGGTAGTTACATACCTGATTTGATTGTAGACAATCAGAGTTTTGAACACAATATTTTCCTCGATGAGAGTGGAATGTTGCTGAATCAACCGAATACTCAAATTTTAGAAAAATTTTCTGCAATAACAGGTATTAAGGAGAGAAGATATGCTTCTGCTCAATATGTTACTTCTGATCTTGCATTTTTTGCGGCTCAAAAAGCTATTGAAGATGCTGGGATCGATCGTGAAACTATTGATTACATCCTTTTCTCACATAACTTTGGAGATGTAAAGGTCGGGATGATACAGTCTGATATGGTTCCTTGTCTTGCGGCTCGAGCTAAACACAAATTGGGTATTAAAAATCCTAAATGTGTTGGTTTTGATATCATTTTCGGTTGCGCAGGTTGGACTGAATCCTTTATTCAAGCCAATGCTTATATCAAATCTGGCATGGCAAAGCGGATCCTCGTCATCGGTGCAGAATGTCTTTCCCGTGTTACGGACAAACATGACAGGGATTCAATGATCTATGCAGATGGAGCTGGAGCCGTGATAGTCGAAGGTACTAATGATGACTCAGGATTAATCTCACATGAAAGTGCAAGCTACACAGAAGAAGAAGTGAAATTTCTGTTTTTGGGATGTTCTTTCAATGCTGATTCAGATCCAAATACGCGGTACATTAAAATGTATGGACGGAAAATATATGAGTTCGCACTAAACTGTGTTCCTATTGCTATGAAAAGTTGCCTTGATAAGTCTGGTGTTCCCATTGAAAAATTAAAAAAAATACTAATACATCAGGCAAATGAAAAAATGGACGAGGCCATTGTACACCGTTTTTATAAATTATACAAAATGCCAGTTCCAAAGGATATCATGCCTATGACTATTGGGACACTTGGGAATAGCAGTGTAGCCACAATTCCTACTTTATATGATCAATTGATAAAAGGAGAATTGGATAATCATGAAATTGAGAAGGGAGATATACTTTTGTTTGCTTCAGTAGGTGCCGGAATGAATATAAGTGCCTTTTTGTATAAAGTTTGAAAACACTATATACGGATTTTCTTACCTTTTCCAATTGTAGTTTTATTCAAGGATACGGCTATAATAGGAGGTTGTATAGAATTATATTTTCTCCTAAACTTATCATAAACTTAAATAAAAAGCCCAGCCAAAATTCTTTATTTATTGAACTAGTCAAGTTTAGGAAATTCGGCTGGAAACTTATTGAAATTTGGAGATTCTCTATTTAAACAATTGACACACTTACTTAATCCATATTTTATTGGGGCGGAATGATGCAAATTGATGACGCAAAGGTATGTGTTACTTTCTAATATAATATGAAAAGACTCAATAATTAACGTAAATTTATATATAAAATATAATGTAATGTTTAATCATTTTAAAAACAATATTATATAAATATAATAAAATATTAATGTTTGTCAAATGTATTTATTTACCAAAAAATGTATAAAATATAATTTCGTTTAAGGCTGATATGTGATTTTTGAAGATTAAAAAATTATAAAATTAAAAGATTTACAGAATAAAAATTTGGATTAAATGAATTTATTTCATCTAAATTCGAGGATGATAGAAATATTTATAATCAATTGTACTTTTCCATTGAGTTATAAAAAAAGCCGGACGTTATTGACATCCGGCTTATTATTTCATGAATTTCACAATCTAGAACAACACCCCAACCTTTAAAGAGATCAAGTGATTAACTTCTTTGCCGTCACTTGAGCCTCGTTTCTTGGTCATATCAAAAAAGCCTTGATGGTAATACAATCCAAAAAGTATTGCATTTGTCTCGCTGAAATTATATTCAAATCCGCCTCCAAGGCCCCATTGAGCGTTCAGTTGCTTGACATCTTTTTTGATATTCTCTTTATTTACATCAAGATTCGATGCATCTATACTTCCTTTAGCACTTGTCACGGCACTAAGAGTAATAATAGGAATCTCCGCAAAGTACCTGATATATCCATATTCCCTTGTCCTTAACTTAAGGCCTAAAGGTACTTCAAGATAATTCAATTTATAGTTGATCTTAGTATCCGGTTCAAAATTGTTGCGGATTGATTCAGGTACTTCGTCAGACAATAAACTATTAGGTAATAGGTCTCCACCATTAGCAAATTGCAGCTTTCCTCCATGATTTAATCCAAATCCTATTCCTACTGTGAAGAAATAGTTTTCAGCAAAGCCGAACTCAGCTTGTGCACCTACCTTTAATCCGACATCGACTCCTCCACCCAACACTTTAGAGTGATCTGAAGTCATCCAGCTAACAGTCGGACTCAACTGAGCTCCAAATCTCATGTTTTTGCCGGCGTCCTGTCCTATGGCTAAATAGGGTAGGGTACAAACAAGAATAATAAGAAAGTTCAAATTTATTTGTTTCATATACGTTTATTTAATGCTCTTGAAATAGTTGTTTTTTAAAGCGAGAAGTATTCTTTAATAAAATTGTTAGAATACTTATTCAAACATAATGGTTAATTTTGCAAAAAGGTTGAGACTTTAATTGATGCATTTAATGATACATTGAAATTAATGTTTCAAAATTAAGTTTCATCTACCATACTTAACAAAGTTATAATACCTATCGAAAGTTCAACTTCTTTTAATTTATCAAACCTTTATTCCGAAAGGGCTCTATTTTTTACATCATTACAAAGATATAGATATATGATTAAATTTTTTAATATTCTAGTGCTTCTATCTCTATTTCTTGCCTCATGCAAGGAAGAAAGTTCATATGACAAGTTTCAGGAAGTTACTTCTCCTAAAGTTATGGCTTGGGTGCGTTATGAAAAGTTGCTTTCGAACATAGATACAGCCAATATACCTTCTTCTATCAATCAGATCGTCGAAAAGTATCCAGATTTTTCTACGATTTATTTTCTTAGGGTTATCAATGACGCATATAAGCCGGATACTTCTTTCCTGAATATTTATGATTTATATCGTAAAAGCGATTTAATCCGAATGCTGAATGATACTATTCCGAAGCTCTTTGGAAACCTCTCAAGGGAGGAAAAGGATTATGCTGATTGCTTTGCGCGTTTACAGAAATTATTTCCCACTGTTCAGGTACCGGCTGTTTACACATGTTTTACAGAATTTGGAGTAGGAGCTTTTTCCACATCGGACCAATCGATGGCTGTCAGCTTAGAAATGTACTTAGGCAAAGGCAATAAATACTATGACACCGAGACCTGGCCAATTTTTATTCAAAGGACGATGAATCGTGAGAATATGGTTCCAAATCTCATGAAGAATTATATCCGCAATTCTATTCTTCCTGTATTTGAACCTAAGACTTTGCTGGACAATATGATTCAGCAAGGTAAAGAAATCTACATACTCAATCATCTAATTCCTGCGGAACAGGACACGCTGGTCTATGACTACAGCCCATCACAACTTGCTTTTTGTAGAACAAACGAGAAAGAGATTTGGTCGTATTTTCTAGCTGAAAAGTTAGTTTACTCTCAAGACAATAAGAAAATTCAAAAATATGTAAATCCGAGTCCTAATTCGCCAGGTATGCCATCAGATGCTCCGGGAAGAATATCCGCATTCATAGGTTCGAGGATTATTGAAGCATATATGGAGCGTCACGAGAATTTGGATATAAAAAGATTGATTAATAATATGAATGCACAACAAATTTTGGAAGAGGCAAGATATAAACCGTGATTGGTTTGGTTAAAATATTGTTAATCTAAATTTTTGTGTGATATTATTTTCAAGTTTATCAATTCTTAAAGTCTAATAATAAAGGTAGTGTTTGCAAAAATAATAATTAAAAAAATAAAATTATTATTACAATAATAGATAATTATTTACAATATTAATATCGTTTATTGCTATTTTTATTTAAAATATTTCAATCATACATATAATTATTTAAAAAATAACATATTTAAATAAATCATTATTAGTGCCGATAAAATTCTTGGCATTATATTTGCATACCCTAATAGTGTTGGAAATGACCAGCGAAATTCAATATTAATTGAAACAAATCTATTTGAAATAGGGTTAGTATAGTATAGATAAAATATATATATTAATTTTTTAAATATAAAGATATATCGCCGTAGGCGAAAAGAAGTAGTTTTCTTATTTTGAGACCTTAGTCTTCAGGCCCGGGATTGCAAAGGCAATCTACGGGTCTTTTTTTATCTGAACGCTTTCTCTCTCAATCTTTGAAGGAAAGGGGAAGCAAATATAAAATTTTGTAATTGCTCATTATCAGTGTCTAAAACATCTTCTTTAGATCCTTGCCAAACCAATTTTCCATCAGCAAGAAAATTGATCTCTTCGCCTATCTCCATAACTGAATTCATGTCGTGCGTATTAATGACAGTCGTGATGTTTAATTCCTCCGTGATAGACTTTATCAGTTTATCTATGACGATGGAGGTCTTTGGATCTAGTCCTGAATTGGGTTCATCACAGAAAAGATATGATGGACTCAATACTATAGCCCTGGCTATACCCACACGTTTTTGCATACCACCACTAAGTTCTGAAGGATATAATTTGTTAGTACCTGTCAGGTCTACTCTGGCCAAGCAATAATCAACCCTAGCATCTTTTTCTTTTTTAGTCATGTTAGAAAACATGTCCAAAGGGAATCTGATATTCTCTTCAACTCTCATAGAGTCAAACAAGGCAGAGCCCTGAAATAGCATGCCCATTGAATTGCGTAGTTTCCGGTTTTCTTTTTTATTCAACTTAAGGACGTTAATGTCATCAAACCAGATCTCTCCTTGGTCAGGTTGAATTAAACCGACAAGTATCTTAAGTAAAACAGTTTTGCCTGCACCACTCCGGCCAATTATAAGATTGCACTTACCCGTTTCAAAAGTGGTTGTTATTCCTTTTATGACTTCGTTTTCTCCAAAAGCCTTCTTGATATCAACTATTTTGATCATATAATTTCGTGGCTATTGGGTTAATAATAATGCAAGGATATAATCAGAAAGTAAAATTAGAATATCACTAACCACTACCGCCTGTGTGCTTGCCTTCCCTAGCTCAATACTTCCTCCTTTGACATAATATCCTTGATAACATGATACTGTAGTTAGGATAAAAGCAAATACGATCGCCTTGATGAGCATCAGTGCTACATTAAAAGGCAAAAAGAAAGAATTAAGACCTCTTATATATTGCTCATTGGATAGAAGTCCGGTAGGAACACTTGCAAGATAGCCCCCAAGTATACTAATACCGGCCCCAACTGTGACTAGCATAGGAATAACAAAAAGTCCTGCTAATAATTTAGGTCCGATAAGGAAACTGTAAGTGTTGACACCCATTATATCCATGGCGTCTATGTGCTCTTTCTGCCGCATACCGCCTATCTCCGATGCCATATTAGATCCTACTTTTCCAGCCAATACAAGACAAGTGATAGTTGGTGCCATTTCTATAAGAGTAATGTCTCTTACGATATACCCGATATAATATTTTGGAACAAGGGTGCCGTCCAATTGGTAATTGAACTGAATCGCAGTCACGGCGCCAATAAAGATGCAAATAAGAGCAACGATTAAAAGTGATCCAATGCCGATATCATACATTTGTCGAACCAGCTCTTTCCAAAACATAGAAAATCTATCAGGCTTAGAAAATACTAACCTCATCATGTTGATGTATCTGCCGATGTGGAAAAGTGGATTCTTAAACATATTGTGTTTGGCTCATAAACTTGGTCAAATATAAATTCATTTTTACTTATATATATAATTATTTTTCATATTTTTAATAAAAAATTATAAATTATTATATATCAATGATATACGAATGTCTAATATTATTATTTTAGTAATAATTTGAATTTTCTTATGTATAAATGAAAAACCAACGAATTAGCGAAAGGAAACGTTTTTATATGTAATATTGCAATATAGGTGGAATGCATCATTGATAATTCTAAGATCTATTTTACCTCATCTTCCTTCATTCTATTAAATAGTTTTTTATGAATTTAGTTAAATTTTTAGTTCTGAATTTTTTTATCGGTGCATTTTTATTGCCTACCATCGCTATTGCACAATCAGATGTTAAGGAAACTGTACAGATCAACATTGAAGGATCTGAACTTACTAAATTTACAGTTGAAGTTGATGGTAATAATATTCTTATCAATGGCAAAAGTCCTGCGGAGGCCGGAGTTAAACTAAATATTACCAGGCAAAAAACAGGGACGGATGTAAGGAATATATCTGAATATGGCCTTTCAGTCGAAGATAGTAAAAAAGCAAGAAGTATAGCGAACCCTTCCGGACCTATGTTAGGTGCTGTCACTATTGATGTAGCGCAAGGAGTTCAAGTTATAGAGATAAGAAGCGATGGCGCTGCTAGATTTGCTGGCATAAGGGTAGGTGACGTAATCGTTAAATTTGAGGATCAGAATATTAAAAACAATGCAGATCTGGCTGAGTATATAAAATCTAAAAACCCTGGAGACGCCGTCACGGTTGATTACATTAGAAAGGATAACCTCGTAAGTAAAGAAATTGTATTTGGTCTTCGGAATTCCAGAGTAGAAAATGATCGAAGAAGGATAAATAAAGTTGATTCTAATCCATCCTCCCCAAAATCGTTGGGTATGAAATTAATAGAGGATAAGTCTGATAAAGCATGGAGAATTATTGAAATCACCAGACACTCAAGTGCTGAGACTGCAGGTGTTAAGGTCGATGATATCTTAGTCGAATTAAATAATGTTCGGATTAAGAGAGCAGCTGATTTGGAGCGAGCTATGAAAACGATTAATTTTGATGAGCCCATTAAATTGAAAGTTAGAAGAGAGAAATCTATTATTGATCTTGAGATTAAGTAAGATGAAGTAAGTTTTCTATATAAATTTTGAAAAGAAAAATGTGGGGCCTAGCAGAATAGCTCAATTTCAGATGAATTAGATTATTCTAAAAATTTAGATTTTGCAGAAGTTTACGCATAAGCGAATTAGAAGTAAGAATAATTTCACCGGATAGACGATCACTCATCACCTATCACCTTACTTGCACCCTTATGATTTAGGAATCTGCCAAATATAAATCAACTACTATAATCGTATACATCTTTTTATAAATTATTTATTAGAATATATAAGTTGTTGTGTAATAAGTTATACACAAGCTGTATACCATAAGTATTCAGGAAATATTACTTTTATTACCTTGCAGTTCCAAAATAAATATTCACACATCAGTCATGGCAGAAACGTCCTACGAAAAATACCTTTCAAATACGAAATTACTCGTTGGTTTCTTTGTACTTGCTTCGTTATTAATATATGCTCCTGCCTATCATGCGGGTTATTCGAGCGATTACTTCGGATATCTGGATGCCTATAAGAAAAATGAGTGGATGGATATTTTACTCACTTTTCACTACGGTTCCTTATTATATGTACTGCATTATGTAACCTATTTCATTGTTCATTATTTCGGTCCGGAAAATATTTTCTTCTTTCTGATCGCTTCCATATTTCATGGATTTAACAGCTATCTGACTGGGGTTTTCGCCCGAAAATTGTTTAATATTATGAATTTGGAGGTAGGAATGATAGCTATTGGGGCATCGCTCTTGTACCTTGTCAATCCCTATTTGTCTGAAGGCCTGACATGGAAGGCTTGTCTGCATTATCCGATGGTGGTGACCTTTATTTTGTGTGCATTAATAAAATATTGCGATTTTCTCATTGAAGGACGCGCATCGCTTCGATGGCAGGCAATACTCTTTTTTATCATCAGTTGCTTCACTTTAGAATTTGGAATGTTTGTCCCTGGTATTTTTGCTTTATTGCTTTTTTTAAAAGCATACATGGAAAAGTCATGGACATTGGTCAAAAAAGAAGCTTTATGGACCTGGATACCAAGTGGAGCTTTTTTAGGATTCTATTTATTGATGAACAAATTGATTCTTGGCGTTTTTATAGGCCATTATAAAGCTGCAAGTCACCTTGCATTTGGATTTCACAGTTTGACCTATGTGGTAAAAGCATTTATTAAAACTTTATTATTTGCAAGACATTGGCCACATACTATAAAGATGTCTTTTTATGAAGTTTTTCTGAATAAACCTGTTAATACACTAGCTTGCTTATTCCTTATCATTGGTATTGTTTTCATTCTTTTAAATAAAAATCGTTCAAAGCTCATAGTTGGTTTTTTTCTATTATGTGGCTTTGCTTTGTTCTTTGCACCCGTATGCAATTCTTATTTTGTAATGTTATCCTGGTTTGAAGTTGACAGATATGTATTCATTTCACTTACATTTTTTGTCATCCTCTACATGTTGCTTATTTCAGTTTTTCCTAAATGGATACAGATATCCCTATTTGGTATCTTCTTTTGTATATCTTCCTATTTTCTGACAATGCAAATAAAAATGCTTGGTGATTCTGCTGTTTCATCAACCAGAATTATGGATAGCGGTTCAGAATTATATAAATCTTCGAAAAATTTTATCTTACTTAACGTACCTGACAGCTATAACGGCTTTTGGATGTACACTAATTTCTCAGATGATGTTCCTGCTTTGACTGAGGGTTTGAGTCTGCTGAGAGATAGCGAAATGGATATCAGGAAGAATAAGCGCTTACTTGCATTTGTTATGCTCAATGCTAATGATTCATTCAATATAGAAAGGATAGAAACAAATAAATGGAAGATGTCCATGGGCCAATGGGGAAGTTGGTGGATCAAAAATGGCGTCGGCACTACAGGTTTTGAAAATGATTCGATGAAAGTCGAAATTGACAATATCCAAGCGGTAATCACCCTAAAAAAAGATATGAAAAATCTCGATTTTTGGTTAATGAATAAATCAATTCTTACAAAAGTAAATGGAATGAAATACGAAGAGCCATCTCTTCCTAAGATGGAATAGAGGCAATACTAATCAATTTGCCATGTTTTTATTTTCTTATCATCACTACAAGAAATTAACAATTTCGCATGGTCATTCCATAATAGTTTATTGACAGATCTTAAATGACCAGAATGGAGGTATAGGTCTATTACTTTCAATAATTCCAATGTTGCTGCCTGCCACAGACGGATGCTTCCATCTCTGCAGGCCGAAGCAATGATGTCTGAATCACCAAGCATACAGATTGAATTGATTGTACTATTGTGTGCTTGAATTTCATCAATTTTTTCCAGTTTTTTATTCCAGGCGATGATCTTGCCATCTTTTCCTGATGAATAGATAAAATCTTCAAATCCCAAGAGAGAAAAGACAGATCCGCTATGACTGCTATTAGATACAATTGGTTCGTTTAGTCTTAATGGGTCTATTTTATAAATTTTACCCTCAGTAACTCCTGCATACATATATTCATTAATGTTGCACAGGGCCCTGCACCTGCTATGAGAGATTTGCAGGCCTCTAAAAGGTTGGTATGTTTTTTCATTGATTTGACTTACAGCACCGTCATCGCCAACCATGAAGCAACCTGTATCATTTTTTATAAAATCAAAGATTCCGCCTTTCATTACCTTGTTTCTATATAATAAACTGTGGTCCTTAGTATCTATCACTGTTAGATGTCCGTCTAGCGAACCGACAAGTAATCTATTATATTGCTCATCCAGATATAAACACATTACCTGACCCATCGAACGAGCTATCATGATGCCCTCATCTACGATGGCATTTGGCCAATAAATTATATTACCATCACCTCCGGAGGAATAAAACCCTATTCCTGTGAGATCATTGCACAAAGCAAAAAGCATGGATTGGCTACCTGCTCTTGTATTTTGATAAGTGATATTAAGAATTTCCTTCAGGATCAGTTTTTTAGTGTTATAAATATGGAATAGGATTTGATAGACTTTTATTAAATGTTTAAGGTGGGATTAAGTTTTGCAATAAATTTAAACTGTAATATATGTACTTTTGACGTTGATGATGCCTTTTGGTCAGTTTAATGACTCATTTCAGTTTATGCCAAATATTTTAATACCATCGTTAACTAATGATCTTAATCTCTACCTTTGGGAGATAAATGAACCACTTGAATGGTTTGAGCCGCAGGTGAAATTAACTTCTGATGAAGATCTAGAATATTCCTCAATATTGGGTAAGCGTAAATTCGAATACATTGTACAGCGGTTTTTACTGCAAAAATATCTATCAGGCGCAAACCCATTGATGAAAAAAACATCAAATGGGAAGCCCTTTCTTATAAATCATAATGAGAAAATTTCTATTTCTCATTCAAAAAATATGCTTTTATTGAGCACTGCATCGTTAGATCATGGAGTCGATCTGGAGTGGATTGATAAGCGGATTCTAAGATTAACATCAAAATTTTGCAGCATTGAAGAGATGAAAGTTCCTGAGGGTATTGATCCGGTAATATGGTTTACACTGATTTGGTCGAGCAAGGAATCTCTTTACAAAGTGGATGGGTTGGGTCAACTGGAATTTAGAACACAAATTGCTGTAAACTTTACTGCTGAATCCTTTAATCAAGGGTGGGGAAGGGGTATCGTCGAACGTGGAGATACTATATTATTTTTTAAAATAAATTTTTCTATCATTAATGGATTTGTCGTAAGTTGGGCATATCCAGCTATTATAGTAAAAGATCGAAATGCCTATATTGAAACAGATTTTAACTAAACCTTGAAAAATAAGTCTAGACAATGAAATTATATTTCTTCTGTTTACTATTATTGATATGCTCTTGTAAAAAAAATACCGGATCAATTTCCAACGTACATCAGCTACCTAAAGATTTTACTCAATTTTATGATAAATTTCATGATGATAGTTTATATCAAATGGAACACATTATTTTTCCGCTGGAGGGTATGCCGGCCAGTGAGGGTAAGTTGACAGATCCTGACTTCAAATGGATGAAAGAAGATTGGCAAATTCATAAACCTTTTACAGATCCAAACGGTGACTATACAAGAGAATTATTTGCAATGGATTCTTCCATCGTCATTGAAAAAATTAGACTAAAAAACAATGAATTTGGTATGGAGAGAAGATTTGCTAAAAGCAATGATGAGTGGTACCTTATCTATTATGCTGCAATGAATCGATTGGTCAAAAATAATTCCATTGATTCAAATATGGAATAAGGTAATCATTTTATCTAAATTACTATTCAGGAATAAGGATACCTGTTTTTTCACCAAAATACTTTGTAAACTGTCTCATATCATTCGCTAGGGCATCATTTTGTGTAGATTTATGATAAGTATCGCACATCGCTCTGAAAGTCTGATAAAAAAATCTATCCATTTCCATTACTTGAAAATCCTTGGTCCACAGATCGATCTTTAAAGTATCTTTTGTCTCACTGTCAAACATGGATAAAAAAAATGCTTTGACTTGCTTTTCTCCGGCTTCATCATTTCCAGAGGCTTCCCATGAAAGCGACTCTGGCATTTTGTCAGCATCTAATCCTACCTGTATTTTTATCTCATATTTATGTTCTTCCATAGCTTGTTTTTGCGCCTTTAATACATTCATAAATGCCAAAGGTAAATAAATAACTAGGTTGTAATTAGTTCTTTTTTCATTCTGTAAAAGGATAAGAGTTCTTTACCTATCTCCAGATTGTCATAGTTTTTAGCTGCAAAGACCTGTGCTCTATGACTTATGTTTTGAGTTTGGATTGGATGTTCAAAGCAAAATTCTACAGCTTTTACAAATTCTTCAACCGTATCAGCCACAAGGACCTGATTCTTATGTTGTGCATTGATTCCTTCAAGTCCAAGTGAAGTGGTGATCACAATCCGTCCCAGGAACATTCCTTCTAAGATCTTAACTCTCATGCCGCTTCCAGACAATAAAGGCACGATAGTGATTGGATGATTATTGATAAATGCTTTGGCATCCGGCACTTCACCATAGAAAAATACATTTGGCTCTTTTCTTTCTATTAGAGAATCCGGCATGTTTCTGCCGGCTACATGGAAAGTAAGTTCAGGATATTTTCTGATCAATTGAGGCCAAATATCTTTTAAAAACCATTCTAGTCCTTCAATATTTGGGATCCAATCTAAGGAGCCTATAAAACTCAAAGTCGGCGTACTGTATATATTTTTATCTACTGCAAGATAATCGGAAGTATCCAAACCTACTGGAACTATTTTGGCTGACTGAAGATATCCATAAGACCTGAAAGTCTTGAGATCTCTTTGAGTGATGGCAAGCAAAAGATCAATGTGTTGAATTTGTTTTAATTCAAAACGCTTCAATTTTTTTGTCAAATAAGACATATAATGTTTTTTGACAAAACTTACCTGATTTTCAGATAGTCTTTCCCAAATTTCAAATTCGACATTGTGTGAGCGCAATACAATAAGGGCTTTACTATGTTCCCGAATGGTATCTATGAATTGCGTAAGGTATAAGGTCTCAAGATGAATTACATCAAAGGTTTCCCTTTGAAGTAATTCAATCAATTTTTCTTTAAACTGACGGGATCTGTAGCGACTTATATGATAAGAATCCCTACTGAAAAGATTCTGAAATGCCCCCTTAATATTAATTTCATTGTTGACATCTACATAATGTATGTCTGCATAATGTGACAACTCTTTAGGTAAGACGACCGGTATATCGTAATAATGTTTGGAGGTATTCATCGTCAAAAGTGTGATCTCACAACCTAGTTCAGCCAATGACTTACTTAGGTAGTTTACAGCCAACGACTCTCCATCTATCATCGGATAGGGAAACTTTTTACAAAGTTGTAAAATCTTCATATAACTATTTCAGGATGCAATTTAATTACAATATTTGTCACTTTCTTGGAACGAAAGAAATGTTATTTACATTGTTTGCCAAATAATATATTTAAATATTTAATCTGTTTCAACACTTCCCTTACCCTCACGAATCACGATCGGTTCATCAGAAGTAAGATCTATGATCGTACTTTGCTCTAACAAACCAGGTCCTCCATTTATAATGACGTCAACAAGGAGTGAATAGTCAGAAAAAATCTCCTCAGGATCCAAATAAAATTTATTTTCATCATCCTGATCAATTGCTTTTAACGAGCTGGACAATATTGGACGTCCTAATGCCTGGATCAAAGCTGTTGAAATTGGATGATCAGGAATCCTAAATCCAAACGTTTTATTTTTTACATGAAGAAGTTTTGGCAAGCTATTGGTAGCCGTCATAATAAAAGTGTATGGCCCGGGAGTATGATCTTTTATAAACCTGAAATTACTGTTTGATATCTGATTGGCATATTCAGACGCCATAGATATGCTATCACACATAAACGTCAGTGGTGTTTTAGCAGGATCAGAATTTTTTATCTGGAACATTTTCTCTACCCCTTTTTTACTGTTTGGGTCGCATCCCATGGCGTAAACACTATCTGTAGGGTAGATAATTACTGCTCCGTCTTTCATTTTTTCGATCACGCTATTGATCATCCTTGTATCCGGGTTGTACGGATTTATTTCTATCATCATATTTTTATTTTTTATTAAAAATCTAAAGAGGAATCATCGTCATTTAATATATCATCAAACATGTCAGCAAGAGCATCATTAAAGCTGATTTTGTCATCAAGCATTTCTCTCGATATAATGTTTAATTCGGCAAGACCATGCAGCACGATCTCCATAAGTAATATAGATTCATTCTTATTTTTGATCTTTTCTACGACAAGATCATGCAATCCATCTATGGCGGATAGTTTTTCTAAAATTACATCATCCGTGTCGTTGTACCAAAATTCTACAGAATTTCCTTTGCTAAACCATTTTTTAACAGGTAGGTAAACATCGATTTCAGTTTTTTTCAAGTTCTTTTCCGGATCAGGGAATATTGCCAAAAATTCTACTTTTAATGCAGATCCAAATAAGTTTAAAGCCACATTGTATGGCCCTTCCTGTTCACCTTCGTATACCAACTCTACCTTACCGGTAATAGAAGGGATCACACCAATGAAGTCAACAATTCGGATCAAGGTTGAATCATGTTTTGATTTCAAAAGCCTTCTATATGCTGAGCTGTATAAATTTTCAAGTCCGGAAATACTTAGTCTGGCAGAAACTCCACTGTGCTCATCCACATATTCACTTTCCCTGGCTACGAATGAAATTCTTTCAAGCAAATTATGAGCAAAAGAAGATAGATAAACGCTTTCCTTTACGTCAGCGGGAATCCTTGCTTCTTGTAATGTTATCAATTTGGCTACACTTATCTGGTCAGGATAATGAGTCAGGATCTGACTGTCTATTCTGTCTTTAAGTGGTGTAATTATGTTACCTCTATTTGTATAATCTTCAGGGTTGGCAGTAAAAACAAATTGAATATCAAGCGGCAAACGCAACTTATATCCTCTGATCTGTATATCACCTTCCTGAAGAATATTTAAAAGTGAGACTTGTATTCGGGCTTGCAGATCTGGCAATTCATTCAAAACAAATATGCACCTATTAGATCTTGGAACCAACCCAAAATGAATAGATCTTTCGTCTGCATAACTCCACTTATTGTTTGCAGCTTTTATTGGATCAATATCTCCGATCAGATCGGCGATGCTTACATCCGGTGTCGCAAGTTTTTCTAAAAAGCGATCGGAACGATGTAACCATTCAATGGGTAGATCATCACCTAATTCTTTTATAAGTTGTTTAGTTTGGTTAGTGAGTGGATGCAATGGGTCTTCATTCAATTCACTTCCTTTTACTATCGGAATATATTCATTGAGTAAATTGACGGTAAGTCTGGCGATCCTTGTTTTTGCCTGGCCTCTAAGTCCTAATAATAAAATATTATGACCTGAAAGAATAGCTCTTTCCAGATCGGGAAGTACAGTGTCTTCAAAACCATAAATGCCGTCAAATACCTTTTCGCCATTTTTGAGTTTGGTGATGAGGTTATTCCTAAGTTCCTGTTTTATTGTCGTATATGTATATCCGGAAGCTTTTAAAGCTCCTAGTGTAAGTATTTCCTTCATTTAATTAGTTGTGGTTGAGTCAATGGTATGACGGGTCAATGATAAGAATAAATCAAGTGCTTTTCTTTTATCCTTGTTAAGGACATAGCTTATGTTTTTGGTATAATACTCATCCAGATCAAAATGTTTTCGAGTATTGGCCATCAATTGTACCAACTGGTCAATTCTTGAGATGCCACGTGCTTGAGCGTCATTAAAATCTGAAATAAAAGTTGGGTTCAAATGACTCTTACTAACCCAGACTGCAAAGACAAAAGGCAAGTCATGCATTTCTTTCCAAGCTCTTCCAAGATCATAAATGTAGGGTGATCTCAATTCCTGATCCAGTGCCTTATCGCCTATGATCAGACCTGCAGCTCTGCCGCTTATTTTGCTTTCGAAGCCCTCCGGTCCGGGAAGATAGATTACGTCTTTTTTCCAATAATGCTTTAAAAGATATTGAGCTAAAAGGACTGAGGTTTTGGAATCAAAGTCGAGAAAAACTGTTTCAATTTCTTCCATCGGTACATCGCTATACAAACATACTGTCCTGACATCACCATCGGTGCCGATGCAATAATCTGAAACAATATCGTAGTCCTCAAGTCCATGCAATGCACCCACAGGCATAAGTGCGATATCTACCTTATTGTGAATGAATTTTTCAGCACAAATAGAAGGAACATCAAGTGACAGATCGATATGCTCATACACGGGATGATTAAAAATCCCGTATAACATAGGTTTGGTATTAAGGTAGCTTACTGCAGAGACCTTTATCATAGTTATTTATAGAATAAAGTATGTTATGGAATAAGATGTGTAATGTCATCTTTCACAGAGCATGTCCATTTGCCATTTTGAAATAAGAATCTATATAATCCGAGGTTTTTGTGGCTCACTTCTTCCATTCTGCTAAGTGGTTTTTCCAAAAGTAAACAGACCAATGCTCTAATTGTTCTTCCATGAGAGCAAATCAATATATTCTTTCTTTCTACTTGCTTTAACCAATCTATAGTAAAAAGGCATCTCTGTCCAAGTTCTTTGGCACTTTCACCTCCTTCAACCCTTTCGTCCAGATTACCATTTTGCCAACTAGATACTGCGTGATTATATCTAAGTAATACTTCCTCTGAAGTAGCTAAACCTTCATTGATACCCCAACTGATCTCTTTCAATGTAGTTAATTCTACGCCCTGTATTGGTTTCGTCAGAAAGTGTTTGATTGTTTGTTGAGAACGGATTAAATCTGAATATAAGACAAGGTCAAAATCCTCCTTTTTATAAAACTCCCAGAATAATTTTGATTGATGTATTCCTTTTGAGTTCAGAGGCTCATTAATGCCTTGACCTTGAACTATGTTTTTTGCATTTAGTGCTGTCTCACCATGCCTTATAAGCCAAATATTTTTATCCAAAATAGTTTATTCTTGAAAGATTGAAAGTGAGACCAAGATAAGGAAAAATTTATGACATAAAAAAAGCGCCCGGAGACGCTCTTATTTTTACTTTGAGAAAATTACATTCCCGGCATTTGCTTTTTGAAATCTGTAAAATTAACCTCCTTATAAGTACCTGTCGGTGGAGTCATTTTGGCCGTATCAAAGGTCTTCTCGAATTTTTCAGCAGTAAAGGTCATCTTAGCTCCCATTGCCTCCATAGAGTATTCAAGCGGGTATCCATCAAATTTTACACCTTCCATTCCTTGAATATTGTTGGCTTTGATCTTGATATCTTTAGTTACGTACAATATAAAATTCATTCCATCACCATTGCTAATGTTAAATCTATTGCAGTTGAATCCAAGGATTGTTTTTGTATCCCCAGGGACTTCAACAATTTTAAAGTCTGAACCTTTCTTATCATTTTCTGATTTAAATGAAGTAAGTTCAGCAGCTGTCGGAACTACTTTCATTTTATTACCCATCATATCCATGTACATTATAAATTCATCTGTCTTAGGGTTGGTAAAAGTACTCATTACGACCATTCCACCCATCATATTGACATCTGTTCTAACCTGGTCATCATTCGCAAATGTTTCCATTTTCATTGTTTTTAGCGTGCCTTCCATCTGTTGCTGCTGTTCAGCATTTTCGGCTTTCACGGAGCTAACGCCCATTTTAATATATTGACTAAAAGAGGCTGTAGACATTAAAGCTACTAAACAAATAATTAGATTAATTTTTCTCATGTATGTATTATTTTTTTAAAAGCAAGTGCTTTTCTATAATGATTAACTCAATTTATTTCGATTCAAAAAGCAAATATAGCTTGTTAAAGTTCCCAATTATCAAAATGTTTTATAAAAAGTTTTGTTAAATTAAAGGCGTCATTGATCGCTCTATGCTGTTGACCTTCAAAGTCAATCTCTTCTCTTTCTATTGCTTTTTTTAAACCAATTTGTTTATTCATACCAGTTAATATCTGATAAGAAGGTTTTAGATTGACGCAATTCTTTAGCCAGGAATGTTCAATATTATATAATTCGCAATCTTGTCTAAATAGCTGCTTGTCGTTTTCTCCCCACGAAATTAAATAATATTCATCTTCATCATACCCAAACCATTCCATGAATTCTTCGATAATTCTGTCAAATTTATAGGCAGTATCGACGTTATGCTGTTGAATACTTGTCAGTTTTTTGCAAAAACCAGATAGGGTAGGGTTATGAACCGGCTTTACGTATTCACTGAAAATTCCTACTACTTCGCCATATCCATTCACTTTGTATGCACCAATCTCTATGATCTCATTATTGCCTACAGGGGGTCTACCTAACCAACACGTTGCCTCAAGATCATATAATATGTAATGCATTTAATCTACTTGATATATTACGGGTAAGATATTCCACTTGATCTCTGACTGATAGCCATAAGATTCCAATCTATTGTTATAAAAATAAAGAAGGCGGAAATCCTGACTATAAAAGTCTCCATTTTTATGGACGGTGATTGGGCGACTTGAATGAAAAGTCCCTATTTGGGCAATTCCGTCAAGTACAATATCAATCGTATCTTTTATAAAAATCTCCGGGAGTTTTAAGAGCCCTTGGGAAGCCTTTTCTTTAAGAAGTTCAATTACAATCCTGGATTGCTCTACAAAGCTATCCCTTGAAAAGAAATATTCATCTTCAGGTAAGCTAAGTAGTGCAAAAAGATCCAGATTCTTATTTGCTTCTTTGAACAGCTGGAATGCGACATAAGAAACAAGATGGCTACTCAGCACTATATTTTCTGCCTTATACCTTTCAACTATTTTGTTTCCAAGGTTTTTAGTGTATTCGGATTCCCGTTGATGGTTGGTTGACAATTTGCCATCACTTATGAAATAATCCTTTATATCTATGAGATTCCCTCTATTGTCTAAACTATGGCCATCATTATCAACAAAATTGCCGATACAATCCATTGGTCTTCCGAAAGACATAGTGATATCACTTCCTTTGGAGATAAACTGATAAATAAACTTAGTCCAACTGCGAACAGAAGTAAATTCATTTCTGGATTTTGTATATCGCTCTTTTCCTGTTTTTTTAAGGAAATCTTCAATAAGATTTTTTGCTTCAAGCACGAAATGATAAGAAAGCACCAACGGAACGACAAATACTTTGTCTTCTCTTCCTTCATCATAAATACTGCGTTGTGCTTCAATAACAGTGCTTAACAAGCCAAGTTTTAATTTATCTTCTAATTCCCCGGATCTTGAACGTGTTCCACCCGGAAAAAATAATGAGTTAGTTCCTTTTTGAATTGAAAGCTTCGACATACCTGCCAATGTAGAGAGGTAAATTGCGTTTTTCTTTCTTCTGTCCACCCTGTAAGCACCTAATCTATTCATAAAATATGCTGCAGGGCCAAAATTATACAGGTTTAAACCTGCTCCATAGGCAGGTCCCGGTAGACCTAATTTGTAGTCCATCGTATATCCAATAAGAATGGAATCAAGGTTGCTGGAATGAGTAGGAAGTAATATCACAGTTCCTTTAGTGGCGATTGACCTTATTTGTTCAATCGGACCATATATCATCAGCTTGTCCAGGAGGACTTTATCAGCTTTTTGTGAATTAATATTAATTCCCTTATTCAATAATCTTTTAAAAAGTGAAGTCAGAACAGTTCGAATCAATTTAAAGGTTTTCACATTGAAGGTACCTACAATTTCTTCGGCATATCTGTGAATGACCATTTTCAGGGCTTCCTGTATATTATTTTGTTTTTCTGAGGGAGAATCAATTTCAGTAACGTCTATCTTTTTCCTTACCCTATTCCAAAATATTCTGTCGTTGGGTGGATCTATCCGCCAAGGTTCTTCTTTCATCCGGATCTTTTCCTGAAAAATTGTTTTCTGGATTAGTTCTTTTATAAAGTCAGGTGACTTACGATTTAGGTTCTGCAGTGTATAGTATTCGAGCTCTTTGACGAAAGTGTCCCTATCTTCAGTCAATTTATTAATTGGCCAATCAGAGATCTGTTCAATCAAAGGGGGAAAAGTTTGTTTTTTTTCCGGCGTAATAGGGTTTCCTATATTATTATTTTGCTCTATGTTGCTCATTTATACTGTCAATATAATCAAGGATCTCATCCCGACCGGTTTTATTTGATGACGAAGTAATGAATTGTTCAGGTAATGTATTCCACGAAAGTAACAGGACTTTTTGAATTTCAGCCAGTTGTTTATTTAATTGATTAAAAGAAGATTTATCCGCTTTCGTATATATTATTACAAAAGGGATATTCTTCTGACCACAAAATGCCATAAATTCCATGTCAATCTTTTGAGCTGGAAGTCTGCTATCCAAAAGTACGAATAAAATGGAAAGGTTGTCCCGGCCTGTGAGGTATGAAGTTACCATCTTGCTCCATGTCGCACGGTTGGCCTTTGAGGATTTAGCATACCCATATCCTGGAAGATCCACAATATTCCATTGACCATCTATGTCAAAGAGATTGATGTGTTGAGTCTTTCCTGGTGTATTAGATACTTTGGCAATGTGTGTTTTTCCTGATAACATGTTGATCAATGAAGATTTACCTACATTAGACCTACCTATGAATGCAAATTCAGGAAACTCAGATTTAGGTACCTGGGATAGCGCGGTAAAGCTTCCTATGAATTTTATATTTAATTGTGTTGACAAATTGTTTTCCTTGGTTGGAATATTTATTGAGGGACAAAAGTATTAAATTTTTTTAACACCTTTACTTGATGTCATAACATACATGCTTATACAAGATATTCCTATCCCAAACGTTTAATAACAAAATTGGTTTTTGGGGTCTGTTTCGAATATTTGAATGATCTCTTTTTGATATTAAA
>Ga0209582_1000267_pt1 | contig 41689 bp, 28 predicted proteins | sample KloWWTmetKNB5Kit_FD_187176 | JGI IMG/M metagenome (GOLD analysis project Ga0209582, IMG submission 187176) | Active sludge microbial communities from Klosterneuburg, Austria, studying microevolution and ecology of nitrifiers - Klosterneuburg... | ecosystem: Engineered > WWTP > Aerobic digester >...
TGTTGCCGCCGCTCAGGGTGATGAGACCCGCGCCGTCTATGACCGTGTTGGCCCCAATTTGCTTGTAACTGGTCAGGACGATTGTCTTTGGCGCGCCGCCGCAGTTGAAGGTGACGTTGCCGCCGCCGTTCAGCGCCGCGTTGAAGGCGGCCTCGGTGCAACTGGCCGGGCTGCCATTGCCCACCACGCCCGCCGCGCCCGCCGCAGATGCCATCCCCAAAAAGATAAAGAAGCCCGATGCGCCCGCCATTAGTTTGTATACGTTCATGTGTGCCTCCTGATGTGTTATGGGCGGTATCCTACGCCGCTTTCGTCAATTTAGCGTAAGCTGAGTGGTTCTTTTATTTTCATTGGGACAAGCCCCGCAAAACCTGAGATACGATTGCCCCCGCATGATCTCTGTCATCATCCCAAACTGGAACGGGGCAAAACACTTGCCGGTGTGTCTGGCCGCCTTGCGCCGCCAGACCGCGCCGCCGCTGGAAGTCATCATCGTGGATAACGCCTCGGCAGATGAATCGCGCGAGCTGGTGGCGCGGGATTACCCCGAAGTGAAGTGGCTGCAACTTCCGCAAAATGTGCGCTTTGCGGGCGCGTGCAACGCGGGCATCCGCGCATCCAGCGGGGAGTTTGTGGCCTTGCTCAACAATGACACCGAGGCCGATGAACGCTGGCTGGAGAACATCGCCAAAACATTTGCCGAACACCCATCTGCTGGCTTTGCGGCCACCAAGCTGCGGCTGTTTGACCAGCGCGACAAACTGCACAGCGCGGGCGATTTTTACTCGCGGCGCGGCGTGCCGGGCAACCGCGGGGTGTGGCAGGTGGATGATGGCCGCTTTGACGCGGAATATGTGTTTGGCGCGTGCGGCGCGGGCAGCGTGTATCGCCGCGAAATGCTGGACAAAATTGGGTTGCTGGATGAGGAATTTGAGTTCTCGTGCGAGGACGTGGACATCAGTTGGCGGGCGCAGTTGGCGGGCTACAGGTGCGCCTTTGCCAAAGATGCGATTGTGTATCACAAGGTGAGCGCCACCGGCGGCGGGGTGCTGAACAGCTTTTACGATGGCCGCAACTTTATTTGGCTGCTGGTGAAAGATGTTCCCAGCGAGGTGCTGCGCGCCAACCTGGGCGCGATTTTGCGTGAGCAGTTTGGCATCACGCTCAGCGCCATCAACGCGTGGCGGGGCAAGGCCGCGCAAATGCGGTTGAAGGGGCAACTGGCGGGCGTGGCGGGCATCCCCCGCATGTTGCGCCGCCGCCGCGCCGTGCAAGCCGCGCGGGTGATTGATGCGGCGCAAGTGAATGCGCTTTTGGATTGATAAACAAAATCCCTAAAGAAGTTGGCTTATTCGCGCAAAGAAGCAGGGAATTTATTTGTTCTCCCTGCTTCTTCGCAATGACAAATGATGAGTGAACGTTATTTGGTCTGCTTAAACAGCCAATCGCGCACACTTTCAATTTTGTAGGCGTAATCAAAAGAATACATGTGTTCGCTTGCGCCTGCCGAGGCTCCGGCGGGCAACACGCTGCCTTTTTTGAAGGTTGCAAAGTTGATGTTATTCCCATCCGCAAGCATGGTTTTAACGGCTGCGGAAAATTGTTCAGAAGACCAGGTGGCATCCCAGGTGGCTGCGCTAAATTTCACCCCCGCTGTCTGAAGCATCGTCTTTACCTCGGCTTGGCCAGCAGAGGCCTTGTCATCGCCTTCTGCGGCGATGTAAAAGAATTTTTCTTTCGCCAAATTGCCAAGCGTGGTGATGTCCCATTGACCGGACACAAAAAACTCCGCGGCAAACAGATCGGGATATTTGGCGCTCAACACCAAAAGTGTCATGCAGCCCATAGATTGACCCGTTGCATACAAACGATTTTTATCAATGTTATACGCGCTGGTGACCGAGTTTAACAATCTCGCCGTTATCTCCACGTAATCCGTGAGCGTAAAACCGCTATGATCATCAATGATAACTTGCGGATATTCTGGCACCAGCACAAAACTGGCATGCTTGGCTTGTTCCGCATCGGTCGCCCAAATAATCCCGCCATATCCTTGCGTTAATGGCGCGGTGACTTCCTTGCCAACCACGCTGGAATCGGCGATAAACAACACCAACGGATAGGATTTTGAGGCATCGTAATTGGCAGGGATAAACAAGTTATACGGCAGAGTTTTGCCGGTTGTGGCATCTGTATACGTGAATTGCTTGAACTTATCTTTGACCGATGAAATCATGGTTTGCAGGGCTGTGTCGCTGCTTTTGTCAACACCGCCACCCATCCCCATTGCTGGGGCGCCGGATGGGCCTCCGGTGGCGCCAACGGATGGAGCGCTGGTTGGGGATTGAGTAGCGGCGACGGGTTTGGTCGTTGGGGTGGCTGTGCTGGCTGGAGCTGTTGAACAGGCCGTGATTGCGGTTGCGCAAACAGATAAAGCCAACAAGGTGGAAATTATCTTTTTCATTTGTTTGTTACTCTAACCAGCGCGGGTTGGAAACGAGTAAAAACGGGACATGGCCGCGCAAATGCAAGCTGCACGGGTGATAGCTCTGCTGAACGGTGGACAATAGACGATGGACGCTGAAATTACGCCTACCGTCTTCCGTCCTTCGTCCCCCGTCTGATAGATAATCTCCCCATGGCACAACCAAAGCTCATTCTGATAGACGGTCACTCGCTGGCGTACCGCGCCTATTTTGCCGCGGCCCGCGCCCCGCAAACGTTCTCGGTCAAGCGCGATGACGGCACCGAAGAACTGACCGGCGCGACCTACTTCTTCACCAACATGGTGCTAAAAGTGTGGAAGGATGAGCAGCCGGATTACATCGCGGTGGCGTTTGACGTGGGCCGCACTTTCCGCGATGACCTGTATGCCGAATACAAAGGCACTCGCGAGAAAATGCCGGATGACCTGAGCAGCCAGTTGCCGCGCATTCAGCAAATGGTGGCGGCGCTGGGCATGCCCATCTTCACGGCAGATGGGTTTGAGGCCGACGATGTTTTGGGAACACTGGCGCGGCAGGCCAGCGGGCAGGGTATGCGCGTGATCATCGTCACCGGCGACCGCGATTCGTTGCAACTGGTAAACCCATCGGTGAATGTGCTGACCAGCAAACAGCGTTTTGATGATGTGATTATTTACGACGAGGCGCTGGTGAAAGAAAATTACGGCGTGCGCCCCGACCAGCTTATTGATTACAAAGCCATGCTTGGCGACACCAGCGACAATGTGCCCGGCGTGCGCGGCGTGGGCGAGAAAACCGCCCAGACCCTTTTGCAAACGTATGGCACGCTAGACAACATTTACGCCCACTTGGATGAGGTAAAGCCCGCCCGCGCCCAGAGTTCTTTGCGCGATGACAAGGCCAACGCTTACCTGAGCAAAACGCTGGTCACGATTAAAACCGATGTGCCGCTGAGCATTGATTGGGAAGCCTGCAAAGCCGAGGTGGATCAAACCCGCGCGCTGGCCTTGCTGCGCGAGTTGAAGTTCGAGAGCATGATCAAACGCCTGCCAGGCGCGGCGGCCAGCGCAGAGAAAACTCCGCCCGCCCCAACCGAGGCTCAGCCCGCGTTGTTTGATGCGCCGCAAGAGCCATCGGCCCCGCAAACCAACAAAGCGTTTGACAAAGTGCCCACCCAAACCCGTTTGGTAGATGGCGACCCGACTTACCGCGAGTTGCTGGCCCAGTTGAACGCGGCCAGCATCATTGCGTTTGACACCGAGACCACCAGCACCGATGTTTTGCGCGGCGAACTGGTGGGCATGTCGTTTTGCGTAAAACCAAACGAGGCGTGGTATGTGCCGTGCGCCTCCACCGGCGGTGATGGCGCGTTGCCGCTTTTGGCCCAAGCGCAAGAGGGATGGCAGTTAGACCCCACCTCGGCCAAGTTTGAGCCTTTTATGATGGCCCTGCGCCGCAAAGATGCCAGGTTGATTGTGCACAACGCCAAGTTTGACATTGGCGTGCTAAAAGCGCTGGGCTACCCCATTGACCGCCCGGTGATTGACACCATGCTGGCGCAATTTTTGATTGACCCCGCCTCGCCGCTGGGTCTTAAGCAAATGGCGTATGACCGCCTTGGCTGGCAAATGACCGAGATCAGCGAGTTGATTGGCAAGGGCAAAAAGCAAATCACCATGCGCGATGTGCCCGTGGCCCAGGTTGCGCCCTACGCCGCCGCCGATGCCGACGCCACCTTTCAACTTTGGCAGGCGCAAGAGCCGGAGTTGCGCGCCAAAAATCAAGAGGCGCTGTTTTACAACGTGGAGCTTCCGCTCATCCCCGTTTTGCTGGATATGGAATTTGACGGCGTGGCGCTGGATGTGAAATATCTCTCGCAACTTTCGAGCGAGATCAACGAGCGGCTGCGCCATTTGGAAAAAGAAATTTACGAGTTGTCTGGTCAGCAGTTCAACATCAACTCGCCAAAACAGTTGGGGGATGTGTTGTTCGGCAAACTTCAGCTCCCAGTCCAATCCAAAACCAGCACGGGCGCGTTTAGCACCAACATTGAAGTGCTGGAGAGCCTGAAAGACAAGCACGTGGTGATTGCCCCAATTATTGAGCACCGCGAGCTTTCCAAATTGCAAGGCACGTATGTGGACGCGCTGCCAGCCTTGATCAACCCCAAAACCGGGCGGTTGCACACCGATTTCAACCAGGCGGGCGCCATCACCGGGCGGATGAGTTCCTCCAACCCCAACCTGCAAAACATCCCGATTAAAACGGAGATGGGCCGCCGCGTACGCAAGGCGTTCATCCCGCGCAAAGGATGGCGCTTGATTAGCGCGGACTACTCGCAGGTGGAGTTGCGCATTTTGGCGCATCTGGCCGATGACCCCACCCTCAAGGGCGCGTTCGAGCGCGGCGAGGACATTCACGCTTCCACCGCCAGCGCCATTTACGATACGCCCCTTGCGCAGGTTTCGCCCATGCAGCGCATGTTCGCCAAGCGGGTCAATTTTGGCATTGCGTATGGCATGGGCGCGTTTGCGCTCAGCCAAAACACGGGCATGAGCATGGGCGAGGCACAGGAGTTCATCACCAAATACTTTGCGCGTTTCCCGCGGGTAAAAGCCTGGCTGGATGGGACCCGCAAGCTTGCGGCTGAACAGGGCTATGTTGAGACCGTGCTGGGCCGCCGCCGCTACTTCCCAGAGCTGCGCCCCAGCGCTGGCGCGTCGGAAATGCTCAAGCGCCGCGCCGAGCGCGAGGCGATCAATCATCCGGTGCAGGGCAGCGCCGCAGACATCATGAAAATCGCCATGATCGCCATCCACCGCGCGCTACAAAAAGGCGGCTACCAGGCGCGCATGACGCTGCAAGTGCACGACGAACTGGTGTTTGATTGCCCCCCCGCCGAGGTGGAAGCCGTGAGCGCCCTGGTGAAACGCGAGATGGAAGGCGCGTATCCGCTCAGCGTGGTTTTGCGAGCGGATGTGGGCGACGGGCCGAACTGGGAAGAGATGTGAAATCAACGCGCAGTCGTTGATGAGATGTTATTCAAATAACTTTTCCCAAAGTATTGGGCAGTAAAGCGCTGCCACCTCAACTTGGAACCCTCTCGCAGGTCTTTGGTTTTCTGCGCCGCACATTTGTGCCTTTTGAAAATAAAACCCTTTTATATGATTGACTTTTGCTAAGTTTATGGTATTTTCCGATTACTTAAGTGAAGGGCAACTTAGGAGGTGAACCTGCGATTTCCCAAATTGCACTCACCTTGGAACTTTGAATTTTTCGCATTCTCTTTTTGCGCAAAAGAGAATGTCAAAAAGTCAAGTTCTTTTTTTTGCGCACTCACCCATGTGCAAAAGCAGAGATTTAAATAGGAAGAATTGGAGGAGTAAAGACTATGAAAATGCATGAAACATTGGAAGGCAAAGTCTTGCGATTTGCCATAGTCGTTAGCCAAATTGCGGCCAGTTTTGGTTTAGGAAGCGGAGTTTTGACGCCAGCCGCGCAACAGCTTGCTCAAGATACACCGTTTGAGCCACTTTTATCGCTTTTTCCACAGACTCAATATGCTCTCGGCGCCACCCAAGCCAGCACACTCACTGTTCAAATTTTTGATATAACAACAGGCACGGCCTTTACAGCCGACCCTGCCGACCCAGCATGCACCAGTGATTCGTATGTGTACACACCGGGGTATGACTGCGGCGGGAATAACAGTGTGGTGCTGACAGGAGATACCATTCAGTATTCAGTGTTATACCGCAATCAATACCCATTCGACGCAACGGCAGACAATGTAATTCTTTTTAAGATGCCTGCGGAAGGTTCCTGGGCGGCTTTGCCAAGCGCTTGCTTTTCTTCACCTGGCGTTCCGCGCCCTGGTTCGGCCATCATCACTGAAACAACATATGCAGACACAATAGTATGCAACTTGGGTAAACCAACTGGAACAACAGATTTTAGCGGCGGCTTTACCATTATTGGGCGCGCTCGCCCCAGCGCGTTAAATGGCAGCGTTCTTACTGCAACGGCAAAATATACGGATACCGTGACACCAATTGGCGCCACCGCCTTTGTTACAGATGTTGTGTCAGGATCTCCAAAGTTTGACCTGAAAAAATCTCAGTATGGCGTGTATGCCATGTATTTCAATGGCGTATTTGGCTATCGGATAGCGCAACACATATCCATCATTGCCACTGGTGGTTTGGGGAGTGAACGGTTGGATGCGAACCCCATCACCTTTACAGATATTTTGACAGGACTGAGTTCAAACATCAGTATGGTTACACCTTTTTCTGATAATGGCCCCAGTTATGGATGCAATATTGTCACGGTAGATGGCACAAAGTCAATGCCATATGGAAAGATTGGAGTGGTAGGAGGCGCAAATGCGACCACTTCCGTGGTTGACTCTGGAACAATAAATTGTTCGTTAGATACAAGCACTTCCCCACCGAGAATAAACTTTACAATTACGGGCTTAAACTCCGCGCCAGACACATACCCCACCAAAGACAATAGCAACACAGATAATGTCGCTTCGGGTTATGTTGGCTCTTATCAATTTGCGTTTTTTGTGCCGGGAACCGATGTAGCAACTGCGCCAGACGGGATATTACCCGCGATGGACACCTATATAAATTTTGACCCCAACAGCGCATCTGGCATATCCAACTATGGCAGCAGCAATGAACCAATGGATAACAACACCCTTTCGTACAACATTCAAGGGTTTTCAGGGACGTTTGCGAAGATGCTATGCAAAGATGGAACAACACCCACGTGTTCCATTCCAGATAGCATACCCTACAGCACCAATAATTCAGGCGATGCTCTGTCTGTGGTGTCTGCCGGGCAATATATGCGAACACTTATGCGATATGAAAATACATCTTCGCAAGCCGTTTCTGATGTGATTTTGTGTGAAACATTTGACAACACAAAACAGATTCTTGCAGATTTTGCAGCAACGCCCAACAAAGCAGTTAGGACGACATATACAGCCGGAAATGGCGTTGCAGCTATTAGCGGAACACTGCCCGCGCTGGCGCAGCAGCTAATCGTGCAATATGGCACAGGCCCAGCGGGGCCAGGCACCCCAGGTAGCACTTGCGGAGATGCAGATTCCCCAACCGGCTGGAGCAATACCACATCGGGTGTTCCGGGTGGCATTGCCGCAACTACAAAAGTGCGTGTCGTCATCCCGGTGATCTCTCCTGGCATGAGAATTTATGCCTCTGTCCGCTCACAAATTCTGCCCAACGCATCCGGCACACACGTACCAGATTGGGTCTCACTAGCCTCTCCAATTTATACACACACCAGCGCCTTTGTGCCACCCACAGGGTTGGGATTTGCTGCAGGAACCGGCTCAAATTATGGTGTCTCAAATGGTCTTTTTGTAATTTTGGTTCAAGGTGTTACGTCCATCCAAAAGAACACCATCCCGCCAAACATAGCGCTAACTTCCGCTGGTCAACAAGTGACATATGTATTGACCCCAACTTATACATCGGATAACCCTTCGGCCCCACCCACTACCGTCATTATTAGTGATGTATTGCCGGCTGGTTTATCGTATGTTGGCAACAGCGCCAGCATTGACCCAGATGCTGTTTTGAATAACACTCCCTCATCTGGGTTAACAACAATACTCTGGTCAATACCCAATGTAACGCCTAGCTCAACCATCACACCCATCACCTACAAAGTGACGGTAAACCTGGGTGTGCCTGCCAACTCTACCCTTGTAAATACAGCAACGATTGGATACGTGGGCGAAGACAGCCCAATATCTGCTCGCCAGGCAGCATATAGTATTCGGACAGACTCGGTCTTCCAAACATCTGTTCAAAAACGAGTATTTCCATCCATTATTGAGCCAGGTGATGCATTCAGCACAACACTGCAATACATCAATACGGGCTTGTCTATTCCACAAGCAGTGTCCATAGACGTGTTGCCATACATTGGCGACGCCCGAACACCAGCCACGAATTACAACGGCGTGTTGACCCTGACCAGTGTTTCGGTTCCGGGTGGTGTGTCGTATTTGTGCTCAACCACGCCGCCAACCGGTTCGCTCAATGACTCTGATCCAAACCTCACTACCTTGATATTTGACACATGTCCCAGTGGGTTTGCGGGGGTGACCGCGTTAATCTTCACCGATACGCTGGGTATCACATCCACCTTGCGAACGTTTGCAACTTTGAACTTTGCCACGTCTGGCAATAAATCTGGCGATCTCTACGCTAATAATTTCGCCACTCAACCGCAAGGCGGGTTGTTCCTGCGCTCAGATACAGTGGTTGAACCAGTGCAAATGGGTCAACTTTCTGGTGTTGTCTATCATGATGTGAATGTGTCTGGGTCAAACGACAGCGGAGACATTGGTCTGCCCGGTGTGGTTATCACATTGACTGGAATAGACAAGCATGGATCAGCTGTGCTCACCACCACAACAACAGATGCCAACGGAAACTATACGTTTACAGAGCTTGTGTCTGGCATTTACACCGTGACCGAGAAACAGCCCTCCGATTATTTGGATTTTAAGGAAACAATTGGCACCGCAGGAGGCAATATTTCCATCAATGACGTAATTCGCACAATTAGCTTATCGCCCGGACAAATTTCTTATTTTTACAACTTTGGAGAAATCTTACCGGCTGCGCTTGGCGCAAGAGTTTATCTTGATGCCGGCATGAACATGACGGATGACCTTCACACAGATGCTGGCATCCCCGGAACCGTAATTACACTTACTGGCACAGATGCATATGGCGCTTTAGTCACACTAACGCTGACAACAGACGCGAGTGGCTGGGTAACATTCACAAATCTTGTTCCAGGCACATACAAGCTAATAGAACAGCAACCCGCTGGTTATTTTGACTATTTGGATAGCGCAGGGACCGTCGGCGGTTCGGCAAGCAACGACCTAATCAGCCCAATTAACCTGCTTTCCAATGTCACAGCAACCAACTATCTGTTTGGAGAAGTTATTCCAAGCACTTTTTCTGGCGCAGTATATGAAGACACAAATAGCAGCCTGAACTTAAATTCAGGCGATAAACCCATACCAGGCACAGTCATTACCCTAACCGGCGTGACAATTACAGGATACAACTACATCAGCACGACCGTTACAGATGCCAACGGGTTGTACACCTTTACCGGTCTTTATAGCGGCACATACACCGTGACAGAGCAACAACCCGCCGCGTATGGCAGCATGACAGATACCGTCGGCAGCGTCGGCGGCACACTTGGCGCGCCATCGCCAAATGTAATAAGCGCCGTTCAGCTATGGCAAGGTGTCAATGCTACAGGGTATAACTTTGGCGAATTCATCCCAGCCACTTTAGGTGGGCATGTGTACGACGATGTTCCAACGCGAAACGGTGTTTATGACGGCAGCGACCTGCCCATCCCCGGGACAACCATCACTTTGACAGGCATCACAATCACGGGGCTGGCATACATCAGCACCACTGTGACCGATGCGAACGGTCTATATACCTTTACCGGCCTCGCACCTGGCACCTACACCTTAACCGAGAAACAACCCAGTGGCTATGCGGACTCGGCAGACACACTGGGCAGTGGCGCAGCCACCCCCGGAACGGCAGGAAATGACACATTCACCGGAATTGTGTTGCAAAGCGGAAATGCGGCGGTGAATTACAACTTTGGCGAGCTGATGGCATCCGACACATGGATCAGCAAGAGCGCCAGCCCAACCCAAACCACGCCTGGTGGAACAGTGGTCTACACGGTGCTGATTGGCAACAACGGCCCCAGCACGGCAACTGTGGCTTACATGACAGATACCCTGCCTGCCGGGCTAACTGTGTTGACAGTTGCGGAAATTCCACCGTTGCCGGGAGACCTGTGCAGCTTCTCTGCGGGACAAGCAGGGTGCACAGTATTCAATTTGGCTACGGGAACAACGCGCACAATTGTGATCAATGCGCAGATTGCGACAAACGCGATGAGCGGGACCATCACCAATATGGCGATGATTACCAGCGCGCAAGACATTACGACCACCAACAACACCGCCACCGCCACCATTCAAATAATTTCGCCACTGGCAGCAGTGGAAGGCACGGTCTTCATTGATGAAAATGGAACGGCCGCCGCTAACCCACATCCAGATGGAACAGATGTGTTGTATGCCGTTGGCGCCACCATTACGCTAACCGATGCCAATGGCGTGACGCACACAACAACAACCGACACCTATGGTCATTATTCGTTTAGTGGATTGCCAGCCGGGCCATACACAGTAACAGTTGGAGCAACCCCGGGGTATGCCAATGTAACCCCGCTCACCTTGATGGGAACTGCGCCCGCAGGTGGCACAGCCCTGAACAATGACTTTGGTTTGTATAAACCGCCCATGAGCGATCTGAGTGTGAGCAAGAGCGGACCAGTGAGCGCCTCAGTTGGCGGACAGGTGGCGTATCAAATCGTCATCACCAACAATGGGCCGGATGAAGCTGCGCTCGCGCTGGTATACGACCCCACCCCAACCGGCTTGACCTTTGCAAGCGCCAGTGATCCCTGCGGCGGCGGCTTCCCCTGCGACATCTCGCCGATGGCCTCCGGGTCGGTCAAGACCATTCTGGTGGTATATACCGTAAATAGCGGGTTTGCCGCGCCGGGGAACATTACCAACACAGTGATGGTGACCAGCCCGACCGACATCACCACCACAAACAACACAGCCACGGTCACCACACCCATCACCCCATTGCCCGTGCCCCCTGCGGTGGTGAGCGACCTTGGGCTGAGCAAGACCGGCACAGCCAGCGTGGTGGCTGGCGGGTTGGTGACATATCAACTGACGGTAATCAACAACGGGCCAGACGCGGCGCAAGTGGCGGTGCTGGATGACCCAGCGCCAGCCGGGCTGGTATTTGTTGGCGCAACTTACCCCTGCTCAGGTGGATTCCCCTGCAGTGTGCTGCCGCTGCCTGTGCTAAAAGGCGAGGTGCGCACGGTGGAGGTGGTGTATCAAGTCCCAACAAACTACGCTGGGACCCTGATCACAAATACCGCCACAATCACATCGCCCACAGATTTGGTGACAACCACCAACAATGTGGCCACCGCAACAACCACCGTTTTGCCACCCCCGCCGGGAACGGTGGCCGGAACCGTGTTTGTAGACAACAACGGCACTGCATCTGCCAACCCGCACATAGACGGAACGGACAGCCCCTATGTGGCAGGCGCGATTATTACTCTGACCGATTCGACCGGTGGAGTGCTGACAACAACCACAGACACAAATGGCAACTATGAGTTTACAAATGTGCCCGCTGGCGCCTTCACTGTGACCGTGGGTGCGACACCGGGGTATGCAAATGCCACCGCTACAACCCTCACTGGCAGTGTGCCTGCGGGCGGGTCTAGCACCATGAACGACTTTGGGTTGAACCCGCCTCCAGCGGCGAGCGATTTGACAATTGCCAAGAGCGGCCCCGCAAGTGTGACGGCTGGGGCAAATGTGCAGTATCAGATCGTGATCACAAATAACGGGCCAAATGCGGCCAGCTTGGTGGTGATACAAGATCCAACGCCAGCAGGCCTGACCTTCGTGAACGCCAGCGCGCCCTGCGCGGGTGGTTTCCCCTGCACACTAGACAATATGCCGATGCTGGCCGGTAGCGCGCGCAGCATTCAAGTGGTGTATTCCGTGCCTGAAAACTACGCCGTCACGACAATTACCAACACGGCAACAGTGACCAGCCCAACAGACATCACCACGACAAATAACACATCAAGTGTGACCACGACCGTTGTGCTGCCTCCGCCAACGACAGGCTCCATCACGGGAACAGTATTCTTTGATGCCAACAACAATGGCATATTGGATCCAGGCGAAGGGTTGCCAAATATCAGCGTGACTGTGACAGATGCCAATGGCAATACCCAGGTGGTGACAACCGATGCCAACGGCGTTTACACAGCCACAAACCTGGCCACAGGCGGGGCATTGGTAGATGTGGTGAACAGCACATTGCCGCCCAACATCACCCAATCGGTCGGCATAGACCCATCGGGTGTAAATGTAGTGGCGGGCACAACTCAAAACGCAGGTGTGGATGGGTATCGCGCGCTTGTGAGTGATTTGAGCGTATACAAGATTGGGCCGAGCACGGTAAACGCGGGAACGACCGTGCAATTCCAGATCATAGTGCTAAACAGCGGGCCAGACGCCGCCACCCTTGCCATTCTGAAAGACCCAACGCCAAGCGGGTTGATCTTCCTGAGTTCAACTGCGCCATGCGCGGGTGGTTTCCCATGCGATGTTGCGCCCCTGGGCAACGGCTCCGTGAAGAGCATTCTGGTCACCTATGCGGTTCCCATCAACTATACGAGCACAATGATTGTCAACACGGCAAGCATTACCAGCCCAACAGATAGCGTGACATCCAACAACACGGCCACATCAACCGTGACGGTGCAAACGATGGTGCAGACGGTGGGCGCAACCGTGCGCGGCATCGTGTTTATTGATACGAATGGCACATCGTTTGCCAATCCACACCCCGATGGAACAGATCAGCCTTACACGCCGGGCGTGGTGGTAACGCTTACAGACAGCACAAGCAAGGTTTACACCACAACAACAGATTCATTTGGTCACTACAACTTTGACAACGTCACCCCAGGCGATTACACAGTGGTGATGGGGCCGGTAAGCCCCTTCTATACGGTAGTTACGCCAATCTCAATAAGTGGACATGTGGCCGATGGGGCCATATCAACTGGCAACGACTTTGGCCTGGCGGCGCTAACACCCGTGTTGATCGGTGATCACATCTGGCAAGACAATGGCTCGCCTGATGGCATCTACCAGACGACAGACACACCATTGGCCGGGGTGGTGGTAACTGCCACCCGCAGCGATGGCCTTGTGTTTACCGCAACAACAGATGCCAACGGTCAGTACACGCTGACTGTGCCACCCACAAGCACATACAACATTGGTTATGGTTTGCCAACGGGGTTGCTTCCCAGCACAGCCGGAACAACCGACACAAGCGCGGGGAGCAACAACACCAACCACATCGATGGTGTAAGCGTGGCTGTTGGGGCAACCAATAACACCAACATAGATTTTGCGCTGAGGAAAGTTCCAACTGCGATCAATCTGGCGTATTTTGACGCACAACTGGTTTGCGAAGGCGTTTCACTGAGCTGGCAGACCTTGAGTGAGCAAAATACGGCAGGTTTCGTAATCTATCGCGCAGAAAGCGACAGCTTTGCAGATGCTGAGGCGGTCGCGGACTCTATGACCTACGCCAATGGCGCTGGGGCAGCTTATCAATTTATTGATGCGGCCAAAGCGGGCAAAACATATCACTACTGGCTTGTGGAAGTGACGACGAGTGGCGAAGAAAAAGCCATCGCCTCCACGTCCTTGCTGGCACAAGGTTGCGTAAGATAAGCTAAATCTCAACAAACCGTTCTAAAATACGAGGGCGCTGTGCGAACCAGTCGCCCTCGTATTTTTTGGATGACTTTGTAAATTTTTTGGCTTACGTCTTGCAAACTAACACCAAACAACCATAAACCCGCATGTCCGAGTTTGTTTTATTTGCCCTGCGCCTACTGGCCGCGCTGCTTTTGCTCGCGTTCATGGGCGTGCTTTTGCTGGCTCTTTTGCGCGATGGCCGCCCCGCCGCGCTTGCGCCCGCGCAACCCATGCGGCTTGTGCCGTTCGCAAACCCATCTGCCCCAAGCCACGAACTGCGCTCGCCAACATGGGTGGGTCACAACCCCAACTGCGCCATCTTTCTGGATGACGACTCGGTTTCATCGCGCCACGCCCGCATTGAGTGGAAAGTGCTGGAGCAAACCTGGTGGGTAGAAGACAACCTCAGCCGCAATGGAACGTGGGTGAACGGCATTCGCGTTTCTCAAACGGCGTTGAAAGATGGCGACGAGCTGCGCTTCGGAAATATTGTGTTTAAGTTAACGTGTAAGGTGTAACGTGTAATTTTGGCAAGCGCAAATTACATATTTCACCCTTCACCCTTTTAACGCCGCTTCTGCCGCCAGCCAAAACAACTTCTCGCGCACGCTGGCATTGCGCGTCCAGTGACGCGAATCCCATGTGTCGCTGCTCAAGTCGTCGCCGCCATACAAAATTTGCCCAAACTCCACGCCGCGGAAACGCGCCACCGCAAAAAACGCGGATGCCTCCATCTCAACCGTCACGCAGCCCTCATCGCGGCGCATGGCAATTTTTTTAGGCGTCTCGCGATAAATCGCATCGGTCGTCCACGTTTTGCCTTCAATAAACGGGGCGCCATCTTTTTGCAATGTCTGGCGGATGGCGTTCAGCGCGGCCTCGGTGGGCGCCACCTCGCGCGAGGCGGGCAGATAGTGATGTGACGTGCCTTCATCGCGCACCGCGCTGGTTGGCACGATGAGATGGCCCATGGCGATGTCTTTTTGCAACACCCCTGCCCCGCCGCACGCCACAAACCTGCGCCCGCCCAGCGCAATCGCCTCTTCTAAAAACGCGGCGGCCAGCGGCGCCCCCACCCCCGGATGAAAAAACGCCACGCGCCGGCCATCCATCTCCATTTCGTAAAGCGGGTTGGCTCCAATCTCCGATTTCAAATCACATAACACGCGGGCGTTGTGTTCCTGCGCGATCTTCGCAATCACATCCGCAAAAAAGCAAACCACACACGCTTCGGCCATGTCAATCCGCTGTATCAAAACAGATGGCTCAATATGCGCGGGCACGCCGGGGTCAAAGTCTAGCAGAGGGATGGAGGATATAGACATGTTTTATGACGGGAGACGGAAGACGGTTGCTATCGGTCTTCCGTCTCCCGTCCTCCGTCTTTCCGTTAAATTTTGTTCAATCTCTCGCGCAGTTGCTCCCGCTTCACCTTCAACTCGGCTTGCTTGGCGCGTTCTTTGTCAATCACGGCGGCCGGGGCCTTGTTCACAAAGTCGCTGGCCAGCAATGTCTCGCTGCGGGTGATGGCGCTCTCGATCTGCGCCAGCTCATCGCTCAGGCGTTTGCGCTCGGCGGCCATGTCTACCAGCCCAGACATGGGCAAATAAACGGTGACCAGCCCCAGCGCGTAGGTCATGGCCTTGTCAAAGTTGGCGGCAAACTCCTCGTGTTTCTCGCGAGGAACAAGCACAAAACTGGCCTCATCCACCCGCGCAAGCGAGACCACCCCGGCTCTCATCTCTTCCAGAGAAAGCAATGCGGCGGGGTCGCCCTCTACAAATGCGGGGATGCGTTTGCCCGGTTCAACGTTATATTCCGCGCGGGCATTGCGAATGGCGCGGATCACATCTTGCACAATTTGCATTTGGGCAAGGGACAGGTCTAACAAGTCGGACTTTTCCGAGAAGTCCGACTTGTCGCCAGTTGGATACGGCGCGAGCATGAGCGCCTCGTAGCCAAAGCTGGGCAAGGCAAACTGCGCGCCCGCGGTTTCCTTCAGCTTTTGCCAAAGTTCCTCGGTCAGGTAAGGCATAAACGGATGGAGCAGGCGCAGGCTGGCATCCAACACCTCCACCAGCACGGCGGGGTTCATGCTCAACTTGCTCAACTCCAAATACCAATCGCAAAAATCGCTCCAAATAAATTCGTAGATGAGTTGTCCGGCCTGCCCGTAATCGTAGGCATCCATCAAGCGGCGGGCATTGGCGGTGGTTTGCGCAAGGCGAATTTTTATCCAGCGGTCGGACAAACTTTGCTGGGCGATTGAAATCGCGCCTTGCGGGCTTTCAGCCGAACGTCGGCCTGCGCCGACGCCCTCTTGCGCCCGCGCAGGCGGGCGCTCAGCCGCAGGCTCGTTAGGCGCGACTTCAGTCGCCAGCTTGCCCAGCACAAAGCGCGTGGCGTTCCAAAGTTTGTTGGCAAAGTTGCGCGCGCCTTCCATGCGCTCGCTGCGCCACTTGCCATCCGCGCCTTTCTTGGCATCCATCTTAATGTCGTTGCCCGGCGCGCCCGCGGTGATGAGATAGAAACGCAGGGCGTCTGTGCCATACGTGTCAATTAGCTCCAGCGGGTCAATGATCTTGTCCGGGCGGCTCTTGCTCATCTTTTTGCCATCGGCGGTGCGGATGAGACCATGCAGGTAGACCGTGTCAAACGGCTCTTTGCCGGTGAGTTCCAACCCCAGCATGACCATGCGGGCCACCCAAAAGAACAAAATATCGTAACCCGTCTCCAGCATGGTGGTGGGATAAAACTGGCGCATGTCTGGCGTATCGCTCGGCCAGCCCAGCGTGCTAAACGGCCACAACCCCGATGAGAACCAGGTGTCCAGCACGTCTACATCTTGCGCCAACGTCACGCCCGCGCCCCAGTCTTTGATGGCCGCCGCGAAGGCCTCGGCCTCGGTGAGGGCGCAATACTGAGACGGCGCACCGTCCTCGGTCTTCCGTCCTCCGTCTGGGTTCTGCACATACCACACCGGTATTTGGTGGCCCCACCAAAGTTGGCGGGAAATGCACCAATCGTGGATGTTGTCCAGCCACTGGAACCAAATTTTGCCAAAGCGTTCTGGCACAATTTGAATGCGCCCTTCGCGCACGGCATCGGCGGCGGCTTTACCCATCCCCTGCATGTTGCAAAACCATTGCAAGCTGATGCGCGGCTCGATGACCGCGCCGCTGCGCTGGCCGCGCCCCAGTTTGACGCGGTAATCTTCCACCTTAACCAGCAAGCCCTCGGTCTCCAGGTCTTTGACAATTTTCTTGCGGCACTCAAACCGATCCATGCCCGCATACGGGCCGGCGTTCTCGTTCATGCGGGCGCGCTCGTCCATCACCTCAATGTTTGGCAGATGGTGGCGACGGCCCACATCGTTATCGGTGAAGTCGTGGGCGGGGGTGACTTTTACCGCGCCCGTGCCAAAGCCCATCTCCACCACCGAATCGGAAATGATGGGAATTTCGCGGCCAAGCGCGGGCAAGATGGCGCGGCAAGCGACGCGGTTGGTGTATCGCTCGTCGTCGGGGTTCACCATCACGGCGGCGTCGCCCAAAATCGTCTCTGGCCGCGTGGTGGCAACGGTGATCCATTCGGTCGCGCCCTCGGCCCATTGGCCGCTGCCCCACTCGTTCCGGGGGCCATCCCAACGGTTAGTTTGCAAGGGGTAGCGCACAAACCAAAGATGGCCCGGCTCGCCATCCTCGTCGGTCTCCACCTCAAGGTCGCTCACGCCGGTGAGCTGCACCGGGTCCCAGTTGATCATGCGCGTGTCGCGGTAAATCAGTCCTTTGTCGTATAGCTGTTTGAAGGCGGTTCGGACGGCGAGGCTCAGGTTTTCATCCATCGTGAACGCCTCGCGCTGCCAGTCTACGCTGATGCCCAGCGCCTTTTGTTGTTTGGTGATGACGCCGTGCGAGTATTCCTTCCAGTCCCAAACTTCCTCCAGAAAATCGCTGCGGCTCATATCCTGGCGGCGTTTGCCTTGCTTAGCCAGATTTTTCTCCACCACCGCCTGCGTGGCGATACCGGCATGGTCTGTGCCGGGCACCCAAAGTGTTTTTGCGCCTTTCATGCGGTGGTAGCGCGTCATCAAATCTTCAACCGCGCTGGTGAGGGCGTGCCCCATGTGCAGGGTGCCGGTCACATTTGGCGGCGGGATGGTGATGACGAACTTGGGCTGGCTGGGGTCCAGGTATTTCTGCGCCTCTGGCTGAAAATATCCGCGTTTGTCCCACCATTCGTAGGTGCGCTCTTCCACCTGTTTCGGGTCGTATGCTTTTGCTAGGTCGGTCATGGTAATGCTACTAATTGCCGACGGCGGACGGGAGACGGGGGACGATCTGCTCGCCGTCTTCCGTCTTCGGTCTTCCGTCAAATAAAAAGCGCCCGCCTCATCCTTTTCGGACGAGACGGGCGCTCGCGGTACCACCGAAATTCATAATTGCGAATTACAAATTACGAATTACTAATTTTTGCGAGGACTCCCTCGTAATTAGTAATTGGTCGTTCGTAATTGAACTATGCTCTTAGGCAGTCTTTCGACTGCATGCAATCATCGGATTGCGCGTCCAACTCCCTCGGCGACGTTCGGGGCGCTTGTGCCTGCGCGTGTTCTCAATGTGTGCAACCTTGGTTGCCGCGCTCCCTGTTGGTCAGCGTTCCCTACTCTTCCGGTTCATCGTTGGATATTGTGTTGGGCGGGATTATAGCGCAGGGTTAGCGAAAGAGATAAGGTAAAAACGTAAAATTAGATTGATCGTACCCTATAACACGTATGTCGTACTGGACAGATAAGTCATAGGAAATAGCAGCACCAGACATACCAACTGAGTAAATCTTGATGTAATAACGCCCGTGTTCTAGCCACATACTCAGCTTGGAACGTGTATCACTAAACGGGGAAATATCATCATTAAACCCAATCAGTTTTAGTTTGCCATTTTCTTCAAAACGATATAGCTCTATGTAGGTATTTGAATTTTGAGTTTCAACCGTAAACGCTCCAGACCGCGCAATGTCAAAGTTCAGCCAGTCAATATCCTGATCTCTACACGCAGAATGTCGTTGCCATGGTTTGTTTATTTCAATACGCGCTGCTCGCAGGGGAGAATCATCGGGTTCAAAGGGATCTAGGCAAAGGCGACCATCCAAAGACAACAATATGCCAGCCGCACCCGTCTCAGATATCGTAAATGGCCGGCTAAAACCTGGCATATAGTGAGACCCCGTAGATTGGATTTTGTAAATTCCGGGGGTCAAAACCCTTCCTTGAAAGCGCCCTATTTCATCGCTAGACACATAACCCAAAGGTTCGTTCGATATTGCGTCGAAAATCTGATTCCCAACATATTCTTGCCTGCTTTGGGTCAAGCTATCAATATACGACCCTGAAAAGCCAATGCCTGACGGAACCGTTATCAGTAAATTAGTTGTTATCCCCTCAGAAACAGTTATTGCGAGAGCTTGATCTAACGACGAGGTTAATCCGTAATAAAACGCTGGAAATTGCAATGTTCGGGGGATGATTTTGATGCGGTATTTTCCTGGTCCTATATTTGCGAAGGTAAATTCACCGTTTAAATCTGCATTTAACCCTGATTGATATGGTTCGTTATCATGCAATTCAATCCAACTGGAATCGGTGAAAGGTTGACCGTTTTCCAAAACCAATTTTCCGCGAATACCGCCATAAGCACCTCGATGAGGTAAAGAAGTAGTTATAAAAACAGTTTGTCCTCTTGTTATATTTATTACATTGGCATCAGACCAGCTGGATTTGTTATCAAAGAAACGACCATCAGATAAACTCCAACCATCTAGGAACATCAATTTATATCCATCTTCTCGATATGGGCGAATAATAAAATCTCCGTTTTCATCCGTGCTGCTTGCTCCCCAAAAATCAGCGGATTTTATTGACGGCGCATGAGCATCATGAGCAACAACGGATGTTTGGGAAGCCGTGCCAGTTTGGGCATCGGCAACGTGACCTTTGATGTACGCAGGCTCGTAGGACTCAATCGTGATAAAAGTTGTCAGTCCATTGGTTACTTGAATGGGATTGGCATTAATTGGGTTGATTGCATCTGAGTAATAGTCACGTCCAACCGAAATATCAACATACGCGTTTAGCGGCGCGTCAGGCAATCCAGAAAACCAGCCTGTTGAAGTTTTACATGACCTATCATCAAACTCATATGCGGGGCAAACCGTAACCAGCGTGTTAAGTTGCTCTCCCGTAAGTTTGCTTCGCACCTGAACAGATAACACGCCGCTTGCCCGAAGATTTACATTCACGGTTGTTACTTCTCTTGGCCGCACTTCAACTGGTGTGGCAGACATGAACGATGGCTGGTTATCAAAATACTGATACGCGTATCCGGGCGATGAAGAGTCGCCAATATCGCCAACTTTTACACGGTAGTTGTCTGGTGGCAAATTATCAAAAACATACCCACCCTGCACGTTTGTCGTTGTCATGCGCGAATACACGCCATCACTTGAGTAAGCGCTAACAGTGACTCCTTGAGTTGGCGCATTTGTGTTGGCGTCAATCACCTTACCTCTAATTGACCCAGAATATAAAACACTTGATTCAAACCAAGTATCAGCGTCTAGCGTCACGGACACCGCATGATGTCTTTCTGGATACTGATAGCCGGTATATTCCCCTACCAACAATGTATAAAGTCCCCATACATTTTCAAAAGCAAATTCGCCTTGTTCGTTGGTTGATCTTTGAGCAAAATAAGTCTGGTCACCTGGATGGAATAGATATAGGTTGACTCCGGGCGCAGGTAATCTTGTGACACCATCTCTAATGATTCCTTTCAAGGAGCGCAGTTTTCCCAAATGTCCATCCACCGTTTGAGATGTGCCATTGGAAACTGCAATTGGCGCGGCAAAAGCAACGCTCAACTGGTTGGGGTAGAACTCCTGCGCATATCCAGTTGCAGAAAACACGACAAAATAAGTATCTGGTACAACGTTCGTAAATTGATAGCTGCCAGTTTCATCTGTATGCGCAGAAAAGACCGCGTTACCAAGGCCTTGAGAACGATAGAGGTCGACGGCGGCACCAGAAATCGGGGCAAGTGTCGTTTTATTTATCACTTGACCAGAAATTGTGCTCGTGTCAAATGTTCTGCCTACCTTACTGCTTGCATCAGAAAAATCGAAAAGCGTTTCTGAAAATTTTGCAAACGACAAAATAAAGAGCGCAAAAATAAGACGCTTAAACATACAACCTCCTCAACCAGATTAAACCCTGATGGAATTATATGTGGGTTGTCACTTCGGGACAACCACCAACGGCTTATGCTGTCTAGATAACGCCGCATCAAACGTAACCAGCCTTAGCCCGCGCATCTTTGCAAAGGCCAGCAAATAGGCATCTTGCCAAAGTTTTGGGGTAAATGCTTCTTTAATGGTCAAGGCGCGTAGTTCGCGTTCCAGGCCTTCTGGCTCTTCCAGATACACAAATCGCGCATCGGCCATTAGCGCATCGTAAACGGCCCAGCATTGCGCGCACGATTGCGCGTTAATGTCCATAATCGCTGGATTATTGAGTAAACGCAAAAATCCAAGTTGACTGATGCGGCAAATTCCTACCTGCCCTGCCCCGCATTCCTCGTTAAGCCATCGCACAGCGCGGGCATGATGTAAGTGCGCGTCGTAGCACGACGCCAGCAAAAAATTTATATCAGCCAGCCATGCCATTTGCCGCATCCTCCTGTGCCAACGCGGCCGCTTCGCTTTGTGGGTCAAAAGCGCGCGTGCCGTGTTTAGCTTTGATTAAGGGAAATGAGGCAGCGGGCGTTGCAACCTGTTTGCGTTGCCGGGCAGCGACCGCTAACTGAATGCCCTCGGCCAACACATCACTCATGCGCACACCATCCTTCGCGGCCTGCATTTTTAGCTGACGATAAAGCGAATCAGGAATCTCAAGCGTCGTTTTCATTCTCCCATCTTACCAGAAAACCATATTTATGGGAGAATCTCCCAACCCCTAAACCCCAGCCACCAACTCCGCCCCATCATTCCGCACCGAGTTCACCCGAGTGGACACCGGCCAAAACCGCATGGCCTCGGCGGGATACGCCCTGAGCAACGCCAGAAGCGCAACCGGGTTGGTCTGCAAAAGCCATTCCTCGCATTCCTCGCGCGGCAAAATCACCGGCATCCGGTCATGGACGCCGGTGAGAAGCTCATTTGCGCCGGTGGTCAAAATGGTGCAGGTGCGCATCCACTCGCCGCTGTTCGGCTCTTTCCACGCATCCCAAAGCCCGGCCATGGCGTATGGCTCGCCGCTTTTGAGCGAGATAAACATGGGCGTTTTGGTTTTGCCCGCTTCGTCATCTTTGCGCCATTCGTAAAACCCGCTGGCGTAAATGAGGCAGCGTTTGCTCTTAAACGGCCCGCGAAACGAGGGTTTCTCGGTCACCGTTTCGCTGCGGGCGTTGATCATCTTGTAGCCAATCGCCGGGTCTTTTGACCACGAAGGGATGAGACCCCACTGAGCGACGCTCAACGCGTTGGGCGCGTCGTTAAACGTGACCGCCACACCCTGCGAGGGCGCGATGTTATAACGCGGCTGGGTAACGCGTTCTGGCGCGTGATTCTCGGTCAAGCCAAAGCGCGCCATCAGGTCGGCGGGGTCAACAAACAAGGTATAGCGTCCGCACATGGTTTCAACTCATTATCAATCAACGCGATAAGTTTGCGAGGATGGCCGCGCCGAACATGGGCGGCGCCTGCGGCGGCGTAACAACGCAGGGCGAGCCAAGACGAACCAGAGCGCCATCAAACGCGGCCCGCAACCCAAACACATGCTCAAACGCGCCGCCCATGGGCGAGACCGGCAAGGGCGATGGGTGCGCGAGCTGGCGCACAACCGCATCCACCTGCCGCGCCAGCTCCGCGCCGTTTTGTTCAATCACATTCCTGGCGATGGCATCCCCATCGGTTGCGCACCGCGAGACCACCTCGGCCAGGGTCGCAAATCCCTTCGCCCAAAAATCTGCCGAATACACGCTGGCCACAATCAAACGCATGTTTATGGCGTTAAAGTGTGTTTGAAAAGCCTTGAGCATCGTGGTTGGCTCGCCAATGCGATCCCAATATTGCAAAGCTGCGACCAAACCATCATGACCAATGCGCATGGCGCTGCCCTCATCGCCCAGCAGCCAGCCCCAGCCGCCCGCGCGCTTAACCTGGCCCGCGGCGTTTATGCCCATGGCGTTGCTGCCTGTCCCGGCGATGGCAATTGCGCCGGGTTTTCCGCCGTGCGCGCCCAACAAGGCGGTGTAAGCATCGCTTTCCACCACGACCACTTTGGCGTCAATCACATCGGGCATATATTCGCGCGCCATCTCTGCCAGCGGAGATTCCGGGCCGCTCACGCCAGACAGCCCCAGCCCAATGGCCGCCACCGGCTGGATGGGTAAACCCGCCTGCGCAAACGCCTGCGCAATGCACGCGCGCAACGCGCTCACGTGGCGCTCGCGCCCGCCATGCGCCACCAAATGGCGCAGCTCGCCGCCCGCGCCGTAGCCCAGCACATTCATGCGGTCATCCACCAGCACGCATTTTGTGCTGGTCTGGCCGCCATCTACGCCGATGATGAGATTTGTCATTGGTTGTTGGTTGCTAGTTGTTGGTGCTGGTGCTGGTGCGTTTTTACCAGCAACCAGCCACTAACCACCAGCCACTAATTTCATATACATCCTATGCGTCTTGTAAAACTCAATTCCCAGATCGCGCAATTCGCGCTGCATCCGGTCGTTCTCCACGCCAATTTGAACAATATCGCAATGCTCAAAGCCGCCCTCTTGCACGCTCTTCGCCATCTCGGTGAACAGCAACGCCGTGCCGCCCATGCCGCGATGTTGTTCCAGTATGCCCGCGCCGTTCACGTTCACCCATTTGCTGCGGCGAAACTCCATCAGCATATCCATCCACCCAAATGGCCACACCCTGCCCTTTTGCCGCTGCACCGCCGCGCCAATGTCTGGGTAGGCAAACATGAAACCCACCGGCTCGTCGTTTTTGGTGATAATTTTGATCAGTTTGGGGTCGGCAAAAAAGAGCATTTGGTTCGCCATCGCGCTGGCTTCATCATCGGTGAGGGGCACATTGCCCTGCGTGCCGCTCAACGCGCCGTTATACATTGCGCGGAGTTTGGGCACAAACGCGCGCAACTGCGCCCGGCTGGTAAAGCGTTGAATGCGCAAACCGCCCGGGCGCTGCTGAATTTTCTCGGCCAGGTCAAACAAACGCTGGGGGAATTGCGCCGCGCCGGGCAGGTATCCGCTCACGATATCGCCATCGGCCACAAACCCGGCCGCCTCCACCTGCGCGGGGTAATACGATGGGTTATACGGAATGCCAAACGCCGGGCGATGCTCGAAGCCCTTGACCAGCAGACCCAAACCATCCAGCGCGGTGAAGCCTTTTGGCCCGTGAACTTTGTCCAGCCCCTGCGCCCGCGCCCAGTCAAAACCGGCGTCAAACAACGCCCGCGAGGTTTGCGGGTCGTCCTCGCACTCGTATAAAAACCAGTGGGCGGTTTTCTCGTGATTGAACGCGTTGTAATTGCGGTTGTTCAGCACGGCCAAACGGCCCACCGGAACGCCATCGCGCACAGCCAGCAAAAACTGGGCGGTGGAATGTTGAAAGAACGGGTTGGCGCGCGTGTTCAAATGCCGTTTCGCGTCCATCTCCAGCGGCGGCACCCATTGCGGAATATCGCGGTAAATCCAAAACGGCAACTCCAAAAATTGCCGCGTCTGGGCTTTGCTAGAGAGGTCAATTGCGATGACTTGCATTGTTTTTTATCTCTCGTAAAGACGCGCTTTGCGCCTTCGCCCAAGATTAATTGTTAAAAAACGCCATCACATCTTTCTCGTTCACCGCGCCATTCTTCACGGTCACCACCCTGCCCTGCTCATCCAAAATAATGGTGGTGGGCAACCCCAAAATGCCCCAGCCGTTGCCAATCTTGCTGTCTTCATCGTTTGCCAGCAGGTAAGGGATGGCGTTCTTTTCGGCAAAGGCGCGCAAATTCTCCGCGGTGTCGCTGGTGCCAACGCCCACAAACACCACATTTTTATCCTTAAGCTGAGCGTATGCGGTCACCAAATCTTTTGTCTCGGCAATGCACGGCCCGCACCACGAGGCCCAAAAGTTCACCAGCACGCGCTTGCCTTTCAGGTCGTTCAGGCTGATGGGTTTCCCATCCAGCGTTTGGGCGCTAAACCCCGGCGCGAGCTGGCCCTGGCGCACCTTAAACGCGCCCGCCGAGGCGCCATCTTGCACAGTGAGCGGCGATTTTGACGGCTGAGCGCTGAGCACCAGCAGCGCCGCGCCCACGCCAAACAACACGCCCACCAGGGCGATAAGAATAACAGGCAACTTGCTTCGCATAAATAGAATTGTGCCTCATTTTATTTTTATGCGCTCGCAGATTACAATGCGGTTATCACGTCGGGGTATGACCGCTGCGAGCGTCATGCCCCTTGTTAGAAGGAGTAAATATGGGCACATTCTTTAATTTCATCGCGGGCGCAGTTTTGGGCGGGCTGATTGGCGGCGCGGCAGGCACGATTCTTGCGCCAAAGTCTGGCAACGAACTGCGCAAGCAGATCCGTCATGAGGTGAACGCCATTTTGGATGAAGGCCGCAAGGCCGCCGATGACCGCGAGAGCGAGCTGCGCCAGCAACTGGCCGTGCTGCGCGGAGACGAACAGAGCTGAAAGAAGTAAGAGATAAGAAATAAGAAACTTTGGGGTTAACCGTTTCTTATTTCTTATCTCTTATTTCTATTCCCTGCACAAGAAAACTCACGTCCTGTATTTGCCGTTAATCGTCACGTAGTCGTGCGAGAAGTCGCACGTCCAGAGCGTGGCCTCGGCCTCGCCCAACCCCAGGTCCAACCGCACTTCAATTTCTTTGGGGCGGATGGCCGCCGTGGCAACCGCATCATCGTATTTGGTCGGCTGGCCGGCGTCAAACACATGCACCCCGCCAAACCAAAGCGATAACTTGCCCGCCTCAACCGCCTCGCCGCTATACCCCGCCGCCGCCACGATGCGCCCCCAGTTGGCGTCCTCGCCATAAAACGCGGTCTTGACCAGCGGAGAGGTCGCAATGGCGCGGCCAACACCCTCGGCCTGGCGCACGCTGGCCGCGCCGGTAATCTTCAGGGTGATGAATTTTGTGGCGCCCTCGCCATCCCGCGCGATCATTTTTGCCAGCTCGATGCACACTTCTGTCAGCGCGGCAGAAAATTCGGCCGCAGAGGGTTTAACGCCGCTCTTGCCGTTTGCCAAAACCAGCAAGGTGTCGTTTGTGCTCGTGTCCCCATCTACCGAAACGCGATTAAATGAAACACGGGCCGCCTCGCGCAGAGAGAGCTTGAGGCGCGGCACGCCCACCACCGCGTCGGTCACAATCACGCTCAGCATGGTCGCCATGTTGGGATGGATCATGCCCGCGCCTTTGGCAATGCCGCTGATGCGATACGCGCCCGCATCGGTCACCACCTCGCGGGTGATGACCTTGGGCAGCGTGTCGGTCGTCATGATGGCATAGGCCGCGTCGTTCAGGTTGTCTGGTGAAAGCGATTTTGAGGCTTCCAAAATTCCGCGCCGCAGCTTGTCCATGGGCAATTGCACGCCAATCACGCCGGTAGACATGCTAAAAATTTGCGCGGGGTCTGGCAAACGCAGTTCCAGCCGCGCGATCTCGCCGGTTTCCGCGGCGTTGTGCGCGCCTTCATCGCCGGTGCAGGCGTTGGCGCACCCGGCGTTAATCACCACCGCCCGAATGCGATCTGCATGGGTTTCCATTTGCTTTTTGCCGCGCAGCACCGGCGCGGCGGCCACTTTGTTTTGGGTGAACACCGCCGCCGCGTTGCAATCGCGGTCGCTCACAATCAAGGCCACATCGCGCCCGCCATTTTTCTTGATGCCAGCCACTACGCCCGCCGCGCGAAACCCGCCGGGCAACGGGGTTTTATCTGTGAGATTTGCCATGAGATAGATTATAGAAGCTTAAAAGGCGTAAATTTTTCGCTCAGCAACAAAATTGGCCTCTTTGTGTAAAAATCTTTTGCAAAGGAGCAAAGGACCAAAAGCGCAAAGATTTTGCATTAAATTTATTCCAAAAATGAATCATTTTGTCCCTGACCGCTGGCATAGTTGGAAATCTTGGCGCGCACATCCACAGATTTTGGAAGTTCCAAGTTTCCATCACTTATGCCCATGTCTGCCAGTTTGCGCACAGAAGGTATAAGGCGAGTGTCTAAGGATCCTATCGCGCGGTTATAGGCATCAATGGCTTGATTTAAATTTTTATTTAGCCCCGACAGATGCGTTAAGAATACATTGAGGCGGTCGTATACCTCTTTACCTTGATAAGCAATTTTATGAGCATTTTCCGCAAGGTCTTGTTGTTGCCATCCGTATGCCACTGCTTTTAACAAAGCCAATAGTGTGATTGGCGAAGCGATCAGCACCTTGTTCTCCAGCGCGTAGTCAAACAAATCTGGCTCATGCTCAAAGGCAACGCTAAGAAATGTCTCGCCTGGTATAAACATGATGACGAACTCTGGCGAACGAGCCAGCTTGCCCCAGTAGCCACGCCCGCACAGAGTTTGAATGTGATGCCGAAAGCCAGTGGCGTATTCATCCAAATACCGCTTACGCTCCTTTGCATCACGGGCATTTGAGGCGGATAGATAAGCCGACATCGGAGCTTTGGCATCTACTGGCAGCTCACCCTTTCCGGGAAGTTTGATAATGACGTCAGGGCGGCCATCCTCCACGCCACTTTGCTCTTCAAAATCAACATGCGATTTCATCCCCGACATCTCAATCACGCGCAACAATTGCAACTCTCCCCATTTACCCCGCGCGGTTGAAGATTTCATCGCCTCAGCCAACGTGGATGTTGTTTGTTGAAGCTGCAAGTGGGTCAAGTTTAAATTAGCGAGCTGTTGATTTAATCCAGCATACGCGCCTTCGCGTTTGGATTCCAAATCTCGCACGGCATTATCCAACTCTCCCAGATTCTCGCGCAAAGGAGAAACCAGGCGGTCAAATTCTGCGCGTTGAGCTTGCCACTGGTCTTGGGCGCGTTGCAAAAAATGTTCGCTGTTTTGCTGCAAACTTTGCCCTGCAAGCGCCTGAAAAGTCTCGCGCTGGCGCTGTTCAGACGATTCCAGCCAACGGATGTGTTGGGCATCATTTTGCGTTTGAGATTCCAGCGCAGCGGCGCGCGCGCGCAAATCCACCAAATTGCTGGCAGCCCGAGAACGAGCAAAAAGCCAGGCAATGATGGCGCCAAGAACACCCCCAATGATCAGCCCAATCAACAAAACAATTGCGCTATCCAAAATTAAAAGTCTCCTTTTTCAAGATGACACGGCCAATCAAACTCTTGACGAGATAATATCATGCTCACGTTATCAACCAATAACCAACAACATGCTAACCGAACTGCACTGCCACTCCAACGCCAGCGATGGCGCTTTCTCGCCCAGCGACCTGATTGCCCACGCGCAAGCGGCGGGCGTTGAACTGCTGGCCCTGACCGACCACGACACCATCGCCGGGGACGCGGAGGCGGTGCAAGCCGGGGCGCGGCTGGGCGTGCGCGTGATCCCCGGCATCGAGATCAGCGCGTTGTCCAAGCTGGGCGAGATTCACATCCTGGGTTACAACATGCGCCCGCAAACAGATGCCCTGCGCGAAGAGATTGCCAAACTGCGCGATGCCCGCGCTGGCCGCGCCAAAGCCATTTTGCAAAAACTGCATGAGCTTGGCATTGTCATTCCATTTGAGGTGGTGCAAAAACTGGCTGGCGATGCCATCATCGGACGGCCATACATTGCGCGGGCGCTGGTGGCGGGCGGGTTTGTCAAAGACATTCAGGCCGCGTTTGATGACTATCTGGCCGATGGCAAACCGGCCAACGTGCCAATGCAAGTGCTAACCCCTGCGCAGGCCATCACGCTCATCCATGCGTGCGGGGGCGTGGCGGTGGTGGCGCATCCGGGGTTGTATCACCTTGACCACGCCGCGCTGATTGACGAGCTGGCCGCGCATGGGCTGGATGGCGTTGAGGTGTATTACCCAGATCACGGCCCGCTGGATGTGCAGAAGTTTGAGCGGCTTGCCCGCGAACACAATTTGTTGCGCACCGGCGGCAGCGACTTTCACACGCCAATGGGCGATATCGCCATCGGCTCAATTAAATTGCCAGAAGATGCGCTAAAAGAGTTTGTTGAAAAAATTAAAAATTAAAACTGGACTTACGCAAAATGCAGTCAAATAACCAAAAGAACGTCCGTCATTCCCGCGCAAGCGGGAATCCATACCGCGCCAAACCCAAAACGCAAGGAAAATTTAGTTCCTCGCAACTCGTTTTGTGGATTAGTTATGGATTCCCGCTTGCGCGGGAATGACGATTTTGATTTTTGCGTAAGTCCAGCTTGTTTCTTATTTCTTGCTTCTTTCTTCTGCTTCCTTGGCCGCCTTCACCATCGCGTCCAAAAGCTCGCCGCTCAAATAGTCATAGGTAAAAATGCCAAAACGGCAGCCACCTTTCCACACGATGCTGAGGCCGTAGCTGCCCACTGCCTCAACAGACAGCAACTCGGAAGATTTGGCGGCAAACGGCTTGCCCTGCTCGGCCAGCGCGGCGCGTTCTTCGTTGCAATTTGCGCAACGGCAGTTATCGGCCAAAATTTGAAACGGATACGCCACCGTCATCCCGTTCTCCCAGGTGATGGATAACGTCTGGGCAGTTTTGTCGGCGGTGATGGATTTAGGTTTTAACATTTTCTGTGCTTATTTCAAAAAGACGATAGACGATTTTTGTCGTCCATCGTCTATTGTCTATCGTCCTGGTTCCAGATACACCATCTTAAACCCGCGCATGTGTTCAACAAATTGGGGATGGAAATCCAGCCCGCCATACAGCGGATGCGCAATCTCAAGCGTATCGTGCGCGGGGTCAAACAATTGCGCCACCGCGTCATCGTAGGCGGCAAAAGTTTGGGCGATGGCGTTGCGCGGGAGCATGGGGTTCACCGGGTTCATCACGCGCGTATTGACCAGCTTTGCGCCCGCCGCCCGCAAGGTTCCCATCAGCCCAAACGATTTGAACATGGCCTGCATGGCGTTCATGGGTGGGCGGGCCATCTCGCGCACATCGCCGTGCGCCAGCAGGCTGTCATCTGCCGCGCTGGTGAACTGGAACGCGGCCCGCCCGCCAATGCGGCTAAACTGAGATTTTGCCAGCGCGGGCGTGAGGCCCAAAATCTCGCGGTTATACGCCACCACTTCGGGCGTGTTATTCCACAACCCATGACACATCTGGCACACCTGCGGGTTGTTGAGCAGCGCCTTGAGCAAGGCAAATGGCTCATCTGGCACGGGCGTTGCGGGCTGGGGCGTGACGTAAAACGAGAACTGCAATTCTGTGTGCGGGCCAAGGCTGGCCAGCCGTTCATCCACCGCCCAAAAAGCCATCAATGCTTTGCCAGATGTGGTTTGCAGCGGCGCAACCTGCTCATTTTGCAAGATGGCTTTCACGCTCGCCAAATTCGCCGTGCCGCCAATCCAAACCGCATGAGCGTCGTTCACCTGGTAGGGCGTTGGCATCTCGCCCAGGCTCGTTTTTACTTTGCCGGTGATGGGGTATTTTTTAAAAAGTGCATGTTCGCTCATGGCATGTAATCTGTAAGATGTAACGTGTCATTTTGACTGGCGCAGATTACACGTTACATCTTACACGTTATCTGCAAACAAAAACCCCCGAAGATTTTATCCTCGAGGGTTAAGTGGTGACGACAAGATTTGAACTTGTGACCAAGGGCTTATGAGTCCCCTGCTCTACCACTGAGCTACGTCACCAAACGAGGGTGGATTATACCAATTTCAATTTCACAAACGCTTCATCGCATGTTGCTTTTTACGCCATGAAAGTTGCGCCCTGTCTGGGCAGCGGCGCGTCGCCCAAATCAAAATAATTCCACCACAACCGCACCGTATTTTCATCGCTGCCAAACCAGCGCCCCCATTGGGTAGAGTGGGCAATTCCTTCCAGCATGAGCGATGGAACTCCATCCAGCGAGCTGACATTGTGCGGCACAACGCCATCGCCGGTCTGGGCGCCATCCCCGCCAATAAATTCGTAGTTGGTGTATGCCAGCATCTCCGAAGGCGTGCCGACCGGCTTGCCCTTGATGAGGTTGCCCGACACGGTGAGATATTGCACTTGCGGGGCGTAATACGCGCCCGGATAATTCTGATCCACCCACCCCGCCTGATCCAGCCCTGGATGCAGCGCCGACTTGACCGCGCGGAGCGGGCTGCCCAGCGTGATGATGCGCGAGACGCGCTCGTAGCCGCTGTATGCCACGTGATGTTGCTTCACGGCCTTATCGGCCAAATACCCCCGCGCCACCACGCCGCCCGCGCTGTGCCCCACCAAAATCACCTTCTCCGCGCCTGTTTGCTGGATGGCGTGCGCCACCGCGTGATGCGTGCGGTTGATCAGCAACGTGTAGTCGGAGAGCAATCCCCCCACCACCCAGGAAAACCGGTTGATGCCCACGATGAACACGCGGCGGCCAGACACGTTGGCCAGCACCCGCGCAAATTGGTTGTAATCTGACCAATGCGACCCAAAGCCGCCGATAAGGATGATTGGTTCGTTCATAAGAAGGGTGAAGAGTGAAAGGTGAAGGGTGAAATTTCACTCTTCACTCTTCATCCTTCACTCTTTTTTACTTGATTACGCTCATGCCCACAAAAGGTCGCAAAACCTCTGGCACCACGATGCTGCCATCTGGCTGCTGGTAATTTTCCATGACCGCGATGAGTGTGCGCGGCAAACCGAGGCCGCTGCCATTCAGCGTGTGCACAAACTCTGGCTTGGCGCCTTTCTCGCGGCGAAACTTGATATTGGCCCGCCGCGCCTGAAAATCACCCACGTTGCTCACCGAACTCACCTCCAGCCATTCCTTGCAGCCGGGCGCCCACACCTCAAGATCATAGGTCATGCGCGCGCCAAAGCCAATATCGCCGGTGCAAAGCTGCTTAACGCGATACGTAAAGCCCAGCGCCTTGCAGGTCTCCTCGGCGTCCACGCGCATGCGTTCCAGTTCGTCATCGCTGTTCTCTGGCGCGACGAACTTATACATCTCCACTTTGTCAAACTGATGCCCGCGCTTGATACCGCGCACGTCCTTGCCCGCGCTCATCTTCTCGCGCCTAAAGCACGGCGTATACGCGCAGTAATGCATGGGCAGTTGCTCGGCGTTCAAAATTTCATCGCCGTGCAAATTGGTGATGGGAACCTCGGCGGTTGGAACCCACCAATAATCCTCCTCGGCATCATGATACAAATTATCCCGAAACTTGGGGAGCTGGCCTGCGGCGAACAGCGTTTGCTGCTTGACCATGAACGGCAAATACACCTCGCGGTAGCCTTGCCGCGAATGCAAATCCAGCATAAAGGCAATCAAGGCGCGTTGCAATCTTGCGCCCGCGCCGTTTAACACGTAAAAGCGGCTGCCGCTCAGTTTCGCGCCGCGCTCAAAATCAATCAGGTTCAGGCTTTCTCCCAACTCCCAGTGCGGCTTGGGATTCTCCGGCTCTGGGCACTCGCCCTCCTCCGTGCGCAACACGATGTTGTGGTCTTCATCTGGCCCAACCGGCGTGCGCGGGTCGGGTATGTTGGGGATGGCGCTCGCGGCGGCCTCAAGCTCCGTCTCCACCACGCGCAATTCTTCCTCAAGGCTGGCGATCCGGTCGCCCACCTGGCGCATCTCGGCCTTTTTTGCCTCGCGCTCGGCCTCATCTTTGCTGCGGCCAATCTCTTTGCTCACCGTGTTTCGCGTGGCGCGCAAACTTTCGGACTCTTTCAAAATCTCGCGGCGGCGCACATCAGACGCCAGCACGCGGTCAAGATTTTCGGTTTTATCGCCGCGATTCAAAATCGCCTGGCGCACCATGTCCGGGTCGTTGCGAATGAGATTGATGTCTAACATGTTTGTATTTTAGTCTTCTATTCAGACGGGAGACGGAGGACGGGAGACGGCAAACACCGTCCTCCGTCTCCCGTCCTCCGTCTACTCCATCACCGGCTTTTCTTCTTCGCTCAACGGCTCAATAAAAATCTCGCCAAAGGCCGTGCCCTGAAAAGCCTTGACCTCGTAACGCTTCATCAGCTCCAGCAGGGCCAGCAGGGTGATGATAATCTCCACGCGCAGGTTCACGCCCTCCAGCACATCCATAAACGAGACGCGATGCGTGACCTTGATGCCGGTGCGGATGCGCTCCATGCAGTCATTCACGGTGAACGGCAGGCGGCTCATCACGTTTTCCACCGGCGGCAACGGCAGCCAGCGATCCACCACTTTTTGCATAGCTTTGGTCAGCATATCCAGCGTCACGTTATCCAGCGGCAGCGCTTTTGAGGTTGGCCTTGGGATGGGCGGCGGCTCAATCACATACGAGCGCGTATTTTCAATTTCGCGCTGTTTCAAAATTTGCGCGGCGCGTTTGTAAAGCTGGTATGCGCGAAGTTGCGCCACCAGGTCATCGGTCTCTTCCTCTTCCTCGGCCACAACCGGCGCAACCTGGGGCAGCAACGCCCTGCTTTTGATGAGAATCAGCCGGGCGGCGATGCTGACAAACCCGGCAATTTCGCGCGGGTCGCGGTTTTGCAGGTTCACCATGTAGGCAATAAACTGGTCGGCCACCGCCGCCAGCGAGACCTTTGTGATTTCCAATTGCCGGTCTTCCACCATGTGCAAAAGCGCGTCCATCGGCCCCTCGTAATTGGGCAAATGCAGGTGGAAGGAATCCCCGCCGGGCGCGCCCACTGGGGCCGCCACCGGCGCGGGTGTTTCAATCATTTGTGCGTCCATCATATTTCGTGCGTTTCCGCTTAAATTTGTCAACAAAGGTCAAAGTGTAGCGTGGAAATTTTACTGGCTGGTTTTGTTTTTTTACTAGACTTGCGCAAGCCGCCCAAGCCGTGCGATTGAAATCGCGCCTGGCGGGCATTCTGCCGAGTGTCGGCCTGCGCCGACACGGGTTGCGTCCGCGCAGGCGGACGCTCAGCCAACGGCTCGTAAGATGCGATTTCAATCGCATGGCAATTAGACTCATGCTCATGTATTCCGAGTAAATTACTTTGACCAGATGTACGCCTGTGATCACCCTGTCTAAAAATCTGTCAGGTTGCTGTTAGACCTGGATTCACGCAAAACAGGTTAATCTCGTGGAAATGATGAAATAAACCGAAGGTTTAGACGTAGGGGCGAGGCATGCCTCGCCCCTACGTGCCATTCCGCGCCTTCAAGGGAGTTCTTGCGTAAGTCCAGTTAGACAACAGAAAATATGTTTTTGAGCAGAAAGAAACTCCAGTTTCATCTCTCACAAACCCGCGCCGCCTGAGAACGCGCGAGCGAGCAGCGCGGCAAACAGATAAAATCGCATCACGCGATGACAACCCAATCCTCTGACCCCATCAGCCCAGCGGCCCGCGCGGCGCATTTGCGCGCCGAGCTAAACGAACATTTCTACCGGTATCACGTTTTGGATGCGCCAATTGTGAGCGATGCCGAATATGACGCGCTGATTGGTGAGCTAAAAAAAATTGAGGAGGCTCACCCCGACCTCATCACGCCAGACTCGCCCACCCAGCGCGTGGGCGGCGCGGCGGCGGAGGGCTTTGCCAAAGTGCGCCACGCCAGCCCCATCCTCAGTTTGCCCAACGCGTTTGATGGCGACTCCATCCGCGCGTGGCGCGAGCGAATCCAACGTTACGCCGAGCAAAACGGCATTGAGCATTTGGAACGGCTGGATGAAGTTGTGGTTGAGCCAAAGATTGACGGCCTGACGATTGTGCTGACTTACGAGAACGGCCTGCTCACCCAGGCGGCCACGCGCGGCGATGGCACGGTTGGCGAGGACATCACCGCCAACGCGCGGACGATTAAGAGTGTGCCGCTGGCGCTGCGCGGGAAGACGGAGGACGGAGGACGATCTTTGGACGATGGACGATGGACGATGGACGATTTGCCCGCAAAATTATCTATTCGCGGCGAGGCGTTTATGTTTGTGAAGGATTTTGATCGGCTGGTGGCCGAGCAGCAAGCGCAAGGCAAAACTGCCTACGCGAACCCGCGCAACACGGCGGCGGGGGCGTTGCGCCAGCTCGACCCGCGCATCACGGCGCAGAAAACGCTGAATGTGCTGTGCTACGCGGTGGTGGACTGGTCGCCCGGCCAGGCGCCATCCACCCAATGGGACACGCTGGCCGCGCTGAAAAATATGGGCTTCCCCACCCCATCCGCCAAAAAATTTAGCACATTGGATGAGGCGATTGGGTATTGCGAAAGCTTTGCCAGCAAACGCGATTCGTTTGGGTTTGAAATTGACGGGCTGGTGATCAAAATTAACGATTTGCGGTTGGCGGCCCAACTGGGGTTTGTGGGCCGCGACCCGCGCGGCGCAATCGCGTTCAAGTTCCCGGCGCGAGAAAGCACCACCAAACTTTTGGATGTGGTGGTGAACGTGGGGCGCACGGGCAACCTCACCCCAAACGCGGTGCTGGAGCCGGTGCAAATTGGTGGCATCACCATTAGCAACGCCACCTTGCACAATTACGATGACATCGCCCGCAAAGATATTCGCATTGGTGACCGCGTGATGGTGAAACGCGCCGGCGATGTGATCCCGTATGTGGCGGGGCCGGTGGTTGCGGCGCGCACGGGCGAGGAGCGCGTGATTGAGCCGCCCACGCATTGCCCGTTTTGCGGAACCCAGGTGACGCGGCGCGAGGGTGAGGTGGCCTTGTTTTGCCTTAACCCAGATTGCCCCGGCAAGCTAGACCGCGCAATTGAGCATTTTGTGGGGCGCGGGGCGATGGATGTCGAAGGGCTGGGCGAGAAAATTGTCATTCAGTTGATTGATGCCGGGCTGATTGCGGATGTGGCCGATTTGTATACGCTGCAAAAAGAGGAATTGCTCAACCTTGAAAAGTTTGGCGACAAAAAGGCGCAAAACCTGCTGGATGCCATCGGCCAGAGCAAAGACCGCCCGCTGGAACGGCTCATCATTGGGCTGGGAATCCGGCATATTGGCGAGGTGAGCGCAAAGGCGCTGGCCCGCCACTTTGGCAGCATTGATGCCTTGATGAAGGCCAGCGCCGATGAACTTCAGCTCATTGATGGGGTTGGCCCAATTGTGGCGGGCAGCGTGGCCGAGTGGAGCGCCCACGAGGGCAATCACCGGCTGGTCGAAAAGCTCAAATCGGTGGGCGTTCGCACGGCGGATGAGCCATCGGCCCGGCTTGCCAGCGAAGATGCGCCGCAGGTGTTTGCGGGCAAGACGTTCGTCATCACTGGCGCGCATTCCATCCCCCGCGAGGAGATGCAGGCGTGGATTGAAGCCCGCGGCGGCAAGGTGACGGACAGCGTGAGCAAAAAGACGCATTTCGTGGTGGTTGGCGATGCCCCCGGCGCGGGCAAAACCTCCAAAGCCGAGAAGCTGGGCGTGCCGATGATTGGCGAGGAGGAATTGCGCGCTTTGGAGAGACAGGGGTGACAAGGATGACTTGGATGGTGCATCATCCTCTTCATCCCTCTCATCCTTGTCACCCCTGTCACCCCTGTCAGCCCTGTCATCCTCATTATCTGCAAAAAACCTAGCCACTTTGCAGATGACAAACCCAACAAAATCTGATAGGGTTTCTGTGCGCGAAGGGATGCCGTAATCCCCTTCCGCAAAGGGAAATATTTATGAAATCCGTCACACGTTTGATGGGCGTGGCCGCCGCAATTGCCTGCGCATTGACCTCGTTCACCCCAGTTGGGGCGCAAGCCGTAAAGCCGCCCACCGATGCCACAAAAGTGCTGCTCTCCAAGAGCGGGTCGCTGGCGTTTGATTTTGGCATCGGCGAACTCGCCATGACCCAATCTGTGCGCGATTTTGACGCGCTGGTGTCGTTCACAAACCCATCGTTTGAAAACTGGCTGTATGGCGTGGAGTTCCGCGCCCAGCAACCGCGGGCGCTGGTGTTTATGGTGGACTTTAACGGCAAAGCGGGGTTGTTCATGTCAACCAACACGCTCACACCCATCGGCGAACTGGCCGATGTGCCAAACCTGCAAAAGAAGGCCGGCCAGCGCAACGATTTTGCGTTGTATGCCCGCGGCGACCGGCTGGATGTGTTTATCAACAAGGTGTTTTTCAAAACATATCCCATCGGCCAGTTGATGGATCCCGGCGAGATTTCGATTTTTGCCGGAGACACCCGCAACGACAAATTTGGAAAAGTGCAATACAGCAATTTCATTGTGCGTGTGTCAAAAACAGAAGTGGTGGCAAAATCGGCCAACCCGGTTGAGCGCACCCAGCGCGACCAGATTTTGCTGACCGTCCAGCGCACCAGCTACATCCAGTGGGGCCGCCCCATCGGGATGGATCACCCGGATCAAGGGTGCAATAGCTTTAACGATTCACGGCCAGTGCGCCAGTTCCAGGCGTCGCTGCGCATCAAGAACAACGGGACAAAGCCAATGAATTTGTGGTACCCGGTGTTCTTTAAGCCAGATGGAAGCGAGGCGTATGTGTGCTTCTATGCCTACCGCGAGGCGCTGCAACCGCTGGGCGCAGGGCAAATCCGAGACATCACGTTTGCCGTGTTTGTGGAGTTGAACGAGACGGTTTCGTCTGCGGTGATTCGAGATAAGGATTTGGGTATTTCGAACCGCATCATGTTCAAATAGTGAATTTTGAATGTAGAATTCTGAATGCTGAAAGTGGAACCGAAATAATTTTCAGCATTCAGAATTTAGCATTCTTAAAAATGAACTTTGATCAACTGATTGAAGCCAAGCTGCGCGAGGCGCGGGAAAACGGCGAGTTCAACAACCTCAAACGCGAGGGCAATCTCAACTTGGAGGATGACTCCAGCGTGCCGGAGGAGGAGCGCATTGTTCAGCACATTTTGCGCCAAAACAATGTTGCGCCCGATTGGATTGAGACCGACAAAGCCTTGCGCCAACATATTGATCAAGCCCGCGCTGGCCTGCGCCGCAGCTACGAGTGGCGCAGAACCAAGTTACTGGAACTGCCCGACCCCGCCGAGCGCGAACGAATTGAACTCCAGTGGAAACGCGCCCAAAAGCGGTTTGAAGACGAGCTGGAGCAGATCAACCGCCAGATTTTTGCGTTCAACCTCAAAACCCCGGCATCTTCCACCCAGCGCAGGCCGCTGCGGTTGGCAGAGGAGTTGGAGAGGGCAAAAAGGGTGAAGAGCGAATAGGCGGAGCCTAAGAGACTGTCTTAAACAACTCGCGCGGCGCGAAAACCAAAGGTTTAGTCGTAGGGGCGAGGCATGTCCCGCCCCTACGACGCCATTTAACGCGTTTGGGGATTTTTGAAGTCTTGAAAATTGGAACAAATTCTTTGTTTAAGACAGTTTCTAAAGATCTGCCAGACTTTTAGGCTCTATCATTTTTCATACACTCCTTTGGTATAAAACCGCTTGTAAAAGATTAATTTAAGGCGCGCACCTACTTGAAATTGAAGTGAAAAGTTGTATAGTTTTGCGCCGTTTGAATTGAAAAAACAGGCTGTCAGGCGTTGTGATGTAAAAAAGGACAACGTGATCAGCGTTCTTAGGAGGAAATAGTTATTTACCAGATGGGAGAAGTGATTGAAGGATCGCGCCTAAGCGGCGCACACGTCGTCGCAAGTTCACGCGCTCGCAAGAGCCGCACCGCCCCCGTAGTTACGTTTGCCCCAACGCAGTATCCCGCGTTACCCGCAAACCATCCGCTTTGGCAATTGCCATCGCCCACGCTTATTTCATCGCCCAAACAGGCTGGCGAGAACATGGCCGCCGCCCAACGCGCATTTGCGTTTGATGGCTTGGATGTGAACGTGGGTTACGCCATGAAGTCCAACCCGCACCCGGCGTTGCTCTCGGCGGTTGCCGACCAGCGCGATTCATGGTTCGAGGTGGCCTCCAAGGCAGAGATTTCGGCGCTGGAGAACATTGGCGTGGGCGGAGACCGCATTTTCTTCAGCAATCCCATCAAACAGCCCGCGCACATTGCCCACGCGGTGAAGCTGGGGGTAAAGCTGTTTGTGTATGACAGCGAGGCCGAGCTAGAGAAGCTGGCGCAATTCAATGACCCATCCAACCCGCTGGAAGTGTATGTGCGCATGACCGTTTCGCACACCGGCGCGTTGTGGCCGCTCACCCACAAATTTGGCGTGGAGCCAGCCAAGGCCGTGCAATTGCTCAAGCTGGCCAAGGCGCGCGGCCTCAAGCCGGTGGGGATGGCGTTTCATGTGGGGTCGCAGTGCAGCCGCCCGCAAACGTGGGTAGATGCGCTCCGCGAGTGCGCGCCCGCGTGGGCAGCCGCCCGCGCCGAGGGCCTTGAGCTGGATATGATTGATATTGGCGGGGGCTTCCCCACCCGCTACACCGGGCCGGTGCCCACCTTCTCAGAAGTGGCGCAAGCCGTCAAACCTGCGCTGGATGAGACCATGCCGGGCGCGAAGCGTTTGTTTATTGAGCCGGGCCGGAGCATTTGCGGCAACACCACCGACATGGTTTTGACCGTGACCGGCGTGGCCGAGCGGCCAGACGGTCAAACCTGGCTATATCTGGATGGCGGTTACTTTCAGGGGTTGTACGAAATCCCAGACGGCATCCGCCCCGCCGCGCACCCAGTTGTGGCCGACCCGCGCCCCATCAACATGGTTACCTACCGGCTGGCTGGCCCCACCTGCGATTCGCTGGACACGCTGTTCGAGATGCGCTCGCCGGTGGAGATGAAGATTGGTGACAAGATTGTGCTCAAGAACACCGGCGCATATGTCTACTCGGTGGGGTCGCCGTTCAACGGCTTTGCCCTGCCAGACATGCTCAACGCAGATGAGTGGATGATCAACCGCGACGAGTTTCCGGGAATGTGCTGAGTTTGGGACGGAAGACGGAAGACCGAGGACGGCTTTTACCCAAAAATCCGTCTTCCGTCCACCGTCTTCCGTCTTTTTTACGCGCTCTGTCGCCGCACAAAACGCACAGGCATCAAAATTTCGTGTGGCGGATGGGTAACGTGCCGGGCGTGGGTCTTTGCCTGGGCGTGGATCAGATCCAGCACACGCTCCAGCGCCACACTGCCAAGCTCGGCAAATGGCAGGCCAACCGTGCTAAGCGGCGGCGAAAAATAGCGCGCCTCTGGGATATCGTCAAAGCCCGTCACGGCCACATCCGCCGGAATGCGTTTTCCTGATACTTGCAACACGTTCATCGCCCCCAGCGCGATGTGATCGTTGCCCGCCAGAACCGCATCCAGGTCTGGGTGCGCCGTCAGCAAACTGCGCATGGCGCGTTCGCCGTGCGCCACGCTCCAATCACCCGCGCAAACCCACGTGTCATCGCACGGCAGGCCGCGCTCGGTCATCATCTCTCGCCAGACAATGGTGCGCAAATTGGAATCCCATGTGTTTGGCCCCGCGATGTGCGCAATGCGTTTGCGCCCGCCATCCAGCAAATGGCGCATGGCTTGCTGCGCCCCGGCGCGAATATCGTAATTCACCACGTGCTGCTCATCGTCGGGGTTCATTAACAAAGCCAAAATGGGCGGGATGCTGGTTTGGTAGTGCTCTGACAGATGGCCGCTGATATGCCAATGTTCTGGCACCGCCCAAATAATGCCCGCCACGCGGTGCGAATTCAGCCGCGAAATGACGGCCTCAATATCGGCGTAATGCTCGTTGTGGATGACGGTGAGCAGGACGGCGTATCCGTGCTTAACGGCGGCGGCATCGATGCCCGTGAGCAGCCGCGAAGCGCCGTAGTCATCCAGGTGCGCCGTCACCACCCCAATAATGCGAGAGTCGCCAGTAACTAAACTACGGGCAATGGCATCTGGAAAATAGCCAAGTTCTTGAATGGCGGCCATAATCCGCCCGCGGGCTTCGGACGAGACCGGCCTGCGCCCGGAGAGGCAGTTTGAAACGGTCCCCGGCGATACTCCGGCTTTCAACGCGACATCTTTGATTGTTGCCATCGTGGGCGATTTGGTGTATGATTTTGGTCTACGGGTACAAACGTTTTAATTGTAGCCTATTTCACAAAATCGTGTAGGCATATAGGAGGAAATTTCAAGAGAGAATTAACCCACCTTTTGACCATCTAAATGTTTTAGAAAAGTTAGTAAAAGCAAAATATATAAGCGAGAAGCAGGAGTATCTCCAAGATGAATATCAAATCTTCTATTTTCGGTGTGTTGGCAGCTGGATCCATGATCCTGGCCGCCTGCGGCGCAACGCCCACACCGGCAGCCCCGACTGCCGCCCCCGCCAAGCCAACCGATGCGCCAAAGCCGGCTAACACGGCCGCCCCGGTTGTTGCAAAGAAAGGCGTGGGTATTGTTCTTCCCACCAAAGACGAGCCACGCTGGATTCAGGATCAAACCCGCTTCCAGGATGCCTTCAAGGCCGCTGGCACCGATGTCGAAATCCTCTTCTCTCAGGGCGACAGCGCCAAGGAAAAGGCCAACGTTGAGTCTCTGATTGCCAAGGGCATCAAGGTGCTCATCCTCACCCCGCAAGATGGCGCCGCCGCCGCTGCCGCCGCCGACGCAGCCCGCGCCGCTGGCGTCAAAGTCATCTCCTATGACCGCCTC